>Ga0255047_10001403_pt1 | contig 17530 bp, 25 predicted proteins | sample JV7_2_1_MG_FD_183640 | JGI IMG/M metagenome (GOLD analysis project Ga0255047, IMG submission 183640) | Seawater microbial communities from Jervis Inlet, British Columbia, Canada - JV7_2_1 | ecosystem: Environmental > Aquatic > Marine > Inlet | place: Canada: British Columbia | collected 2016-10-06 | reverse complement strand
TCTTAATTCTCTCTATCCAATCGTCTCTTTTGGATTGCCCCCAAACCTTATCTCTTTGATGTCTAGGCTTTCTAATTTCTCCGACATCGAATTCCATGACAAGCTCATAAAGACTTACCATTTCGTCTCCAGGATCAATCAAAATAGGAATATCTTCATTGTCGCTAATTATCCTTTGCAAATCATTAAAATCAGTCATCAGTCTTACTTCCCTTCATATTTACATTTTCTCTTTCGGCCAAAAGCGCAATGGCAACACTAATAATGTTAGCTTTGCTAATTTGCAACTTTTCAGCTAAAATTTCAATTAGTTTAGCTGTTTTTTTTGTATGCCTGTAAGAAGTTGTTTTTATTTTACTTGCATTATTCATGGTCAACATTATACCTCATTTATAGTATTTAGCAAATAAAGGTTAAATCTTTGGCAACTCCTCCATTAGCAGCGGACACAATAAATCGAATTAAAGCAAGAAATCAAAGCGTAAGATTTACGGCGGTTTTGCGCGAGGTGCGCGAATTTCGCAGTTATTGTTGTAACATTGACAGCGATACGATCATGGGAGTCAGTAAAGAGCCAGTCGTTATCCTGACTTTAGATCCGAATCCGATTTGCTTGGGCAATGCAATGGCTTGGGATTTCACTGGATCCTACGCGCCTGGCTCCGCAATAACAAATCGCGCTATCAATTTCGGCGATACTAATTCTGACACTGGCGTATCAGGCACGCACACTTATGCAACGGCTGGAACGTTCACTGTAACCGCTACAATAACAGAAGGAACTGGCCTAACTCAAACTGTAACAGAGGAAGTCAACGTAATCGATTGCAGCGATACGCTACTACTGGCAAATATTTACGCGTCTACAGATGGCGCTGGGGTGTGGTTTTGGTCATAAAAAAAAAGAACGCTGGGGAGAGTAATCCTAAGCGCTCTTTTCTTCAGAAGGAAAATCATTCCGAAATTAAGGATTGAACAATTATAACATAATTCGGAATGAGGTCAAAATTTGGCTTGGGTTCAAAGAAGTGACGGTTTATTTACACCTAAAAACAAATGGTGGCTAGTCGAAGGAATGATAAGCGTAACAGATGTTGCAGTAGTCTATCAGCCTATCGGAGCAACAAATATAGCTAACAGCTATGTAAACCTGAATTCACCAGGAACAAATAACGCTACTCCTGTTGTGGCTCCGACTTTTGCAACTGCAACCGGCTGGACATTTACAGGCACTCAGCATCTAACTTCTAATGTGGCCGGCACTGGCGATAGAACAATTATTGTTAGGTGCAATTTTGCAGATGGCACATACAGATCAATTACTGGCTATGATACTGGTGCTAGAAATTTCTATGTAGAGCGACGTACTGCCGGCTTTGGTGGCGACAGATGGGACTGGGGATATAATGCTGCAACTGCAAATAATCAAGATAATGCACCTCCTCCAAATGATCATATCGTAGCAATTGCCAGAAATAAACAATATCGAAATGCAGCACTAAATCAAACATCTGGTGTATTAGACACTTGGTCGGAAGGCGAAATAACAATTGCTAATACTATTGTTTCGGCTGCAAGATTTAGCGGCGAAATAAGCGCTTACGCTATTTACAATAGAGAATTAGACGCAACAGAGATAGGTCTAATCACAGAGAATATGTTGGCGTTAACTTCCTCAGACGATCCTGATCCTGACGCGTTGACAGCTAATATAAATTACATTGTTCAGAAGCCATCTACCAAGCGGCTAAATAATACCAGTCACGAATTATTAGCCGCTGCTAATACTGGCCTATTTCATACCATTAATGGCGGGAGATGGTGGGATAAAATCACATTGCCAGATCCAAGTAATGATGAATTTGGTGATATTCCAGCAGCTACAATTGACGAATTAAATTTTCATTATGCTGATTACGATCCAATAAATGAAAACACTGTATTTTTATTAGGTCAAAAAACAAGCACTAATAGGCAATGGATTTATAAATCATCTGATAATTTAGCTACTTGGTCAAGTAGAGGGATAATAACAGTATGACATTGACTATAGGTACTCAATTTCAAGTCGATACTGATGGTGATGATTTAGCTAGATTTGATGGCTTGACAAATTCAACAGGAATTGCATTGTATTCCAGTGCTGCAAGCGGTATAGAGGCAAGGCATTTAACTAATACGGATGGCATAATAACTGGAGGAACTGTACTAGTAGTTGATGCCAATCAGGCCGATACTATAACAATTTGTCGATTAACTGCTACAACTGCATTAATTGGATACGCCTATGGAGCCACGCACAGAACCAGAGTCTTAACAGTAGCAGGCACAACTTTAACTGCTGGAACTGTCAAAGATATGACTGATACTGGTATTGATTATACAACTTGCAAGCAATATGATACCGGCAAAGTCATTTACTGCTATTCAGATTCTTCACTCGACGGCGTGGCTAGAGTATTGACTATTGCATCAGGTTTAGTAACTGAAAATGCTGCATTTACATATTTTTCTGCTTTTGATGCTCATCACAACGTTGTGGAAGTATTTGGCACTACTGAAACTGTAGTATGTTGGATAAATTCAAACACTTTGCAAGCCAATGCTGAAATATTAGACATTTCGGAAACTACTATTACGGGAAACGCAGAAGCAAACACATCATCAACAGGAGCAATAACAGGAGACAGCAGACTAGATGCTTGCTTGGTTAGTAGTGATGACACATTGCTAAGTATAGTACTAGCCGATGGTATCCATGATGGACAATTCTCATTCTTTTTCAAAACTGGAGGAGGAAATCTAAATGGTGGTGGTATAACAATTTTAGCCACCGGAAATGCCATTAACTGCGTCTCTATAGCTTCTGTGTATACTGATTTTGGCATAATAGTAGCCAATGATACTGTCGGCGTTAACTTGTGGATTGCCGAAGTTGATATGATTAATGAAACATTTGATGATACTGACATTAGCATATCAACAGTAGCGGGAACTAGTAGTACACATGTCAGATTATTGCCTGGCAGTTCAGATGCTATTAATGTCTGGGAAGCTACTACAGAAAGCATAACAGCTTCATTACCTCCATTAGCTTTAACAGTTGCACCAATGACTAGTCCAGCCAGTATAGATGCAAGTGGCACATTTATTTATGTTGGGCTGCTGCAGGGTGGCGTACCAATCCTAACTAAAATAGCAACTGATTTAGGATCAGATGGAGTAACAGTCTTTGAGCCTGGAGCCGGCGACAATATAGGCGTTCAATGCGGACGATCTAATACTGATATTATTTGGATTGGCGGCAAATTTGATGGCACAAATAAACTAGAAAAATCAGAGGATGGAGGAGCAAGTTTCGCCGTTGCAGATGATGCGACATTTGCAGACATTGAAACTTTTACAGTGGGCCCTGATAATGACAATCGAGTTTTAGTAGCAGATGAAACAATTGAAATTCAAGAGACTATTAATGGAGGTACGACTTGGAGCCAAAAAAACGCCAGTACAGGATTTAATGTTAATGCAATTGCAAGGCTTGGTATCAATGTACAGGAGAGCGTTTTTGGCAATGACTTGGGAGCAACTGACGCAATTGATTACAGTATCAATTCTGGCGCTGATATGGAAGATTTCACAACTGGCGACTTTCCGCAAACTTCAGATGTGACAGGAGTTATTGTAAACAGCTAATGGCAATTGAGAACTCGACAAGTCTAATCCTGCAAAGTATTGAAGCTGATGGCAATCGTGGAGGATGGCAAGCTACTGCCAGTTTCGCTAACGATCAAGATGAAGCCACTTTTGGCCGGCGTGTTGATATTTACTGGACACCTGAAGGTGATGGTTTATTTGCTGCTGATCCAATTTTGGCTATCACTGGTAGCATATTGCCTCAATCTGTTACTTTTGACATTCGCCAATCAGGCACGCCAATAACTGTAGTAACTTCTGATAATTTCTTAGCCAATGCAGGATTGCAAGGAATTTATTTCACTGATACCGATCCGGTTACGCATCCTCATCAATCGACAGATTTAAGACTTGGATATATCGTCAAGCACATCATTGAGCAACATGATAATATTTCATCCACTGGATTTGTACAAAATACAGATGGCACATTCTCAACTGATTTAATAGGAGGATGGTCGGACACATCAAATATAGATGAAATATTTAGCACTAAAGTTGATGTTTTCACGGTTAGACAATCGAACTCGTTATGGCAAACATTGAAAAATATTGGGAAAAACGAATTCTATGTAAGCTATTTTTCAAAGGACGACAGCTACAACTACGAGCCGCACCCCGTGTTCAAAACCGTGCTAGATCCAATCACATTAGACATTGACCAAACAATGATTGTTGGGCAGCCTGAAATAGAATTCAGAGATAGAATTGATATGGACCAAGTTGTTTTGGCTGCTCTAACAGATGATGGTGAAATTTTACGCGCTCAATTCCCGACAAATATCACCGCTCAAGGCCGGCGCAAAAATATCACTAATCTCCGTTGCAATGATCAGAATAGGCTTGATACTCTGGCGCAAAGAGCATTTAGCTTTGAAAGTCGTCTTTATAATCTCAGGCTACAATTACCCGGCGCTGCTGGTTTGTATTTAGAATTATTTGACAGAGTATCATTTACTTATTCAGGCACAACCCGAAATGGTGTGAACCTAACTTTTACAGCAGAGCCATTTTTCATTGACAAAATTAGGGTAAATAGAGTTGGGAATTTTGGAGCGGTGACTGAGTTGGGATTACAACAGGAAAATTTAGAGGGCACATTATATGCCTAACGAAGCCTTGATTTCTCAAATTGAAAATATTCTATCTCAAGTGGTTGACATTGGCGGACAGCAAGAAATTACTTCTATTGTTACTAATCTTGAGGTAGTAGACGCCTCGCCAACTGGCCTAACTGGATTCATCACTGTCAAAGATGATCGTGACGGTGATACAATTTTGGCTAAGACTGTACCTGGTCTAGAATATACCGCTGCTGATTTCGTTAATGTTCTTTTTATCAACGGGACTGAACCAATAGCATTTCAGCAAGGAAGCAATTCGTCAAGTAGCAATAGTTTATGGAGCGTGCAACCATCTACTAATAATATTTTTTATACTAATGGAGATGTCGGTGTAGGAATAAATGCACCAACTGTAAGATTACATGTATTTGACAGCGCGGCTCCGGTGATTATCCAGAGAGAAAGCGCTAACACTTCAGCCGTGCAACAAACACTTGTATTGTCTCGATCAACTACTGGCACGATGGCCGATGGCGCTGGATCACGTATAGGATTTCAATGCGCTGATGATGCAGGGACATTGACTACTATAGTCCATATTGACAGTATAGCAGATGATGTTTCTGCAGGAGTTATGGATAGTTCGCTAAGATTTAGAACTAAATCAAATAATACATTTGCCAATCAAATGATTATTGATCCATCGGGAAATGTAGGAATAAAAGAGCAAACTCCATTAGCTCAATTGCATATCGATCAAACTGGAATGGCAGATGCAGAGCCGGTTTTACTATTAGATCAAGCTGATGCAGATGAGCCATTTGTCAAATATATCGGCGAAGCAGCAGCGGCGACATTGACACGCTCAATAGTAGCCGAGGCAGATGTCACTACAGCCACAAGAGCCGGTTTTGTTATGATAGAAATAGAAGACATTGGAAATCAAGTGACCGATCAAGATTATTTTGTAGCATTTTACACATTGGCGTAGGGGGATTTATGGCCTTTCAACAACATGAAAATGTAACGGTAGTCGACATAGGGGATTTTGAAGAGGTGCTATTTGTGCCTCAAGCAATCGACGCTGAGAACCCTCAAACTGGCGTTTTAACTGTGCAACTTATTATGTCAGACGGGTCAATCAGAACAAAGAAATTTAACCTACTGGTTAGGTTGCAAGACGATGCTGCAGGCTTGATCCATTTGGCCAATCTGGCAGACCAAAGAGACTATATTAAAGCACGATTAATAGCAGAGGTGTTGCCATAGAAGAAGCAAAAGCAGAAAACGTAATCAGCATGAATGAAATTGCAACGTTGTTAGGGCAAAAAGACTTAGCAATCTTTCAGCTCCAAAAACAGATAAAAGCACTTGTAGAAGAGCTAGAAAAAATCAAAGCTCAGATTGAAAAGTCGGAATAAGATCATTACTATTCTCAATAATTTCACGCAATAATTGACCTATACCGATCTCTATTTTAGCCTTGGTAATTGGGTGTTCAAGTTGAAATTTATATCTTAGCCAATGAAATGCCAGATAATATGAATAATCAACATATTTCCTCTCACTAGGAGAAATTCTATCTTTATAAATCTCCCACTGGCAATCATCCAAAAAATCAGGTTGACAATTATCGAATTCTACCTTGTCGAATCCTTCCTTTTTTGCATATTCCATAATTGCATAGCGAATAAATTTACTTCGCTTTTTCACTACTTGAAATATTTCCAGGGTCCTCTCACTGTGCAGGGAAGATCCAATTAAATCTATTCTAAACGATCTCTGTACCATAATCGCTCCTTTATTTTCTTAAATTATAGCTTAATTTTACAACTATGTCAATTGTTCAACTTGACAACGCTGTAAAGTTTGGTATAATAGTTTCAAATCAAATTATTTAGAGTTATGGAGGATGCTAGAATGTCTCAGAAAGCAAAGCAGTGGTTGTATCGTGCAAGCCAAACAAACTATGATAGCCATGGATTTCCTGTTATGCCAAAAGATGGCGGTATTGTAGGATTTATTAAACGTAATGTAGACAAACCTTATCAAATCACTTCCGAAGTAAACATCAAGGAGAAAACAAGTAATGAGTAACGTTAACGATTATCTAGATCAGATGGATGAAAAAGAGGATTATGAAAAATCCTCAATTGGTATCGTTCGGGAAATTAAAATTGAGACGGGATGGCATGGATATGAAAAAGGATGCGGTCATGATTTTTGGAAGTACTGGCGACCATTCGATCTTAAATCGGAAAAGTCAGGAGAAGAAATGAAAACCGCTTATTTAAGCTCAAAAGATATGCTTGAATCAGATGGACTAGAAAAAAACCCTGCCAAGTCTTTCAAGATCACAACTTATCCTGACAGTGCAGATAAAAATGAAATGCGTGATCTGTACGCCGTCTGGATGGAGGATGTCTTTGCACTAATTTCTAAATCAGTTAGAGACAACAACCTGCCTCTCAATGAGAAATTCTGGGGACGCGTCTCTTTTGTTCCTGATCCAAATGCGGTAGCTAAAGGCGAGGAAGGAAAAACAGAAGAGTACGAAGGCAGAAAAACATATCCAAACATCCGAGTGCCAGTGCAGAAATTCGCAAACGAGCAAGAGGCGCTTGATTTTGTTGCTGCTAATAGCAATAATGCAAGCACCAGTAGCGCAATCAGCGAAGCCGCACAATCCAATGCGGAATCGATCATAACAGATTGGGAAAAGGCTAGAACAGGAGTTTTACCATATCCTGGAATTCCTGATTATGAAAGAAATTTTCCGGCATTGCCAGAAAAGATAACACCATCTCAAAGAGTGGATTACGAAAATCAGATTGTTAAATGGCTAGCTAATGATGTATGGCAAGTCGCCATATCAGACATCGAGCAATTAATCGAGCAATTAGTTGCTGGGGAGATTTCATTCTAATGATTTATATAGATCCGTCTGAATTAAAAGAGAGTAGCAAGCTAAAGAATTACATTTCAGACGTGGTCTATAAGCCGTTGCCAAGTCTGGAGGCAATCACAGGAGCAGATGTAATGGTTTCTCCTGATGACTTGCCTCCAGCTAGAGAAAGTTTAATTAAATTCCACATAGCCCAAGGCGCAAAATTGATGCAGTGGAAAATAGGACACGATCTGCCATCGTCAATAGTAGATGGCAGATTAAATGAGGCATTGTCAAGAATGCTGTCAGTCGGCGCTCAATCTTGGCAGTGCCTCCTGTCGTTTGTTGGCAGTCTTAAATCTGAAAGTGGAATGGCTATAATAGATGGTCAATCAACTTATACCGATCACCCCATGACTTGGAAGCAGATACAGTCGGCGCTAACTTTCTGGGCCGAAAGAGGAGGAACTCTAGACTTTCCTTTGAATTCTGGCAAGCTAATATCTGAGCACCTAGCTATTCATCAAAACCATATCAATCGATTTAGACAAGGCGAAAAAGAGCGTATCGCTTGGCCAAAATTGCCAATACTTTATGATGAAATTGAAAATGCAGACCTATCCAAAGAATGGATTGAAGCGCAAACAATTAAGCCGATTGATGACATCAGAAACTTAATACGCTACATTCCTGATTGCCGAATAGGCCCAAAAATGGCAATGGCGATAGGCGCTTATATGAAGGAGAATAATATAAGGTTAGATTGGTCAGGATTTATGAGTTTATTACAAGATGATAAAATTTTAGAAGTCCCTGGAGTAGGAAAGAAAACATTAGATAATATCCTATGGGGATTATATAGGACCAAAGAAGAAAGGATGAATAGAAAATGACTTTGCCAATAGACATAATGACATTAGGAGAAACGCTAGCTAAGTCTGGATATTTCAGTGATGCCCGTCAAGCTGCTCAAGCAGTTGTTAAAATACTTGCAGGACAAGAATTAGGAATAGGACCAATCGCCTCAATGACAGGCATTTCAATCATCAAAGGAAAAGTCACTCTTGGAGCTAATTTGATGGCTGGTATCATCAAATCCAAAAAAAAGTATGATTATAAAATACGTGAGCACACTATACAAGTTTGCAGTATTGAGTATTTCCAAGATGAAAAATCACTTGGCTTTTCCGCATTTACTATTCAAGATGCAAAACAAGCAAAATTAACAGGTAAAGACAATTGGCGCAACTATCCGCGCAATATGTTGTTTGCACGTGCAATGTCTAACGGAGCCAAATGGTTTTGCCCTGACGCATTTAACGGACAAACTGTTTATACTCCTGACGAATTAGAAAACCCCTCGTCATTTTTAATAGAGCCAGAAGATCAAGAGCAAATAGCAACAATTAAAGAGTATCTCAAAACATTGCCGGCTTCTCCTCCAGTAAGATTAGCAAAAATCAAATTAGCAATTGAAACCGGCGAGTTAAACTACGATGGCAAGATCACTATGGCTAAGATAACAGAGTGGAGTGAATAACGACTAGATCAGTCTGGTGACGATTGCCCTAAACATTTTTTCAGGAGCGTTCGAATAGTCAACCCCTCCTGCGTCGGGGTCCTCCACTGCGTTTCGGCCTACGGTGACAATCCTCTCTAATCCTGAAAAACAAGGGCAAGCAATCGCCCCCCTAATTCCAATCAAGCATCTTATTTAAGCATAGCTAATTCCTATGCTTTTTATTTTGCCATAGATAATCCTAATTTGACAACGCTGTAAAGTTTGGATATAATTAAGGTAGAAAATTAATTCAGACCGATTGAAAGGGTTAAAAAATGTCTAATTTAAGCAGAAGGGTTTTGAAGGCTAAGGAACTACGGATCAGCAAGACGGGTCGCTGCTATCACACTTGGGACAGCCAGAACGATCACTACGAAATTTGTCTTAGTAGTAGCCGAAAGGATATTGTTACACCAGATGGCTATTTGAGTGTCCCAGTATTTCATAGCAGTTGCAATAACGTTGATAAAAATTGCGCTTGCCAGGGTAACAGCCTGCATGCAGTGTGCTATCATAGCTTAGGCGCAATTTTCCGCTCATTTGACAGCGTTGACAGCCATGTGAGTTTCTATGAGACTTATCACGCCGCTGTTAATGGCTTAAATCTTGGCGGGTATATTGCCAAGATTGTCAACAATAATGGCAGAGGTCATACCTGGTGTGTAGTTAGAAAAGAAGGCCAGAAGCGACAAGAGATGAAATTTAAGGTGATGCCAGATGAAAAATAAAGATTTCAGAGCAGTAGTTGAAACTAAGTTTGGCAAGAGCGGCAAAGTTCTCAAAGTGACGCATAATGGTCGTCAATGGAGTACTATATCGTTATATGGGGAAGACGAAATAGATGCCGTTATTAAGGTGCTAGAGAACTGGAAAAGGTCTCTTGGAGCCAAAAATCTTGACAATCTCTCAGTCAATTTGATGAGAGGAGACAGCAACGATGAGGGGATTGACTGATGAAACGCTCAATTTGGCAGGAGGTCGTTTTGTTTTGGCAATTCGCAACCGGCAAACATTGGATAGTGAGAGAAAGGGAAGTGATGATATGATTAAGGCAGAAGTTGAGACAACGCGAGATGGAAAATGGCTTGTCCTCAAGTTCAACGAAAACCAAACATCATCGCTAAACTTGAGCTTATTAGACAAGGAAAGCATCAAGAAAATAATTAAAGCGCTCCAAGAGGAAATAGAAAATGAAAGTAATTTGTAGCTGGTGTAATTGTTTTATGAGCGGCAACAAAAACGACACTGGGGTCAGTCACGGCATATGTAAAAAGTGCTATGATAAATGGATGAAAGGATTGAAATAATGGCTTATAATCTTCCTCACCCTCTCGACCGGCCATATCAGCAAGAAAGTCTTGATTGGCTTATGGCTTCCAACAAAAAGTACAATATAATATGTGCTCCTACTGGCAGCGGAAAAAGTGCATGGGTAGCCGGCGCAAGTCAGGAAAAAAGCGCGATGGTCCTGACCAGGACAAAATCCCTGCAAGCTGAAAATTACGAAAAGATATACGGCTTTGATCCTTTATTCGGCAAAGGAAATTATTCCTGCGACGATCCTGACAATCCAATTGCCAAATATGCCGGCTGGTCTGCGTATGACTGCGGCAAAATGGATTGCGATTGTCGGTATCAGGTGCAATATAGGCATTGCAAGTTTGCCAGTTGGCGAGTGTCATTGAATTATGCTAAGTATTTTACAGCTAAAATATCAAAGGAGATGCTTTTCTTGGATGAAGCGCATAATTTGCCTGATATTGTCACGGAGCATATCGGCTTGACACTTCGCTGGGACAATGAATTCATCCAATATCGCAATCCGCCAACTGAGACAATACGATTGCCATTTCCAGAAGCGATGGCCTATTTCAAAAATTGCGCCAGGCTTGTAAAGGAATCCAATCCGGGGCAAGAGGATTTGAAATTGTGGCGCAAGTGGAGCAGGTTATCAAGCAAGATAAAAGTGGTTAATGAAATTATAGCCACATCTGAGAGTTTGCAAGATTGGTATTATGAAGTCGATGAGGAAAAGCTGCTAATAAAACCATTGACTGCTAAATATCATTTTAAGAAATTATTCAATGCTCCTAAGATTGTTTTAATGTCTGCCACAATTAATCCTAGCATTATTGGCCGGCTTGGCATAGACGAAAGTGAGATGGCATTTCTTGAAGTGCCAAACATATGGCCAGTACCTACAAGATTGATTTATGACTTGAATGCGCCTAAGATTAATTACAGAAGCCCAGAAGGTGACAGGCAAAAACAAATGAGCTTGATAGCCGATAGCCTGTCTCCTGACAAGAGCGCCATCATTCATGTGTCATCCAAAAATCAAGCCTGGGCACTAAGAAAATATCTACAAGAAAAAGGCATTAAGTCCTGGCTACCTGAAGATGGCATAGGCACAGACAAACAATTGGCTCAATGGTATCAAGATCGGATGCCGGGGCTAAATTGTATTTCCTGGTGTTTTCACGAAGGAGTAGATCTTGGCGGTGATGATATAGCAATCGTTGCAAAAGTACCTTATCCGTCAATTGGCGAAAATTACGAAAGAGCCAAGATGCAGTACGATAAAAAATGGTATGCTGAAAAAACAGCCTATGCCATTGAACAATCCTTTGGCCGGATCTGGCGAGGTAAAGCAGAACATTATGCGCCGGGATTGAAAGAGGCGTACATAGCAGATGGAAGCTGGAAAAGGCTAAATAGCTATTTATCAGATGATTTTAAGAAAAGAATAAGGAGCTATAATGGAAACATATGAACAATTTATGGCAAAGAAACGAATAGTAGACGAAGGCAATGGCTTTGAAATTGATCGATCATTGCTTAATCCTATGCTATTCGAGTGGCAAAAAGATATAGTGGGATGGGTATTAAAAAAAGGGCGCGTTTTAATTGGTCTTAATTGCGGATTAGGAAAAGGGCCAATCCAGCTAGAAGCGCTTAAACTGATAAATGACCATACTAATGAGCCAACTATTATGTTTGCGCCTCCTGGCGTCAAGACACAGTTCAAAGCCATTGAAGCGCCAAAGTTCGGATACGATGTCAATATTGCGGATGAAAATCAGGATATAGTAAATGGTATTAATATCACGAATTATGAGCGACTGATAAAGCGAGAGAGAATTGAACACTACGAACTTGATCTTTATTTCAAACGCTTTGCAGAATACAGCCCTAAAGAGATCAAAAGAGCTGACAAATACATTGAAGTCGAGCGCTTTAGATTTAATCCTAATCAATTTGCCGGGATAGCACTAGATGAAGCCAGTATCTTAAAACATTACGGAGCCAAAACCAGAGAGCGACTGACTGAGTTTGCCAAAAATATACCATTCAGAATTTGCGCCACTGCTACGCCTGCACCAAATGACATCTACGAATTAAGCAGCTATGCAGAATTTTTAGGCATAGCAAATATGAGACAGATCAAAGCTAAGTATTTTATCCAAGACGGCAATACTAGCAGCGTGTTTAGATTGATGAAGCCAGCAATTAATAAATGGTGGAAATTCGTGGCTACTTGGGCTATTATTATTGAGAAGCCAAGTGATTTGGGGTATAGCGATGAAGGCTACGAACTGCCAAAACTCGCAGTCAAGAACCACGTTATTACAGACACTAATTTAACTCCTGGCGCATTATTTGCAATGCCAGCTAAAACAATGGCAGAAGGGGAAAGGATAAAAAGAAAGACTGTCCAGATAAGATGCGAAAAAGTGGCCGAGATTGCCAATGCAGATGATGATCATAAGTTGATCTTTATTCGGCGCAACGAGGAAGGAGTATTATTAAACAAGTTGATACCTAACTCTGTCGAAGTAGCTGGCAGGCACTCAGAGGAAACCAAAGAAGAAAGACTAATCGGTTTTGCGCAAGGAAAGTGCAAAATCCTCATCACTAAGCCAAAAATGGGGGGCTTTGGTCTGAATTTTCAAGAGCATTGCCACAGAATAATTTCAGGCAATATGAACTATTCCTCTGAGGAGAAATATCAATACGAAAGAAGGGTCTATAGATTCAGACAAGAGAATAACGTTCAGCACGATATTGTGACCATGGATACTGAAGATAAAATATTGAGCGCTCTTAATGCGAAAGAAAAGAAAATGAGTGAAACAATCAAGGAGGTTGTAAAACGAATGGACATACACGATTTGAGCAAACAGAAAAAAGTAAAAAAAGATGCAGGAGACGTTGAGACTGACGAATATGTCAGCGAATATTGGAAAATTTTATTGGGCGACAGTTGCGAACGCGCAAAGGAATTAAAAGACCAAAGCATTGATACCGTTGTTACTTCAGTTCCATTTCCGGCAATGTATGCCTATACCAATTTTGATGAAGATATAGGCAATTACGAAACAGCAGAAGATCTATGTGAACATTTGAAATATGTCTTTATTGAGATGCTGCCTAAAATGAAGCCAGGTGCAATGTGCCATATCCACATTGCCCAAGGCGTGGCGTTTCGTAATCGTCACGGCTATCAAGGGCTGTGGGATTTTGCAGGACCATTAGTAAAAATGATGGAATCAGTAGGGTGGGAGCATTATTCAGACATCACTATCGAAAAAGATCCGCAAACTCAAGCGGCAAGAAATCATAGTCACCCATTAATGCAAAAGACAGTCTTTTCCGATGCTGCTTCCCTAGGTGCAAGTGTGCCTGATTTTCTATTGCTATTCAAAGCTCCGGGCGAAAAAGAGAAAGTGACAGCGTTGTTATCTGATCCATTAATCCAAGGGAAATATACTAGTCCGGACGGATGGATTACAATGGACATGTGGATAAACTGGGCTAGCAACGTGTGGCTTATGCATCGCAAGGGCATGAAATGGTGGGAGGGTATTAATGTCACTCGTGTGCTAGGCGCAATTTTGAACCACAAGACCAAAGAAAGAGATGGCTTCGGTATTCGATCTGCCAGAGATGAAGAGGACGAAAAGCATTTGTGTGAATTGCAGCTTGATATTATTGAACGATGTATAGCTATTCATACCAAGCCAGGTGATTTAGTATGTGATCCGTTTAATGGTATCGGATCAGTCGGATTTCAAGCATTGACAATGGGACGACGATATGTTGGTCTTGAAATTAAAAAATCCTACTGGCTCACTGCTATTAAGAATTTAGAATACGCAGAACACAAAGTTAAACAAGTAAAAATGGAGGATTACGCTGAAAATCAACAGAGAGAAATTAATCTAAATGGAGTTGAGACCGCAGGAGACGAAATGGAAGTGCGCCATAAAAAATGGATGAGAGATAGAGGAATTAGCTTGTACGACCGCGCTACAAAATGGGATGTCTGGAAGAAAAAAGAACCAGATATTAAGAACTGGAAAAAATACCAGCAATCAACAATGGAGATAGAATAAATGAAAAATCTAATCAATCTAATCAATGAAACCAAACTACTCTATGATCACAAGGAAATGATTGATTTTGCCCTCTCTACTTGGTATCCTAAAAATCAAATGATTGATTTTGCCCTCTCTACTTGGTATCCTAAAAATCATCCTCTTCACCTAGATCCAATTCACCCGGCTATGGGATTAGCCGGCGAGGCTGGGGAAATCCTTAACAAGCGCAAAAAGGATTTATTCAAAGCAAATTATGAATGGTCTGATTTGGATGAACTAGATGAGTTAGGCGATATTTGGTATTACATTCGCATTCTAACATATCAGCAAGGAATAGAGATAACTAGCTATCCGTACAAAATAGCAGATTTAGACATCGTCAGATCCAATTTGGCATTAAATGCAGCAAAAATATGCCTCAATGCACAAACATCAAAACCATTCAAGAAGTCATTGAAAAAATGCCAAATGTGGCTAATTACTTATCTGGAAGTTTTAGAGGTCACGCTAGATGAATTAACCGCTCTCAATTGGGAAAAACTGAAACCAGGCTCAAAGCGCGGCGACGAATGGAGAAGTAGTTGGTGAGTTATGCTAAAAATAAAACCTTTTTTAGATGGTACGATTTATGGATTGGTGCATACATTGACACGGCTAACAGAGCTGTTTATATTTGCCCGTTGCCAATGATAGGAGTAAAAATATGTTGGAAATTGAAATAGTAGATAATGAAGTGCGCCATATTAACAATAGCAAAGTGGAGGAATGCGACATCTATCCTTCATTTTGCTGTGCCGGATGGAACTGGGAAGTTTCAGCCGTGCTAGAAACGATCTGGGGCATTTGCGGTAATCCAAATTGCATTAAAGGATTAGACAAAGACGGTCTAAGTAATCATTTGATCGATGATTTTTATACCTATCTAGAAGCGTAGATTACTTTCTCTCTAGTCTGTCGATCAAGTCACTAGTCAAACTCTCAACCTTTGCAACCTCATTTACGGTTGCAGTATTAAGGCCAATCTGGCCAGTTAAGTTTTTAATCTCAGCAAGCATATCATTTTGATGCTCCACAATTTGACCTATGAGAGCAGCTTCTAAAGTTTGGCTACTTTTGTAGGTCTCTTTTATACTTGATCGTTGCAACTCAAGCATATGCTCTAGCCATAATCGATCCTTCTCTTTGTCCTCTCTAGCGTTTTTATCCGTTCTGAGCCACAAAAAAACGATGACTGCCACTAATGGTATTTGAGCGAATATACTTATCAGGCTGTCCGGCATGGCCTCAAGCTGAGCCAGAACAGATACAGCTATTTCCCCTACTCCGAATATCCCCAGCGATTTGTACATAGTGTTAGTTTACCATAAAGTAAATATAGCACAAGAGACTTTCCTTAAAGTCATAATAGGTCAAAGGTACTATATCTTTAGTATGTAAAATAACGTACACTATAGGTAGATTTGAGAGCAGCAAGACTAACAAATGGAGACAAGATTATGAACGACCACATCACAGTAAACAGAATTGACCCCCTAATCGCTCAAAAGTATAACATTGCAAAATATGATAATATGGTAAAATTTAGCCAATGGCTGACTGCTCAATCAATTAAATTTGAAAATGCAACTCAGGCATTAAAAGTTTACCGAAACGAAGAAATATCTACTATTCAAATTTCCCCCGCTCCCAAATGCACAAAAAAATCATTCAAAAATCGGCAACAATTAAATAGCTTTCTCCGCAGCAATGGCTACAAATGGCACAAGCTAGCTCCAATGAATGAATATGAAGAGAGCAAGTACGGAGAGAGTGACCGATGGGCGTTATTAGATAGCAGCGGACATGAATATACAGTAAATGAAGCGCTGGCAAAAATATAATGACACTGATAATGGCAAATATCCTCAGAAATCAAGGTTTCAAAGTCCAGTACAACAACGAAGCAGTTTTAGTAGGATTAAGTACTCGCAAGGTCAGCACAATGGAAATTAAAATGGCCTTGATGGACGAACTAGAAGAAATCGAGCTGTCAATGGCCTCGATTGAAAACAAAATCAGAATAGTAGTCTAAAATGACCTATAGGAGAATAAATAAAATGACATTACAAGAAACTATTAAGACCCGTGCATCTCATTTGCTTAATCAGTCAGATTTTGTGCCCGTCCCAACCTCAAGTAGCTGGGACGATGTTGATTATATGATAAGCTACAAATCTCAAATATCAGCAATTATTGCCAATGAATTCCCGAAAATAAATAAAAATTTTATTGGCAATCAAGTTATGGCTGTCATTAGTGACACGCAATACAATTCATCATCTGAGAGAAATTAAAATGGCCTTGATGGACGAACTAGAAGAAATCGAGCTGTCAATGGCCTCGATTGAAAACGAGGTCAGAATAATAGTATGACATTTATTAACCCGCAATTGACATTGGAAAACGATCTTGAAATGCTGCAAAACGGTTTTGAATTTGAAGTCGGGGAACTGGACTGGTATCTTGAAATCAATGAGGTATCAGACGAATTAAAAGATAAGCTAAAAGAAGCTAAAAAGGAGTATAATGTTTAAGACTGGGCCTGAAAAAAAAGAGTTTCGAAATGTATTTTCTGCTATAAAGTATAGAGCAGAAAATGGGTTTCGAGGGCCAATTGTAGATAGCGAAACTGGCGAAATAATAATAGACACACAGGGATGCTGGAAAAAAGACTATGATCCAGCAGTCCATCTGACAACAAAAGAATGCGCTTACCTACTCGGAATATCGAGTACTCGAATGTACCAATTCTGTCGAAAAGGCAGAATTAAAGCAGTGAAATTTGGCAAAGCCTGGAGTATCGCGCTGGCAGACTTGGAAGAATTTGCGAGCATAGAGCGCAAGTCAGGGCGTGCCGGCTGGAATGAAGAAAGCGAATCCAATTTCAAAGCTGCTAAGACCAAAG
>Ga0255047_10001402_pt1 | contig 17531 bp, 25 predicted proteins | sample JV7_2_1_MG_FD_183640 | JGI IMG/M metagenome (GOLD analysis project Ga0255047, IMG submission 183640) | Seawater microbial communities from Jervis Inlet, British Columbia, Canada - JV7_2_1 | ecosystem: Environmental > Aquatic > Marine > Inlet | place: Canada: British Columbia | collected 2016-10-06 | reverse complement strand
TCCGACGGTTCGTGGTGTTGCCATGAACCCAGTCGATCACCCGCATGGTGGTGGTGAGGGCCGGACATCAGGTGGTCGTCATCCGGTGAGCCCATGGGGCACGCCGACGAAGGGTGCCAAGACGCGCTCGAACAAACGTACGGATGGCATGATCGTTCGTCGCCGCAAACGTAAATAGATGAGATTGTAGGAGCGGCTATAGCCGCGAATAGAGTCTGGATAGACATAGGAATATTTGAATGCCACGTAGTGTGAGAAAAGGCCCATTCGTCGATACGCATCTGGGGAAAAAGGTTGCAGCCGCCGCCGCCAAGAATGATCGTCGCCCGATCAAGACCTGGTCGCGCCGCTCAATGATTCTGCCCGATATGGTTGGGCTGACGATTGCAGTACACAACGGTCGTCAACATGTACCGGTATTGATTTCCGAAAACATGGTTGGCCACAAACTCGGCGAGTTTGCTGGCACGAGAACGTTTCGCGGTCACTCCGGTGATCGGAAGACGAAGTAGGTTGAGGGAGTAAGGGTTCATGCAAGTTGCAGCAACACTTCGCTATGCACGGATTTCGCCGCAAAAGTGCCGTTTGATGGCTGATGCCATTCGCGGTAAGTCGGTCGATGATGCATTGCGGACTTTAACCTTCACGCCGAAGAAGAGTGCACGCATCGTCAAGAAAGTGCTCGAGTCAGCGATTGCTAACGCCGAGCACAATCATGGTGCGGACATTGATGAGTTGAAGGTGTCGACGATTGAAGTAAATGAGGCGCCGACATTTCGTCGTTTTCGCGCACGGGCCAAAGGCCGCGGTGCGCGCATTATCAAGCGCAACAGCCACATCACGATTCGTGTGGCGGACGAGTAAATAGTATGGGTCAGAAAGTACATCCAACAGGAATTCGCTTAGGGATAGTCAAGGACTGGTCGTCCAAGTGGTATGCAGATACGAAGACCTTTCCTGAGTACATCAAGTCCGATCACGAGCTGCGTACGCGCATCAAGAGTAAGCTCAAGGATGCATCGGTAAGTCGTATTACTATCGAACGTCCGGCGAAGAAGGCCAATATTACGATTCACACGGCACGTCCGGGTATCGTGATTGGCAAGAAAGGCGAGGACATCGAAAAGCTGCGCGCTGAGCTGGCGAAAATGATTGGTATGGACATCGCAGATGTTCGTATCAACATCAGTGAAATTCGCAAGCCGGAACTCGACGCCCAACTGGTCGCTGAGGGAATCGCCCAGCAGCTCGAGCGTCGTGTGATGTTTCGCCGTGCGATGAAGCGTGCGGTTACCAACACGATGCGTGTTGGCGCCGAAGGCATCAAGGTAAAGGTTGGCGGCCGCCTGAATGGCGCTGAGATTGCACGATCAGAGTGGTACCGCGAGGGCCGTGTGCCTTTGCACACACTACGTGCCGATATTGATTACGGTGTCGCCGTGGCGAATACGACCTACGGTGTCATCGGAGTGAAGGTCTGGATTTTCAAGGGCGAAGTATTTGACAAGCCCGAGCCGGTTGTGGCCGAAGTGGCCGAGGCATAAGCAATGTTGCAGCCTAAGCGAACAAAGTTTCGTAAACAGCACAAGGGACGCAATCGCGGTCTCGCGTTGCGTGGCAGCACGGTCGCATTTGGCACCTACGGGCTGAAGGCGACCGGTCGTGGCCGCATGACGGCGCGCCAGATTGAAGCGGCTCGTCGTGCGATGACTCGGTACATCAAGCGCGGTGGCAAGATCTGGATCCGGGTTTTCCCGGACAAGCCGATTACGAAGAAGCCGCTTGAAGTACGTCAGGGCAAAGGCAAAGGCAATGTTGAGTACTGGGTATGCCAGGTTCAGCCGGGTCGTGTCCTGTATGAGATGGAAGGTGTGACGGAAGAGATTGCGCGCGAGGCGTTTCGTCTTGCAGCGGCGAAGATTCCGTTTGCAACCGCGTTTGTAACCCGGCAGGTGATGTAATGGAAGCGCAGGAACTCCGTAAGAAGTCAGTTAACGAGCTCAACGATGAGTTGCTGGCGTTGCGTCGTGAACAATTCAACTTGCGCATGCAGCAGGCGACAGGTGAGTTGGCACAACATACGCAGCATGGCCGCGTTAGAAAAGATATTGCACGCGTCAAAACGGTTCTGAACGAACTGCAAAACGCAGCAGGTAAAGAAGAATGAGTGAAGAAAATAAAGCGCAGCGCACGATTGTTGGCCGCGTCGTAAGTGACAAGATGGATAAGACTGTCTCTGTCGCGGTTGAGCGCCTGATCAAGCATCCCGTCTACGGCAAATACATTCGTCGTACGACCAAGGTGCTTGCTCACGATGCGAACAATGAATGCAAGCCAGGAGATCGGGTGGCGATTTCTGAATGCAAGCCGATTTCGAAAAACAAGGCGTGGGCTGTAGTCGACGTGGTCGAGCGAGCAGCCGACCGGTAATGGAAGCAGGGAATTAGTCATGATTCAGATGCAGACAGTTCTTGACGCGGCCGATAACTCCGGAGCTCGCCGTGTTCAGTGCATCAAGGTGCTCGGTGGGTCGAAGCGTCGTTACGCAGGCGTGGGTGACATCATCAAAGTGAGTGTCAAGGATGCAATTCCGCGCGGCAAGGTCAAGAAGGGCGAGGTTTACAACGCCGTTGTTGTCCGTACGCGCAAGGGTGTACGCCGTAAGGACGGTTCGTCGATCCGTTTCGATGGTAATGCAGCCGTATTGTTAAATGCGCGCCTCGAGCCGATTGGTACTCGTATCTTTGGCCCGGTTACGCGCGAGCTGCGAACGAATCGTTTTATGAAGATTATTTCGTTGGCGCCTGAGGTTCTCTAGGAATGAACAAGATTAGAAAGGGCGATGAGATTATCGTAAGAGCCGGCAAGGACAAGGGCCGTCGCGGCACTGTCTTGCAGATATTCGATGACGGACGTGTATTGGTCGAGGGTATTAACCTCGCCAAGAAGCACATCAAGCCGAACCCAAATATTGGCGAGGCCGGTGGCATCAAGGACAAGGCAATGCCTGTCGATGTGTCCAACGTACTCGTGTTCAACCCAAAGTCGAAGAAAGGCGAGCGGGTAGGTTTTCGCGTCGAAGAAGACGGCAGCAAAGTGCGCGTCTTTAATAGTGGCGACGTGGTGGATATCTAAAATGTCGAGATTACAAGAGAAATACAAGAACGAGCTGATGGGTCAGATCCAGGAAAAGCTCGGGCTGAAGAACATTATGCAGGTGCCACGCATCACCAAGATTACGCTCAATATGGGCGTCGGTGAGGCTGTTGCCGACAAGAAGGTGATGGAGAATGCTCGCGGCGATATGGAAAAAATTGCCGGGCAACGTCCGGCAACGACCCTGGCGCGCAAATCGGTTGCCGGGTTCAAGATTCGTGACGGCATGCCAATCGGTTGCAAGGTAACCCTGCGTCGTGAACGCATGTACGAGTTCCTCGATCGTCTTGTGAATATTTCGATCCCGCGAATTCGTGACTTTCGTGGTTTGAACCCGAAGTCCTTTGATCGTCAGGGAAACTACAGCATGGGTGTTACCGAGCAGATAATCTTCCCGGAGATTAACTACGACGAAATTGACGAGTTGCGTGGTATGGACATCATCATTACCACGACGGCTCGAAATGCCGAGGAAGGCCGGGCGCTTTTGGAAGCGTTCAACTTCCCGTTCAAACAACAGGCAGCTAAGACAGATGGCTAAGAAATCGATGATTATGCGCGAACGCAAACGCGCCAAGCTGGTTGCACGGCAGGCAGAGAAGCGTGCGGCATTGAAGGTGACGATTCGCAGTATCCACAGCAGCGACGAAGAACGCGCAGTGGCTCAGGCGAAGTTGAACGCATTGCCTCGCGATGGCAGCCCGTCGCGGCAGCGTAATCGTTGCGCAATAACCGGACGCCCACACGGCGTCTATCGCAAATTTGGCCTTGGCCGAAACAAGCTCCGTGAAGCCGCCATGAATGGCGAAATTCCGGGGCTAACGAAGGCCAGCTGGTAGGCGGAGACAGACATGAGTATGACAGACCCTATCGCGGACATGCTGACGCGCATTCGAAACGGACAGAAAGCGCGCAAAGTGAGTGTTTCCATGCCCGCCTCGACTGCCAAAGAAGCGGTCGCGGCGGTACTGAAAAGTGAAGGCTACATTACGAGTTACTCGAGTGAAGGCGAAGGTGCTGCCAAGCAGCTCGCCGTGGAACTCAAGTATTTCGAAGGCGTACCGGTCATCGAGCACATTGAACGTGCGAGCCGCCCGGGGCTGCGTATTTATCGCGGCAAAGATGGTCTGCCGAAGGTTTTGGGTGGACTAGGTGTAGCTATCGTATCGACATCGTCTGGCGTCATGAGTGATCGCCAGGCAAGAGAGAAAGGAATTGGTGGCGAGGTTTTGTGCATCGTTTCGTGATGCATTGAAGCTTTCCAGAAAGAGACAAAACTATGTCTAGAATTGCAAAAGTACCGGTTGAATTACCACAAGGCGTTGAGTTCAAGCAGGACGGCACTGTTGTCACTCTCAAGGCCAGCAAAGGCGCGTTGTCGCTGGATTTGAATTCCGAGGTGATAGTGAGCCAGGACGACGGCGCGCTGAGTGTGGCAGCACGGTCAGGATCAAGGTTTGCGACTGCCATTGCCGGCACGACGCGAGCGTTGCTGGCCAATATGGTGATCGGTGTTACTGAGGGCTACGAGCGCAAGCTTGAGCTGGTTGGCGTTGGTTATCGTGCGCAGGCCCAGGGCAGCAAGTTGAATTTGACACTCGGGTTTTCACACCCGGTTGTTTACGACGTGCCCGAGGGAATCAGCGTTGAGACGCCGAGTCAAACCGAAGTCCTTATCAAAGGTATCGACAAGCAGAAAGTCGGCCAGGTTGCGGCCGAAATTCGCCGCTTCCGTCCTCCCGAGCCCTACAAGGGCAAAGGTGTGCGCTACGCCAATGAGCGTGTAGTGCTCAAAGAAGCGAAAAAGAAATAGTTTAGCGAGAAAGATATGAAGCTCGACAAGAAACAAAATCGTTTGCGGCGCGCCCGCAAGGTGCGCGCAAAAATTTTCGAACTCCAAGTGAATCGTTTGAGCATTCACCGTACGCCGCGTCATATTTACGCGCAGGTGATCGCACCTGATGGTGGCACGGTGCTGGCCTCGGCATCGACACTGGAGCCGGAAGTTCGGAAGGGTGTCAAAAGTGGCGGCAATGTTTCAGCCGCGTCAATTGTTGGCGCGCGGATTGCCGAAAAGGCCAAGGCAGCTGGTATTGATTCAGTTGCATTTGATCGCTCAGGTTTTCGCTATCACGGACGCGTTAAGGCTTTGGCCGATGCTGCTCGTGAAGCTGGATTGAAGTTTTAAGGACCAATAATGGCAAGAAATGATCAATCACAGGCGAACGACGACCTCATTGAGAAACTGGTAACGGTCAATCGTGTTGCCAAAGTTGTTAAGGGTGGTCGCCAGTTCGGGTTTACGGCTCTGACCGTGGTCGGTGATGGCCAGGGACAGGTTGGATTTGGCTATGGCAAGGCACGCGAAGTTCCGATTGCGATCCAGAAGGCGATGCAAGGTGCTCGTAAGAATATGATCGATGTCAATCTGAACAACGACACGCTGCAGTACGCTAAGAAAGGCCGCCATGGCGCGACCCTGGTTTACATGCAGCCGGCATCCGAAGGTACTGGTGTTATCGCCGGGGGTGCCATGCGTGCGGTTTTCGAATGCGCAGGCGTTCGCAACGTGCTGGCCAAGAGTTATGGCTCACGCAACCCGATTAATGTTGTTCGCGCGACGATCAAGGCGTTGTCGGAGATTCATTCTCCGCAGTCAATCGCAGCGAAGCGCGGCAAGAAAGTAAAGGAAATTCTGGCGTAAGCCGGAACTAAAGACTGGCAGAGATAAGATCATGGCGAAGTCCAACATTTTGAAAGTAACGCTCATGAAGAGCAAGCACGGTCGGTTGAAGAACCATCGCGCCTGTGTGGCAGGCCTCGGGCTCAGGAAAATACACCAGACGGTGGAAGTTGCTGATACGCCTGAGAATCGCGGCATGATCAATCGCATTTCCTATTTGCTGTCGGTAGAGGAAGCCTGATATGCGTCTTAACGAACTGTCACCCAGCAAGGGTGCCAAGAAAACAGGCAAGCGCCTCGGTCGTGGACATTCCGCTGGTCAGGGTAAGACCAGTGGTCGCGGACAAAAAGGCCAGCACGCTCGCTCCGGTGGTTACCACAAGGTTGGTTTCGAAGGTGGCCAGATGCCGCTACAACGGCGCTTGCCGAAAGTGGGATTCCGGTCGCGCATGGCGCGGCTGACGGCTGAGCTGCGCTTGCATGAGCTGGAACTTCCGACTGCGGATGTCATTGATATGGATGTCCTGAAAGCCGCCAACCTGGTACCTGCTTTTGTTACCAAGGTAAAGGTCATCAAGTCGGGCGAAATTACGAAGTCAGTGAAGCTTAAGGGTCTCGCTGTAACGAAGGGTGCGCGCGAGGCCATTGAAGCGGCCGGCGGCAGCATTGAAGAATAGGAGAGCATCGTAGGAGCGCCTCTTGAGGCGCAACCAACGAAGACAGGTAGATATGGCAAAAGGGTCCCTACAAAAACCAGCCGATTTGGCGAAGACAGCGAGCAAACTGGCAGATCTCAAAGTCAGGATTCTGTTCCTTGTCGGCGCGCTGATCGTATTCCGTGCGGGCACCTATATTCCGGTGCCGGGCGTGGACCCGGTCGCGTTAGCCGTATTCTTTGAGCAGCAAGGCGGCACATTGCTGGGCATGGTTAACCTGTTCTCAGGTGGCGCACTGTCACGCTTCGGTATTTTCGCCATGGGCATAATGCCGTACATTTCCTCGTCAATCATCATGCAGATGGCCAGCCACATCGTCCCCAGCTTGCAGCAGCTGCGTAAAGAAGGCGAGGCAGGCCGTCGTCAGATCGTCAAGTACACACGCTACGGCACAGTATTGCTGGCAAGCTTTCAGTCGGTTGCTGCCGCGTCCTGGTTGCAAAGTCAGCCAAATGTTGTGCCCAATGCGGGATCTGCCTTTATTGTCACTGCGTGTATCACGTTGGTCACCGGCACGGTTTTCCTCATGTGGCTCGGCGAGCAGATCACGGAGCGCGGCATTGGTAACGGTATCTCGATGATCATCCTTGCGGGTATCGTCGCCGGGCTGCCGGCAGCGATTGCAGGTACGGCACAGCTGGTGAGTCAGGGTGAAATGTCGCCGGCAACCGCCATTCTGATGTTTGTCGGCGCAATTGCAGCGATTGTATTTGTCGTCTACATGGAGCGTGCGCAACGCCGTATTCCGGTAAATTACGCGAAGCGCCAGCAGGGTCGCAAGATGTACCAGGGGCAGAACACGCACCTGCCGTTCAAGATCAACATGTCGGGCGTTATTCCGCCGATTTTTGCCTCCAGCATCCTGATGTTCCCGGCAACGATCGCGCAGTTTTTCGGCCAGTCAGTCGGAGATCCGAGCTTCACTCAGCGATTGCTGCAAACGATCGGTGCGAACCTCGGGCCGGGACAACCGGTTTATGTGTTGTTCTATGCGGCGCTGATCATATTTTTCTGCTTCTTCTACACCGCACTGATGTTCAACTCGAAAGACACTGCGGACAACCTGAAGAAGTCAGGTGCGTTTGTGCCGGGAATTCGCCCCGGTGTACAGACGGCCGATTACATTGACAAGGTACTGACCCGACTGACGTTTTGGGGTGCGCTTTACATCGCAGCCGTCTGTCTGTTGCCGGAGTTCGTGCGCATGTTCTACCCGAGCATGCCGTTCAGTTTTGGTGGTACGTCCTTGCTTATTCTCGTCGTCGTAACGATGGACTTCATGTCGCAGATGCAAGCGCACGCGATGAGCCAGCAATACGAAGGCATGATGCAGAAAGCGAATCTGCGCAATTACGGCAAAGGTGGCCAGGTACGCTGAGTATTGTAGGAGGGTCGGCCCGATCGGCCCTAAAGGGCCTCCTACAAAAATAGTGGAGTGATCTCATGAAAGTAAGAGCATCAGTTAAGAAAATCTGCAGAAATTGCAAAATTATCCGCCGCAAGGGTGTTGTGCGGGTGATCTGTACTGACGCGCGTCACAAGCAGCGTCAGGGTTAATAAACGAGGGTGGCGTAAGAACGCCAGGTTCGAATCGAGGAAAAATTAGTGGCACGAATAGCAGGCATAAATATTCCGTTGAACAAGCACGTTGTCATCGGACTGACGTCGATTTTTGGTATCGGTCGTTCGCGTGCACGACAAATCTGCGCCGCCGCTGGGGTGGCTCCGGACACTGCGGTCAAAGATCTGGCAGAGCCGGAAGTTGCGAATCTCAGAACAGCGATCGCGAATTTTGAAGTCGAAGGTGATCTTCGTCGCGAGATATCAATGAACATCAAGCGTTTGATGGACCTCGGTTCGTATCGCGGAATTCGTCATCGTCGGGGCTTGCCGCTGCGCGGCCAGCGTACTCGTACCAATGCCCGTACGCGGAAAGGTCCGCGGCGTCCGATTAAGAGGTAGGAGCGCCTTTAGGCGCAATCGGGCCTAAAGGCCCTCCAACAGGTAAACAGAATGGCTGAAGCAAAGAAAAAGAAGGTTAAAAAGCACGTTGTTGACGCAATTGCGCACATACATGCTTCCTTCAACAACACAATCATCACGATCACCGATCGCCAGGGTAATGCCCTGTCGTGGGCAACAGCAGGTGGTTGCGGCTTTCGCGGTTCGCGAAAGTCGACACCGTTTGCTGCACAGATCGCTTCCGAGAAAGCTGGTCGCACAGCGCTGGACTTCGGGGTCAAGAACCTGGATGTGCGCGTGCGCGGGCCGGGCCCGGGTCGCGAGTCTGCTGTCCGTGCGCTGAATGCTCTGGGTTTTCGTATTCAAAACATCGAGGACGTAACACCGATTCCTCACAACGGCTGTCGCCCGCCTAAGAAGCGGCGGGTATAGAGGCTTAAGTAATGGCAAGATATTTAGGACCAAAGTGCAAACTGTCCCGCCGCGAAGGCACGGATCTGTTTCTCAAGAGTGGCGTCAGGCCGCTTGAATCAAAGTGTAAGCTGGATGTGCCGCCAGGTGGCGCACCGCAGCGTCGTCCGCGTCTGTCGGATTACGGGCTGCAGCTGCGCGAGAAGCAGAAGCTCCGCCGAATGTACGGTGTGCTCGAACGTCAGTTTCGTAACTACTACAAACGTGCTGCGCAATTGAAAGGATCGACCGGTGAAAACCTGTTGCGTCTTCTCGAAGGCCGGCTGGACAATGTCGTTTATCGCATGGGCTTCGCGTCAACGCGTGCTGAAGCACGCCAACTCGTAAGCCACAAAAGCATCGAGATGAACGGTAAAGTTGTTAACATCCCGTCTGCCCAGGTTAAGGCAGGCGATTCAATCGGCATTCGTGAGAAAGCCCGCAAACAACTTCGCATTCAAAGTGCGATCGAGATTGCTGGTCAGGTTGGCCTGCCCGAGTGGGTGGACGTCGACGCGAAGAAAATGGCGGGAATAATGAAATCGTTACCGGATCGGGAAGACATTCTCCCGGACATTAACGAAAACCTCGTCGTTGAGCTTTACTCCAAGTAGTCAGGAAGGAATTTACCATGCAGGAATCTGTACATGATTTTCTGAAACCGCGCGTCGTTAAAGTAACGCCGGTTAATGATCTTTTGGCCAAAGTGGTCATTGAGCCGTTCGAACGTGGTTTCGGCCACACACTGGGCAACGCACTGCGCCGCATATTGCTGTCGTCGATGCCAGGTGCTGCGATTACCGAGGCGGAGATTGAGGGTGTGCTGCACGAGTACACGAGCATCGAGGGAGTACAGGAAGATGTCGTCGACATTCTTCTGAACCTCAAGCAGGTGGCTGTGCGCATGCACTCACGCGACACGGCCGAGCTGCGTATCTCGAAGAAAGGACCTGGTCCGGTTACTGGAGCAGACATCCAGCTCGATCACGACGTTGAGGTAATGAATCCCGAGCTTGTTATCGCAAACCTTACCAAGGTCGGCGAATTGAACATGATCCTGAAGGTTGAGCGCGGCCGCGGTTACCGTGCGGCAACGCAGCGTCCGACTTTCGAAGACCAGGCTGGCCCGATTGGCCGTCTGCAACTCGATGCGTCATTCAGCCCGGTGCAGCGTGTTACTTACAACGTGGAAGCAGCGCGTGTTGAACAGCGTACTGATCTTGATAAGCTGATTATTGATATCGAAACCAACGGTACGATTGATCCAGAGGAAGCGATTCGCCGTGCGGGTAGCATTCTCAAAGATCAGTTGTCAGTTTTCGTAGACCTGCAGGGTCAGGAAGACGGCCTTCAGGCACAGGCTGAGAATCAGGTTGATCCGATTCTGCTGCGCCCGGTCGACGAACTCGAACTCACCGTACGCTCTGCGAACTGCCTCAAAGCTGAGAACATCATGTACATCGGTGATCTCGTACAACGCACTGAAGTTGAGCTCTTACGGACGCCAAATCTTGGCAAGAAGTCACTGACCGAAATCAAGGAAGTCCTTGAAGGTCATGGCCTTGGTCTTGGCATGCGTCTTGAGAACTGGCCGCCAGCGAGCTTGCGTCCGGAACACGAGCTCGGCCTGTAAAGAACAAGGGTAAGTAAAATGCGCCATAAAAAATCCGGCCGTAAACTGGGTCGTAACAGCTCCCATCGCAAAGCCATGTTTCGTAACATGGCGACCTCGATGCTGAAGCACGAGACGATCAGAACGACATTGCCGAAAGCCAAAGAATTGCGTCGTGTCGTAGAACCGCTGATCACGCTCGCAAAAGAAGACAGCGTTGCCAACCGACGGTTGGCGTTCAACCGCCTGCGGGACAAGGAAGTTGTGGGTAAGCTGTTTTCCGAGATCGGGCCGCGCTTCAAAGAGCGGCCAGGTGGTTACCTGCGGATTCTGAAAATGGGTCCACGTCCGGGTGATGCTGCGCCGATGGCGATCGTCATGCTGACAGATCAGGCACCGGAGGCAGAAGCAGCCGCCACGTAACGACCATGTAGGAGGGCCTTCAGGCCCGAAAAACAAAAAGCATAAAAAAAGCCGGGCATTGCCCGGCTTTTTTATGCTTTTTGAGTTTCCGGTCTGCTCCGCGTCAGATCGTCAATCATCTTTGCGATGTATTCGGGAGAGTGCGTGTTTCTCGCGACGAGTCCGTAAACTGTCGGCACGACGATGAGAGTTAGCAGCACTGAGAAGGTGACGCCGAAGAACACAACAGCGCCTATCGATTGCCGCGAGAGCGCACCTGCGCCGGTAGCCAGCAACAGCGGTGTTGCGCCGAACGCCGTACACATGCTCGTCATGAGGACTGGACGAAGTCGCGTTTTGGCGGATTGAATGACTGCTTCCCTGAATTCTGTGCCGCGATCCCTGAGCTGGTTGGCAAACTCGACAATCAGAATACCGTTTTTCGCGGCCAGGCCAATTAGCATGATCGCACCAATCTGGCTGTAGATATTGATCGATGCGCCAAAGATCTTGAGCCCGAACAGGGCGCCGGTAATCGCGAGCGGGACGGTCGTCATGATGATGAACGGATGCCTGAAGCTCTCGAACTGCGCCGCAAGCACGAGGTACGCAATGACCAGGGCCAGCACGAAAGTGGCGTAAATAGCGGTGCCCGTATTCTTGAAGTCCCTGGATTCGCCGTTGTAATTGAGGCGCACGGACTCGGGTAACTTATCGGCGACTATTGCTTCGAGGTCGGCAATGGCCGCTCCCAATGAATAACCATTGGAGAGACTTGCGCTGATCGTGACCGAACGCAGGCGATCAAAGCGCCGCAAATCGACCGGTCCGGCCGTCTCCCTGAGTCGCACCAGGTTAGACAGGGGAATCAATTGGCCGGTGCGCTCGGACCGTACGTAGATGCTTTCAAGGTCGCTCGGCGTTTGTCGTCTCTCGTCACTGCCCTGCAGAATGACTCGATATTCCTCACCTCTATCGATGAACGTTGTGACAACGCGAGAGCCGAGAATGGTCTCAAGTGTCCGCCCGATATTGGAGAGTGAGACGCCCAAGTCGGCGGCCCGGTCACGATCAATCATCACGTCCATCTTGGGTTTGCGTTCTCGATAATCGGCCTGCAGATTGGAAAGGCCCGGTAGTTTTTCTGCCTCGCGCATAACAATATCGCGCCACTCTGCCAATTCATCATAATTGGTACCACCAAGGACGATCGCGAGCGGTCTGCTCGACTGACCCAGAGCCCAGGACCCCGGCGCAAACGAAAAAGCCTGTACCCCGGGAAGAGCCGCAAACTGTCGATTCCAGTTTTGCGTAATTTCCTGGGCGGAGCGCTCTCTCTTGTTCCAAAGCTGCAACGGTGTAAAAAAGTACCCGGCATTTACATCGGAACCCCCTCCCATACTGCCGGAGCGACTGAGTACGCGCAGCACATCGCCCTGTTCCTTATCCCGCTGCAAGATTTTCTCGATCTGCTTGATGTACCCAAGAGTGTAGTCGAGGCTCGCGCCATCAGGAGCAGTCAGCCGGACCATCGCGTATCCACGATCTTCCCGTGGCATGAATTCAACCGACAGGTAGCTGATCAAGCTGAGACTACTGACAAAAATCAGCAAGGCCGAAACAATAACCAATACCGGTCTACGCACTACGCGCCGAAGTAATTTTTCGTAATTAGCAGATAATCGCCGGAACAAATTGTCGAGTGCTCGTGCCAGCCGGCCACGGTGCAGACGATTATCGGCAAAGAGTTTGGACGTCATCATCGGCACAAGCGTCAGTGCGATCAGGCTCGAAAAACAAACGGCCGCTGCCAACGAAATGCCGAATTCGCCAAAAATCAATCCGATGTTGCCAGGCATGAAGGACACCGGCAAAATGACAGCAACCAGCACCAGGGTTGTCGCGATGACCGCGAAACCGATTTCCCGACTGCCGTTGGTTGCCGCCAGTAAGGTTGGTTCTCCGCCTTCAATACGTCGCACGATGTTCTCGAGCACTACAATTGCATCATCGACAACGAGGCCGATCGCGAGGACGAAACCAAGCAAGGTTAGCGTGTTAATCGAAAAGTCGAGCGCGGCCATCACAGAAAATGCGGCGACGATCGAAATGGGTATCGTGACAGCAGGAATGATCGTCGCACGAAATGTGCCGATGAATCCGTAAATCACGATGATGACCAGCAACAGTGCGAGACTGAGTGCCTTGGCAACTTCTACCAGTGATGCGCGAATAAACACTGCAGTATCGAAATTGACCGATACATCCATATCAGCCGGCAAGGATGACTGCATCTCGTCGATACGTTTCGTTACGGCATTGTTCACGGCCAGAATGTTTGCCAGCGCTTGTGGAACGATTCCCATGCCGAGGCCGGTGATTCCATCCGTCGCCGAATAGCTGCGAATATTTTCCGGGGCCAGCTCAATATCCGCGACTTCTCCTAATCTAATCAAATAGTTATCGCTGCCTTCGGCCAATACGAGCTGCTCGAAATCAGCCACCGAATTGAACCCGGTATTGGTTCGAAGTGTAAATTCACGTGTGCTGGATTCCAGACGCCCGGACGGTATCTGGACATTTTCCCGGCGTAATGCGTCTTCGATATCTGTCACGGTCAATCGCCGTGCCGCAAGGCGTTTCGGATCAACCCAGATACGCATGGCGGGGCGCCTGACGCCGCCACTACGTATTCGGGCAACGCCTTCAACGTTGGACAGCTGGTCAAAGATGTAACGGTCGGCGTAATCGGATACCTCCATGATGGAGCGCGATTCGCTCGATACGTTGACCCACATCGAGGGCGAGGCCGATCCATCCTGTTTCGATACTTCAGGTGGTTCAGCTTCATCTGGCAACAAACCGAGCATACCGGATACGCGGTCGCGGACGTCGTTAGCGGCATCATCGACGTTTCGGCTTTCGGAAAATTCCAGCGTGATTCTTGATCGTCCGTCGTAACTAACGGACGATATTTTCTCGATTCCCGAAATGCCGGCGATCTGATCTTCAAGTAACTGTGTGACACGACGCTCGACAATGTCGGATGCAGCACCACGATAGCGCGTGTCGATCGAAACGATGGGCCGCTGAATATCGGGATACTCGCGTAGCGACATGCTCTGCATCGACATCAGGCCGATGATGACCAGTATCAGAGAAATGACCGCTGCGAATACGGGTCGTCGGACAGATACGTCTGAAATCAGCACCGTGTTCGCCTAGGAGGTGTCAACGGCTGAGCCGTCATGCAGTTTGTGGGTCCCTTCAGTCACGACGGCATCACCGGCACTCAAACCGCTGTCGATCACCACAAAGCCGGGGATGCGCCGTCCAAGGACCACCGCACGTTTTTCCGCGACGCCATCTGCGACGACGTAGACATATTGTGACGATCCTTCCGGAACGATTGCCTGCTCCGGGGCCAGCAGCACGTCGCCGCGAGCGCGCTGCAGATCAACAGTGAGGAACATGCCAGGTTTCAAAGTGGCGTCCGGATTTGGAATGATGGCGCGCACCTGAACTGCCCTCGACACCGGATCGAGGCGGGTGTCGATGCTCTGTACGACGCCATGAAACGGTCGGTCCGGGTAAACAAGACTGTGCGCGATGATGTCCATGCCGTCGGACAACGCGGTCAGGTATGTTTCAGGTACCGAAAAATCGAGTTTTATCTGGCTAACGTCGTCAAGCGTGGTAATGACAATTGAATTGTTGACGAAACTGCCCGGACTGACATGGCGCAAGCCGACCCGACCGGAAAATGGAGCGCGGATGACGGTGTTGTCGAGTCGTGCGCGTGCCGCCTCGACCTGGGCCTCGTCAACCTGGACCTGAGCCAGCAGCTGCTCGAGGCCTGATGCCGATATGGCCTGAGTCTCGGCCAGCGATCGGCTGCGGTCATAGAGACTGCGACTTTCAGACAGTGCCGCCTCGGCAACCGCGAGGCCCGCGACAATCTCGTTGTTTTCAAGCTCGATCAGCAAATCACCCTTATTGACGAGCTGACCTTCCTCAAACGCAATGCGTTCAATCAGGCTCGGGATGCGAGACTGGATATTTACTGACTCGTTGGCGTTCGCCGTGCCCAAGGCTTGGATCTCATCGACCATGGGCTGCAACTCAATAAGCTGCGTGACGACGATCGCTGCACCGCCTCGCCCGCGTCCGCCACCGCCAGTAGCCTGCTCCGGCTCGCATCCGCTCGCGGCCAGCAACAGGATCATCAGGGTCAGTAAATACTTGTCGGGTTTCATTCGAGGGCTGAAATTCTTATGTTGATAGCTAATTCGTCGCGAACGAACCAGTTTAGCCCGAAAAAACCGTCAAGATGGTATTTTTTCGCCATATGGGCGATCTAATTACATGAAATTTAAGGAAAAACAGTGTTTGCTCGTCTTTGTGAGCACTCTCACAGCTTATTTTTGCTCTTCGCACTAATCTAGGTCCATACAGCCAAGGGACCAGGACCATCAGCAGCGAAAAGTCATTTGATGATTGCGTAATTCTGTCGAAGGAAACCTTCGACCCGGATGCCGTTTTTCTGGAAGATATCGTCGACGATGAGGTGTTGCCGTACCTGAGTCTCGAGGTTGACGGCCTCACGGAACCGGGCGACAGCAAGCAAGGTAAACTCGAATTGCGTCCCGAAGATGTCGCAGCAAATGAGGCCATCAAGGCCGACACCACCATGCCCGTCGCACAACTGAACCCCGACCAGCTGGATGTTTACGGCTGGGAGCCGTCGTTGTGGAAGAAGATTAAGGGTTACATCGGCTTCTAAGTTACCATCACGGCATGATATTCAAAGACAAGACCGTCATCATTACCGGTGGCTCCGAAGGCGTGGGCGCTGCCGCCGCCAGGATGTTCGCTGAGGCCGGTGCGAACCTGCTCCTCGCTGCGCGCAGCAAGAAAAATCTTGAGAAAATTGCCGAAGAATTGCGGGATCAGACGCGGGTCGAGATTTTCGCAATGGACGTGTCAGACGCGGATGCTTGCGTCGATCTGTTCAAGAAAGCCAATTTCGAATTTGGCCGTATAGATGTACTGGTCAACAACGCCGGCTATCATCAGCGCGGTCCGGTTGAGTCGGTAGATGCGGATGACCTCGCGAAAATGATTGACGTCAACCTTAGGGCGCCGATCATGCTGACGCGACTCGTACTACCATATTTGCGCGAGGCCGGTGGCGGCGCGATTATCAACGTAGGTTCGCTCGCGGGGCGGGCACCGATTCCGAACAGCGCAACCTATGCTGCCAGCAAAGCTGGGCTGCGTTCGTTCACGTATTCGCTAGCCCAGGAATTCGGCGACAACAAAATCAAGGTGGCGGTCGTGTCACCGGGACCGATCGATACCGGCTTCATCATGACCAATATCGAGAACACCTCGGATATCACGTTCTCGCAACCGATAAGCACGGCCGAAGAAGTTGCCCAGGCCATTCTCGATCTTTGCGGTAACAATCAACGGGAGGTGACCATGCCCTGGGTCAGCGGCCTGCTGACGACCGCAGCCTACCTGATGCCCTGGTTGTGGCGATCGCTGCGCCCGATGCTTGAGCGCAGAGGTGCCAACGTCAAGGCAAAACTCAAGCGGCAGCGGTAAACGCGTCGCGGGTCATGTTTTCGCAGCCATCTGCAGTGACCCGGACATTGTCTTCAATGCGAATGCCGCCGAACGGGCGGAGCCAGTCGGCACCGTCCCACAACACGTGATCCTCGGCAGGGCTGCCGCGCAGATTCTCGAGCAACATATCGATCGCGTACAAACCCGGTTCTATCGTGAGCGTCATGTTCTCTTCGAGAACCCGCGTCAATCGCAGATAAGGGTGGCCGCTTGGCGGGTCGATCACCGTCCCCGACTCGCCCTGCATGAATCCGCCGACATCATGGACCTGGACACCCAGTAGATGGCCGAGGCCATGCGGCAGGAATGCCGCCGTTACGCCGGTTTCAATCAACGTGTCGGCGCCGCCGGTCGCTATACCGGCGTCGACGAGCACGCCCGCAAGCAGGCGGTGTGCTTCGATGTGCAGCTCGGCATAATCAACGCCGGCCCGAACTCGCTGCACGACTTCGAGTTGCATTACATTCATACGTTCTATCAATTCCGCAAATCGGGCGTTGTCGTGCGCATACGTGCGTGTGATATCAGACGCGTAGCCGTGTACCTGTGCTCCGGCGTCGATCAGGAATGATCGCATTTGCGGCGGTGGCTCGCGGTCGAGATCGGTGTAGTGCAATACGGAACCATGATCGTTCAACGCGATGATATTGCCGTACGGCAACTCATTATCGGAGTGACTGACAGCCCGACAATAGGCGCGATGAATCTCGAATTCTGACTGGCCATCGCGGAAAGCAGCTGCAGCGGCGATATGGCCACTGACGCCACGCTGCGAGGACAGTCGCATGCAGGTGATCTCATAGTCGGTCTTGATGCCGCGGCCGTAGTGCAGGATGTTTATGGCCGTGCTTGGATTGATGCGCTCGATACCGAAGGAATGCTGCTCGTCGTCGATTTCGCCGATCAGGACACACTTGCT
>Ga0255047_10001401_pt1 | contig 17533 bp, 33 predicted proteins | sample JV7_2_1_MG_FD_183640 | JGI IMG/M metagenome (GOLD analysis project Ga0255047, IMG submission 183640) | Seawater microbial communities from Jervis Inlet, British Columbia, Canada - JV7_2_1 | ecosystem: Environmental > Aquatic > Marine > Inlet | place: Canada: British Columbia | collected 2016-10-06 | reverse complement strand
GGCGAGGTCAGTCATCCTGCGAAAATCACGCTTGGCATCGTCCTTCAGTATCGGTTGGCAGTCATCTACCCACTGCCGCATACGCTCCACAAACTCCCGGTCTTCAAGTGTTGTCATGCTCCACCTCCTCTGTTATTATAGTATTATATGTATCGCCAAATGCAATCAACAAATATTGTCAAGCTCCGCGTCATAGTTGACGGCAAGCCTTGGTATCGACACCCAAAGAAGGGCGATATCTCCCGCACGTTCTGGCTTGGCCAGTTTGTGCAGGGTACAATTGGTGCCAACGGCCCACAGCCCAACGACATCGGCCATATTACATGCCATTACTTGGGTGAACATGCCGAAAGCCTAGCTGGCTTGCTCAGACCACACGATGTGCTGATGGTCAAAGGCGAACTCCAAACACCAGATATTACCTTCGGTGCCAGGGAGGGTAGAACTGACTGGGTGGAGTTGCTATGCCATGATATAGCCATCATTGGGCAGGCAAAGCGAGGGCCATTGTCAAAAGAGCGCATGTCATGGCCGATTGGTCTGGATGATAAGGGTGAGGTCAAGCCTGCGTTGCCTCCGGGGATGGGTTAATTATCATGCGGCGACCACCCCAACTCGGCCTGTATGCCAGCCAATGCCCTCTCTAGCCGTTCGCCATCAACCTCCCAGCCATCATCGTGAAGCTCTTTTGCGTGTTCTCGCCCACTATCCGTAAGCATTTTAGGGCCTTCCAAGACCCCCCTGTCAACCATGCTCTCCAGATTGTACAGTACAACCATCACGTCCTTCTCCTCATCGCTAAAATCCTCCATGGCCTCACCACCCCTTTTCATCAAAGTCGTTGACCTCATCACTGAGGATACTCGCCAGAAGCCACCAGAAGGCCCCTAGTAGCACTAGAACGGCACCAATTAGCTTAGGGGTCACTTGACCCTCCCTTCGGAATTGGTGGCCGTGTGGAGGCTGTGGGGGGGCGTTAATGGGGGGTTGGTGGTGTTGAACATAGCCCTGTCGTCCCTGAACGATTGGACATACCCCCGTTCGTAGTCCTTCCAGCAGTCATCACAATACCAGTCGTCGCTACCGTTTTCCTTCATGTAGAGCTCAAAGCATAGTTTGCACCTAGACCTATTACGGCGCCTCATCTCTCCCCATCCTTGGCCGCATCCACGCCCTTGTCCGGGTCACCACACTCACTACACCATGGATTAGGCTCCTCGCCATCGTCACCGCATTGGGTGCATTCCTTTTCGCTGCCGTCTCCAAGTAGATCGAGAGCGCACCAGGCACAGATACCGTGCGATATCTGGTGTGGGTCGGTGATTGTGGGGTCACCTTTGAGGTGGCTTTTACACCACGCACATAGTGTGAGCATATTCATACCACCCTTTCCCAGCAGATTGCCAGCTTTTCCTTGCTTGCCCATACCCTAACGTCCATCTCCCTATTGTCACCATCAAAGATACGATCTGCCCGGTCATCCTCAAATCGTGCCCGAATAAAGTCGTGGCATCGTTCGCAGAATACCAAAAGAGAGCGGATTTTCATTTCCATGGCCGTATTGAGGTCATGGTAGGCATCCGGGCCCACCAATTGACCACCTGACCCTGGGCCTTGACTGGGCCCGTCGTGCATATGAGAGGTTTCCGTGTCCGTTTTCATGGCATTGGACTCCCGCAATCAGGACACATGCCGCATATCTCCAGCGTATCAGAATCGCAGGGTTCGCCGCATCGATCACATAGCGTGCCCGTGCCCTCGCACTCTGGACATGGGCCTGAATCACCCCTCCCGCTACTGTAAATATAAACATGGCATCCAGTACCATTACACTTTTCGCAATCGCTCATAATTCCCCCTCCATTTCCGCTACCTTTTTGAGTATAGCTATGATTTCGTCACCGTGGTTACCATCGAGCCCCAGGGATGCGGCCTCCAACAGCATATCACGTTGCTGCATGATGATCGTTATGCGTTCCTGTATATCGTCAAGTGTTGGCGTGTCCGTTTTCATGACAAAGTCTCCTTATCTATAATCGTTTATAGTGCAACCGAGGCCTATTTCGTCCTCCAGGGGTAGGTCACCCCATAAAAATTCAACCCAAACAACGCGCTGGTAATCGTTTGCAAACCTAGCTGCCCGCAGGGCCTTTTTCTTGGTTGGGTAAACATCAACAACATAAATACTAGGGCGTGGCTGGTAAGAAGCATACCAGCCAGCCTTTTTGCCTTTTGGCGTAAACCCCGTGATTATCTTATTTATTTTCATGCCCGTTTATCCTCATTTAAAGTTACCCATTTGCGTACTTCATCGCCGTATTGGCCCATTGCCAGCATCATAAAAGCTATCTGATGGTCGTAGTCCAGCGCGTGCCAGTATATAAAAAACCCTTGACGGTATCTCTCCCTCCATTTCTCCCTGTAGTTTTCATGCACCTCACCGAATAGCCGCCGGGTAAGGGTATCTGGATCTGTCCAGTGATGGTACATCAGCGCCGCCCGGATTGTGCCTATGTTATGCGGGCCGAGTGTTTTTGATGGTACGATTTCGTCAGCCGTTTTCATGCTACACCCCCGCCGATTTCATCATGGTTGACAAATGCCCCGTTCTCTCCATCCCAGACCATCGGCTTTTGGCCTTTTGGGAATTGGGTCAAATTGTATATGCAGTATTCTGCACGATCTTTTGTCGTGTGAGCGCACAAGGGCATCCCTTCCCCAATTGCGCACCAGTACCGTTCGCCATCTTGATCTAAAGCCGTGGACAGGTACGTTGTTGGTGTTATTTCGCCAGCCGTTTTCATTTAGTGCCGCCTTTCTTATCCGTAACTTTCAATAGACCCTGGACCACCATCGCCTTGCGAAGCTCCGCCCACCCTTGGGCAAAACCGGCCTTGTACGCTGCACGTTCTCTATCGGTCTGAAAATGACCGGCTACATCGTGCCAGTCTAATCCATCACCTACAGCCTTATCGGCCCATCGTTGCTGAACCATAAAATCTAGCTTGACCATTTGAAACCTTACCTTTCATTCCCTTTAATCAACTCCACTTGATTCACCCAGTCAAATACTTCCCCTTCATCATCGGCCATATCATCGTATGGGCCAATGTTAACCCTTTGATTCATAAAGTAGAACTCCAGGCTGGCTTGTGTGGCGCAATCTTGCACCCGGGTCACCCAGCTATACCCGGTTTCGGTTGTAAGCTTTGCCGTTTTCATGATACAGCCCTTTCTATAGCTTGCACCGCCAACCGTAGCGCGTGGTCGTTTTGACATTCTGAGATTTCCAACTCTTCCACTATCCGGTGCAGGGTTTCCAGCATATCCGGCGCTGCTGCGATTAGCTTGGCGTTTGCGTCCCAATTATCGTCCTGTCTCGCAAATCTCATCTTGTCGATAACGCAAACCTTCACCCGGTCATCCTCTGCCCCGCCGTATATAATTCCGTCGATATCATCCCACGGTCCCGGTGTATGGCTCATTATTTCACTCCCTTGCTTATCTTCCATTCCATCCATACGCCCCAGCCGCCCAATGCGGTGAGGGTTAGTAGGTCGAGTAGTGTGGGGGTCATGCCGACACCACGAAACCGGTTGTATCTTTCCGGCCTTTCCCTTTTGCCCGCAACCCTACAACCGCTCCGGCTGGATCTAGGAATCGTAAATCTGTAGCGTCACCGTCAACAACCGGCTTTCCGCGCCAGGCCGTAGGCAAGGTCTTACCCGAGAATACAACCGCGACTGATACGCCTTGCCGAATAAATGCATCAGCCTGGCTCTGATTCTCTACCGTTTCTGCCCTACTAAACGTAACATGGTAATTGCTAGGCAATTCTCCACGTACTGACATGGCGGCTTTGACCGGGCTTTTGGTATAATCGTAAAACTGAACGTCCTGATGTGCTTTCATAACATCCCATTTTTCCACGTCCAGATCGCTTGTGCCATTCAACCGGATAGCTGGCTTCATGCCATAACGCGCCGCCCGTTTTTTGTGCATCAGGATAGCCTTGTCAAGGGCATCATGAAAGCTTTCAGGATCATCGAACAACCACCTTGTGCGCTCTTTTCGTGCCTCCTGGATATTATTAGTGTGTTCGCCTTTCTTGATTATCCCGCCACGGCCAGCAGTATTTAGGCAACTAGCTGCGCAACCCTTAGTTGCCCAGGGGCAAACGTTTCCACAGCCCGCCACGTTCATCGGTGCAAGGTGCAGGATCCCAGTAAAATAGCCCGCTTTTTCGCCTTTCACAATCTTGGGGTTGCCCGTAGTCAGTAAACTATCCCATTTCCTGGCCATTAGATGACTCCCATCAACACGAAAAGGCTTTGTACTGAATTATGGCCGCAACACTCACAATAGCCAGCACGTTGATCCGGCTCGACTTCCGTAGTGTAGCTACACTCGGGCGTTAAGCACAGCCCATTAGGCAGATATATATCCTGATCGATTGATTCCACGGCTTCGAATTCGTCCTGGTATCCCTCAATATCACAGAATTTCTTGACTAGATGACTCATATTACACCCGCTTTCTGGCAATCTTGCCACGATAGATTATCTCGCCGTTTTTACCCACTTCCCAGATTTTATCCATGTTGTTTGCTCCCTCTTATCCGTACTGTGCTGCTAGTGCGTCTGCTATCCCCTGATAGGTTTCGCTCCGTAGCTTCCAACGGTCCTCACTCGGTCCCATTTTCCATACCCGCTGTTCACGGCCCTCTACAATATCCGTAGGTTGTAGCTTAGGCAACCCCGCAGTCCAAAGCCCGGTCTTTTTCGTTTCACCGTGCCCGAATTGCCAAGGCTGGACATAATGGGGCTTGCCCATTTCCGTAGCCGTTTTCGTTAAAACTCCCACAGGATTTTCGAAGCAAACCTTGCCGGACATACGAGTACATAGCGCCCACAGCGCCCGTGTCCACTTGATGGCCTCAAGCCTTTCCGCGTGCTTGGGCATACCCTCGGCATACCAACGGTTCCCAGACACCGCCAATGCCGTACATGGCGGGTGAGCGATGATTAGATCCCAGCGATCCCCGCCGAATAACATTTTGGGCATATGCTCGATAGCGTCAAGCGCGTCTCCAATTATGTGGTAGTTGCTCCCATCATCTGAGGGCAACAAATCGCATGACCAACAATCATGCCCCTTGGCCCGAAAGGCTTCCCGCACCTTACCGCTAGTTTCACAAGCCACTAAGACGCGCATATTTCCACCAATTCAGAATCGTCATATGCGGCTATCGCCTCAGTTATCTCATTTTCCCGGCCAACCAAGCGCATGTTGCGCCCCTTAAAATTCTCCAAGTGATTCAGCAGATTATCCATCACCGGCGTAACTTTCAGCATATCTGTGCCATAATGCCGGTTTAACTCCACTTCATTGATTAGGTGTTTTCTCAGCGTGATATCCATAATCTTACCCTCTCTACTTCCCTTGACTATTTTTGGGCTGTATAATGCCCATGAAGACTAAATATATACTAAACAGCCCACTTCAACCAACTCAGCGCCTCTTCGCTAGTGTCAAAATCATGGCGGTAACTCCACAAACCATCTTTCCCGACACTAACTATAATCCAAATCTTAGCGCCCTTGCCAGATAATCCAGTATGCAATTCATAGTGTCCGTTTCTTAGCACCCTACTTCTCCTCTTCCACTAAAATAGCCACTTCCAAGCAGGCCTCCAATATCTCGATTTCACAACGTGCCAAATCGGCGATGCCGTAGTTGTTACATTGACGGCTTGCCCGGGCGACTTCACCCCGCAGTATCCGAATCGCTCTCTTTATCTTGTCAATCTCTCGCATCCTTGCATCCTCCGGCCAGCCCCGTTGCTGACTGCCTAAGAACGTACCCGATAACCCCCAGCTACGTCCAGATAATTCCAGACTAGGGATATCCCAGAATAATAACTCAGTACTTTCCCCTATGGCCACTAGGGGCAACTAATCGTCGCTGCCGCTCCTCAATTAATAGATCACGCACGCACGCATATCATATATATAACCCATACACCGTGTAGGAAAACACCACACGGCCTAGTGTCAGTGTGACATCATCATACCATCTTGTCAGTGTGACATACTAACTAGCAGGCATGGTATGCACCAGCTAGTCATGCATGGCATGCGGTAGCGTAGGTGGTCATGTGGTGGGTATGTGGTCATGTGGTAGGGATGGTTCTTTCTTGTTCAGTATGCCTAACATATGCCAACCGGCTAGTATTCCCCCCTTGAATGAACAACACCACCGTATGGTGTACAGATCATGACCAATGAGACGTAATGTTAATTATGCGACATTCAAATGTGCCGTTGGCGTACACTTGAGCACCTTGTCTCACCCGGTATCACAATGATGATACCCAATGATACTCTCACACGCCATGCACCTTGTATCATGAACATGTGCAATGAAGTCGAGACGGGCACCCCCCTTCAATCGAGTACCCGCGTATGTTATATAGTATATGCTACATCTCCCTAACTATTTGACTTCCCACAGATACCCCCTAGCATGGGCTATAGGAGACCATGATGACGCTGACCCGCAAGCAAGCTAGACTAATCCCCTTTAGTATATGGGACGATGCCCCCTTGAAGATACAGGACGCCACCTTTGAGGTGGTAGACCAGATATGGGTGGAGGGATACGTGGACAGCTGGGGAGAGTATGTGATCCCCCACTGGGAAGACGACTAATATAATATATAACTAGACACCCATATATAATATATATATACTAACTACTATATAACAACTACTACTACTCCCACACTTATATAATATATATATAGGGGGGAGTGCAGAGGGGGGAAGAGATGGGTGACCTACGAGAGAACGACGACGACACCCACATTGAGGTGCCCATGGACATCCCGACCCAGTACCAAGCCATTGTAACTGACATGATTGGGTCGATTGGAGCCGATGCTGCTTCACTGTTGCCGATCATACAGGAGTTGGGGTGTGACTACTTTGAGATTGACATTGATGGTGCTGTGGTTGTGATTAAGCTGGACAAGCCTGAGATACGGCTGATGGGGAAGAAGTGATGACCTGGATGTTCGTATCAAATCACCATTGCGAGATATGCGACGAAGTTGCTTCCCACCGGGTGCAGTCCGACCCGTGGGAGTACACAAGGTCACAGGAGTGCCTCCAGTGCGGCGAGGTGTCCGTATCTGATGATCAACTGGTCAGGAAGGTGCGTGAGCAAGAGAAGGCCATAGAGAGCATGTCTGATGCCAACTGTGAGTTGGTGAGACAGGTTGCTATGTACAAGGCTGAGTTGGCCCGAGTGAAGGATGAGTACGGCTACGAGGAAGAGTACGTCCCCACCCCCGAGGAGAAGGCGGCTAGTGACGCTAGGTTCCTTGAGAGGGTGAAGAAGACGCTTAATGAGGGGTGCGTGCAACGTGCGATACATTACGGGATACTGCCTGACCGTAGGCACCCACTAACTGACTCTCGCGACAAGGACCGCCGAGAGGCATGGTGCCGTGAGTACATAGCCAAGCACGACCACGGCCAACCCCCTGACCTCCCAATGCAGCCGTGACAGGGAGAGCCACCTTCACGTCTGACCTGCCCCACTGCTCTGCTGGTGCGTGGGTGCTGGGCCACATACGCGACCTTAACAAGAAGAAGTTTATACTGGAGACTGAGGACGGTCTGCGGATTAGATGCAAGTACATGGCTAAAGGCCGGTTTAAGTTGTTTGATGGTAGAAGGGTAGTTGTTAAGGCCCGCCTTGCTGGTGGCCCCAGAACGCTGCACATGGAAGTTATAGGGATTTGCAAAGCGTAGGGTTTCACCACATGTAGGAAATTACCACATAATTGTGTAGGAATATCCAACACTCCGTGCTACAATAGGGTGTAGAAGTTTAACATCTTAGGAGCACGCATGTCATTAACGGATGGAATCAACAAGGCACCGGGCGCTGCGCCTGACACTGCCACGGTAGCAATCACCACGACTGAGATTGTGCCTGCGAACACAAACCGCCAATGGGTGTTCATCACCAACGTCGGCGCAGAAGATGTCTTCATTGCAATCGGGCAACCTGCTGAACTCAACAAGGGGATGGTGCTGCGTAGCCCGGATGGGTCCATTGTCCTTGATACCACATCGTGCCCTACTGGCGCGGTTAACGGGATCGTCGCTGCTAACACTAGTGCGGTGATCTTTCAGGAATCTGCATAATGGGGCGGTATAGCCCTGGCGGGGCTGCGGGCGCGGCAACGCTTCAGGACGTTACTGATGATGGCAACACGACCACCAACACGCTGCTAGGTGCTGATGGCACCGTATCCGCTCCGGGGTATTCATTCAGCGCCGACACAAACACAGGTATATACCGCGCTGGCAATGACAATTTTGGGATAGCGTCAGGCGGCCAAGCAGCAGCAACGATATCGTATATAAACAGCGTTTGGCTCTGTAATTTTAGAGGGCCAAGCGGATCAGCAGCAACGCCTACCTACTCATTCAGCGCAGATACAGACACGGGTATCTACAGAAGTGGCGCAGACAAAATAGGCTTCGGGACGGCTGGCACTGAGCGCGCAACCATTGACTCGACTGGGATTGCGGTTGTTGGCGTTGTGAGCATATCGGACGGCACTGCTGCGCTTCCGGCGTATTCCTTTAGCGGTGATCCCGACACCGGCATGTACCGCAAGGCCGCTAACTCGATAGGCTGGGCCACGGGCGGCTCTGAGCGAATGTCATTAGACTCTGGCGGAAGCTTGGGAACTTTTAATAACATAACGATCACCAAGGACAGTTCCCCGTCAATTAGAATTACGTCTGCGAGTTCTGCTATATTTGAAGGTCGCCAGAGCAACGGAACCACGTCATCCCCAACGGCTACAACTTCAGCGCAGTCCATGACCATCATAGACTCCTATGGATACGGGACCGGGATTCTGCGTTCGGGTCGCATAAGCTTCAAGAGCACCGAGACATTCACCGCCTCTGCTGGCGGGACCAAGATGATTGTTCAGGTCACGCCGAACGGAGCGTCCACCCCCATAGAGTCCCTAGTATTAGATCAAAACGGTGACTTACAGGCTCTCGGTGTTTTGCGTTCCGGCGATGGATCCGCAGCACTGCCTGCCTATTCCTTTACCTCTGACCCCGACACTGGCATCTACAGTGCCGGTGCTAACAGCCTTGGCTTTGCTGTAAATGGTGCTGTGGCGATGACCCTTAGTGCCGGAACCCTGTCCATTACTGCTTCAGTCGTGCGGGCCGTTTCAGACGGAAGCGCCGCAACACCGCTTTACGGTTTCAACAATGACCCAGACACGGGGGTCTATAGGCCCGGCGATAACCGCGTAGGCATTTCCTGCAATGGTGTGCTGGCCGGTGACTTTACGACTACCGGCCTTGATGTTGTTGGTGCGGTTACTGCGACTACTTCAATTGACGCCACTACAATTGTGTCGTCTGGCGATGGCACCAATAGCGCTCCAACTCACAGCTTCTCTAGTGACACCAACACGGGGATGTACCGGGCAGGGGCTAATTCTCTCGGGTTGACAGCGGGCGGCACTCAGAGACTGCTGCTTAACTCCTCTGGCGCAACCGTTACTGGTGCCCTCACGGCCACAACAGGCATTGTCAACGTCCAGTCTGTTGTTGACTTCTCAAGCCCTCCGACTGATGCAGAGCTAGACTCCGCTTTCGGTACACCCGCAACTGTCGGTCGAGGCTTCATTGCAACCATTGATGACGCAGACGGCGATACGGCAGGTTGGACAGTATGGGCCTCTGATGCTTCTTGGTACTACATCGCAGGAACGAAGGCAGTCTAATGATTGATAAGCTCAAAGCACGCATGAAAGAGATGTCCTTGGTCATACTTAACGGCGCGGAAGAGTTGCGCGTTATGAAGGCCAAGGTTGAAGGCATGGAGCGCACTGACATTGCGCTGCGTGGGCGTGCTGATGAGTTGAGTGACATCATTAAGTTGATGGAAGAAGATTCTGCATGACTGACTTCAAAGACGCTCTCGGCGCGGGTGACCGCGAAGAAGAGCAGGCCCGCATGGGCGCGAAGTCGTATAAGAACACGCAGTCTGAAGGCGTTAGCGGTGACGACATCGCAGCCGAGACACCCGAGAAGGACTCTGTGTACCACAAGTGCATGGAGGAGTTCCGCGTGTTCCAACTTGAGGTGTTCAAGGACCTTGCTGGCGATGCTCCGATTGAAAAGAAGAAGTGGCGCAAGTACCTGGAACTGAAGGCATTCATTGACACGCTGGGTGACAACCCAAAAGAGACGGATGCTGCGCTTGGTCGCTTGATGCGCCTGCAAGGATTCGATGACAAGAACATCAACATCAGCACGAAGAAGACTCAGGAAGAGGCTATCTCTCAATTGTTCGCGGTAGAAGAGCACCCGAGGTTCGACATCAATGAAAATTAATGTTGTCAAGGTGGCGACGACCAGTGCGGGCAAAGATGTACTGCGCATGGGCTGGCCTTCCTTGCAGAAGTTCTTCAAGAGCATTGACTACGTGCCTCACAAGCCGCAGCAGAAGTTCCATAAGTCCATGGCGCGTCACCGCATTATGTGCGCTGGTGCCCGCATGGGCAAGAGTATCGCTGCTGGGTATGAAGCCGCTGCTAATCTATTGATCCCCAATCAGCGTTGGTGGATCGTTGGTGATACCTACAACGATGCCGAAAAAGAATTCCGTTACGCACTAGAGGCGCTTGAAGAACATCCCGATGATGACATGCGGGAATGGATTAAGAGCCAGATCATTAGCATTGGCCGCAATGCCAAGCAGGGCCAGCTTTGGATTAAGCTAAAGAACGGCTCTACGCTTGAGTGCAAGTCTGCTGACCGTCCGTCTACCCTGTTGGGTGAGGAGCTTGATGGTGTCATCTTCGCGGAGGGATCGCAGTTAAAGCGTTTCATCCTCGACAAGTACATCGCCCAGCGCCTAGCCTCCCGTGTCGGTCAGCTTATTATTCCGACTACTCCCGCAGGGTTTGACGACCTGCTGCACCCACTGTTTGAGCGTGGGCAGACAAAGAAGTATCATCCCGATCACTCAGACTATTTCCAGTCGTGTGAAAGCTGGGAGTTCAAGTCGATAGACAACCCCCACTATCCCAAGGAGGAGTACTATCGTGCCAAAAAAATGGTCGAAGACGGACAGCTTGATCTGGCTACGTTTGAAGAACAATACGAAGGAAAGTTCACCTCCCACTCGGGGCGTGTTTATCCGATGTTTAATAAAGACGTACACGTATGCGATCCTTATCCCGTGCCAGAAAATTGGCGCTGCTTTCGTACGATGGATGTCGGATTAGACTGCCCCACTGTTTGTCTGTGGGCGCATGTTGACCCGTATAACAACATGGTTATCACTGACGAGTACTACCAGGAAGGCGCTGACGCTGCGTTCCACACTGAGAACATTAAGCGGATTACTGGTAAGCGCGAAGTGGTATACACGGTCATTGACCCTGCTGCCAACCAGCGCACTGCTGCCAGCACCAAGTCTGTGATGTTACAGTACATCCAGCTTGGCCTAACGAATTTGATACCGGGCAAGAACTCGGTTGACCCTGGGTTGCAGAAGGTTACTGAGTACCTGCGCTATTCGCGTGGGGAAGATGACAAGGTGGCTATCGCCCCCAAACTGTTCATCACAAGCAACTGCCCCAATCTCATCGCTGAGTTCCAAGGGTACGTGTGGTCACGCAAGCGCGATGGTGAGCGCATGAACAAGCCCATTAAGCGTAACGACCACGGGCTTGACGCATTGCGTTATCTGTGCATGGCAACACCCACGCACCACGAACCCAAGATGCCGAGAAACCCTCACCCTGATTCATTCGCCTACATGTACCAACAGGAACAAAAGGCCAATCGCAGAAAATACGTTATTGAACGGAGTCCCGCCTAATGGCATTTTTTAGCAAGAAGCGCACCAAGGAAGACTCTGCCCGCGAAAGGCTTGATGATTTAAAGCAGGGCGTTGAGGTTGCATTCAAGGACATGAAGGACCTGCACGATGAGTGGCAGGTCAACGTGGACGAGTATAACCTTGACTTGTCGCGCACCATGACCCCCGCCAATATCGTGCAGTATAAGTCTAACCGTGAGCACCAGTTTGCTTCTGAGATGCAGGGCATCCTGTCATTCCGTGACCCTAAGTGGCAAGTGCTTGCACAGCGACAAGGTGGCGCGGAGGACATGTCCAGCATTATCCGCGAGTACCTGTCGTACAAGATGTATCACGACGACATACGCGAAGATGTAATGGAGGACGGTGCGCTTGATATTATCCTCACTGGCCGCGAGTTCATCGAGCTTGGGTTCAGGGAATTGGTTGACCGCAAGCCGGGCAAGAAGCCTGCCGAAGAGGTCGCTGTTGAGCGTGTCAATGCTGTTGCTGAGATACCAGAGGGTGCTGATGACGACATCCTTGCCGCCATCTCTGAGCAGTTGGCTGTTGAACTAACCCCTGCGCCACCGCCTGAAGATGACCAAGAGAAGCGCACGCCGGGTGAACCATACATCCAGTACGTGGACTCCTTTGACATTGTTATCGAGCCTGGGTATACATCTATCGAGCGTTGCTGGGTTGGTGGCGGCTGGATTGCAAAGCGCATAGTTATCCCAATTAAGCAGGCACAGGCTGATAAGCGGTACAAGAACCGCGACATGATGAAGCCCACCAAGACCATCAAGGGTAGCCCGCAGTGGAATTTTCTGTCTGACCGCAAGCGCGGTGACCAGACCCCGCAGCCCGGCAAGGACTTTATTGAACTGTGGGAAGTGTGGCAAGCGCCCAAGCCCAACAAGGATGAGCCCGGCAGGGTGACTGTGTTCTCCAAGGATTCCAAGAAGGCGCACTGGGAGGGGGATCACCCATACCCGGAACTTAAACGCTTCCCGTTCTACTCGACCGCGTTCAAGCGCAAGAAGGGTCAGTTCTGGGGGATACCATACCTTAAACCGTTCCTTCTGCATATCAAGCAATATGATTTGATGCGCTCAATCCATCAAGACATTGCCCGCATGAAGAAGCCTTTGCTGGCTGGCCAAGAGGGTATTCATGACCAAGTTGACATGGACGTTATCGCACAGGCTCCTGCTGGCTCAATGATCCGCGTGCAGTCCCCAGAGCTTCTGCGGGAGATTGTCTTCCCAGGTGCCAGTTCAGAGTTGACTGCCGAGATACAGTTGCTTGACAACGACACAAACTCGGAGAGCGGGCTACAGCCGACAAGCACTGGTGGCTTTGGCCGCAGTGTATCGGCAACAGAATTTGCTGGGGTTAACCAGAATCTCCAGCGTGATATCGCAGCCATTGACAAGAAGCGTGGCAATATGCTGGCGAAGGTCGGGCGTGACCTGATTAAGTTGGTGCAGACCCGCCTTGACCCGGAAGACGTTATTAAGATTGCCGGGACTGATGGCAAGGAATGGAAGCAGTTTCAGGTGAAGGACATCATGGGTGAGGTTGACCTGCGCATTGGCGTGGGCATGGCCAAGCCCGTGGACAACACTGTGCGTACCAAGCAGATGATCGACTTGCTTGGTGTAGCGGCACAGTTCCCCGGTCAGGTGCGGGTGAATAAGTTGCTGGTTGATATCTTTGACCTTGCTGAACTGCCCAACCCGAATGAGTACGTGGTGAATCAGGACGTGCGTGAACAGCACCTTGAGACGCTTGGCATGTTTATCAGCGGTGAGCCTGCACAGGCACAACAGGGCGATGAGCATCGCCGTCACCGACAGGACATAGCATTAGTTATGCAGATGTTACAACAGATAGCAGAAGACCCAGAAGCCCAACAGCAGTTCTCACCAGAACAGCTAGAGGCAGGCCAGATGCTATTCCAGAACCTCCAGATCCACGACCAGCAGCACGCTGCGTTCTTGGGGGAGGATGTACCGGCAGGCGGCAGTAATGCGCAGGCGGGAGGCCCCAGCAATTCTAACACAGAAGGCCAGATCATGGCAGAGACCAGGGGATTCTAATGCCGGTATACGTGTACTCTTGCTGTGGCACACAGCCGCAGTTGATGGACGAAAGAGATACCTGCCCCGAATGTGGGTCAGGTGATCAGCGAGACTTCATGGCAACGGTCAACCCCAGTTACGACCAGCGGCATGGGCGTGTTGAGTCCATTAAGGGTGTGCGTAATTACTATGATGAAAATATGGAAGTCTTCATTCGTGATCCAAAGCATAAGGCGGAGGAGATGGAGAGGCGGGGATTGGTGATGCACCCGAATAAGAGCAGCACCTATGAGTCGTATAGTGACAAGAAGTTCACTCACGACCAAATTGGACGCGATGGCTTTGTTAAGCCTGAGCACCGATAGCTTTAACTGGGGAAGGTAAGAGAAGATGGACGGACTTGAAGACGGACAAGGACAAGCGGAGGTGGCACCCGAAGGGCAAGCCGCTGAAGCACCCGAAGCCAACAGCGAGCAACTAGACATCGAGGCGAATGATTCTGGCGCATTGGGCAGCTTTGCAGTGCCTGATAACTGGAGCGAACTGAATGAGGATCAGCAGGCTATTTACAAGTCTGCCAATGCTCACTACCAGTCTGCGTTCCAAGATAAGCTGGAAAAGGACAAGGCGGTAACCTCAGAATTGCAACAGAAGTCTGAGATGTGGGATATGTTGAGTAGAGAAGATACTCGTACTCGTTTGTTTCAGACGATGGGATGGGCAGGCACACCTTCTGCTGCTCCCCAGCCTACGCAGGAGGTGGTGGAGGAAGATCCTCTCCCGGAATACCTCGATGGCTCTGACCCAAAACAGATGGCTGCATTCATTGAGAAGCGTGCCGAAGCGATTGCCCAAAAAACAATTGCTCCACACGTTGAACAGTATCAAGGCTACATCACACAGCAGAAGCAACAGGCTATCAATAATGAGTTTGATAACCTGTGCTCCAAGTATCCTGACGCGAGGGATCTCCGCAATGAGATGGCCCCGCTGGTGGACAAGGCTGGCGTATCGATACCAGAGGCTTATGCCATGGTGAAGACGCGCAAGGCAATGAAGGACAGGGGGCTGGATGTCAACGCGCTTGTAAGCGGTGCGACACCTAAACCTAATCCGACACCACCCGCCCAACAGTCCACGCCCTCTGCACAGACCCAGACAAGTGGTGGTAATATTGATCTTGATGGGGCCAAGGGGACGAAAGAAATACTGCTTGCCCAAGCGGCAAACGGTGACGAAACGTCCATTCGGCTCGTCAAGGAAAATGGTTGGTCATAACTTAGGAGAAATGGGCGATGCCTGCTTCACAAACATCCGTTGCGAACTTTAATAATGTTCTCACGGCAACTGAGTCCAACCGTCGAAACGAAGTCACGGAGCAATGGGCAGACGAATTTGTCTTCTCATTCTTCATGAATCGCCAAGGTGGCGTAAGTGGTTACGACGGTGGTGTCAGTATTTTTGAAAACCTCGCTACTAAGAAGTCTTCGACTACTGGTATGCGTGCTATCAACGACCCTGTGCCGTTGACAAAGAAAGAGTTTCTGCGTCCTGCCGAATTTGTGGCAACGACATTGACAGATGCTAACATTTTGAACTTTTTCGAGATGGATGAAAATGCCGGTTCGGAAAAGATTCTCGACCTGTGGGATGAGGGACAGAAAAACGTCCTGATGTCCATGAAGGACGAGTTTAACAGACAGTCGCTGACTGGCGTTGGCGTTGGTAATGATTTCGGTGGCTTGCCACTGATCGTCGCTGACGACCCAACCACCGGCACTGTCGGTGGTATCAACCGTGCAACGGCTGGTAACACGTTCTGGCGCAACCAGCTTGAAGCATCGGTAGGCTCGTTTGCCTCTGGTGGTATTGCTGCTCTGCGTAGCCTGTCTGTGAAAGTTGATAAGGGTTCTACCTCGCGTAAGACTCGCTTCAACATCACGACTGGCACTGTATATAACGCATACGAAGCCACTCAGGAATCGAATGTGCGTTACGCTGGCCCGTTGTCAACCATGGCGGCTGATGCGGGGTTTGATGTGTTGGAATGGAAGGGTGCTCCAGTTGCCTACGACAATGAAGTCCTGTCGGGCCACTGGTACATGCTGAACTTTGAGAACTTCGGGTTCCGCCATTCACCATCGTTTATGTTTGGTCTGAGTAAGATCATCGAGTCAGAGTCGCAGTTCTCGCAGAGCCAGAAGATCGCTACATTCGGTCAGTTCTGCACGAACGCGCCTCGTAACCTCGGTGTCGCTACCGGCATCACAGCCTAGATAAAGGAGATATAAAATGTCAAATCGTCAATTCAATGTCTCTGGTGGCGCTCCGGTAATGACTGTTATCGAGCTTGACCAAGATACGACTGATGACCCGTTTACCCTCGGCACCCGTGCCGTGTTGGCTGACGGTCGTGAGTACGTGTGGGGCGTAGCCAGCGCAGCAATTGCTGCTGGTGAAGTGGTCCAACAGACAGAGGTGGTGGTTCCGGCCATCAACGCTGTGGTGGACGCTGTCGCCGCAATTGGTTCATTTGAGATGACCGGCACGGGTGACTTCTCGTCATTCGTCAACGGTGGCCTTGAAGAAGCCTTGGTGTACATCGACGGTGCCACTGGTGCTGGTCAATTGCGTTGGATCAAGAAGGTTCTTGATGACGACACAATTGAGGTAACTGAAGCGTGGACGACTGCGCTTGACGCTACCTCGACGTACATCGTGTTTGGCCCTTACAAGTTTGAGCCGCACGCTGCGGCTGCGACTGGTGTTCCTGGTGTTGCTCAAAGCGCAATTACTTCGGGCTCCAAGGGCTGGATTCAGACCGCTGGCTTCGGCCACGTTCTGGTTGATGGGTCGCAAGATCCTCTTGTTGCCAACCGCTTGATTGTGGCTGGTGATGCTGTAGCTGGAACCGCGCAGGGCTTTACGACTGCGGGCGTTACGGCTGGAGATAATGAAGCCGCACTCGGTTACGCTGTAATCGACGTTGCTGCGTTGGACATCCTGGCCCCGGTGATGATTAATCCCGGCGTCCGTATGTACTAAGTTGTTTCATCGGTGGGGTGTCTTCGGGCACTCCACCATTTTTACAGGAGAAGCACATGGCTGGGACAAGTGCTGCGGAACAGGCGGGATTTTCCGTCGAAGAGCGCGATGGTGCGCAAACAACTGTAGTCGAATCGGCATCAGGGCAATCGTTTCGGGAGAGCGTTCGCTTTGATGAGCATGGCAATGAGACAGTGATGAAGGACACCAGTTTTCTGGGTGCCCCTACGTTGCGCGTTGTTATGGACCAAGAGGTTGCTAACCTCGATGAGTGGTTGCATGACACTCCGGGCAACCCACGGGTGAAGCAGGGTCGTGTTAATATCCCTGTGTTCTCACAGGGGTTTAAGTGCCCCTATGGGACTAAGCCGGGCGGGGTGTTTAACTACATCACGGACTGCCACATTAAGCGTGAGGATCGTGAGAAGATCCAGAGTTGGCGCAGTGCGGTAGAGGAGCGAGCGGAAGAAGACCCGAAGTTT
>Ga0255047_10001399_pt1 | contig 17544 bp, 22 predicted proteins | sample JV7_2_1_MG_FD_183640 | JGI IMG/M metagenome (GOLD analysis project Ga0255047, IMG submission 183640) | Seawater microbial communities from Jervis Inlet, British Columbia, Canada - JV7_2_1 | ecosystem: Environmental > Aquatic > Marine > Inlet | place: Canada: British Columbia | collected 2016-10-06 | reverse complement strand
CCACTCCCTCGACAGATTCCTTGTACATCATGTACCAGGAGATCCCAACTGCCCTCTTTGTCCACATGCGGGAAGACGTCAACGCCACCACATCGGTGAACTCCTTCACCTTCTGGAGTGGGGCGCAGTGGGCGGCGATGACTTCGGTGGTAGACGGTACCGCCGTAGCCAACTCGATGGCCCTCAGCGGCGGGGGACGGGTGGAGTTCCAGCGCCCTCCCAACTGGCAGCGTCGAACGGTAAACGACTCGGCTCGTGGGTACTTCCTGCGGTGGCAGGTGTCGGTACGGCCCGACGCCGACACCCTCCTCACCCAGGTACTCCCTGTTCAGAGGAGTCGCCTGACCTCTGGGACCGCTCATCACGCCCTACACCTCCTATTCAGTGAGGCGGCCCTCGGAGGCAGGGGAGCCTATGAAGAGGCGGCCGAGCGAGAGAAAATGGCGGCCGAAACTGCGATAGGTATGGCGCTTACCCAGATCAGGGATGAGTTCGACGTCGACGACAGCGGCGCTGTTTCCCAGACGGAGATCAACTCGGTCAACGCCGCCACAGACTATTCCCAGTGGCCCCGTGGATAGTGTATAATTAGGCACTATGGGCGCTACCACCCTGGGGACGGTGTACGACCGGGTCAACAGCATAGTTGCTGACCAGGGGTTCACGCGTGCGAAGGAGCCGTTCTCCTTCGACATGCAGCCCGCCCAACAGATCGACCAGACTTACTACGTCGAGAGCGAACGCGATGATACAATCGGGTACTTCGGCGGTGACCAGGGGGAGTCTCACCGATTCCAAATCTGGCTAGCCCGTAAGCGCAAGACCGATCCCCATGCCGCCGCTCGCCAACTCAAAGTCGATATGGACCTGATCGAAGCGGCTCTATACGGCGACTCCGCTACTTTCGACTACCAAGTGTTAGATGATTCAGTCACGTCAGATGTCGGCCTACCCTCCGAGAACGATGAAGACCACGTAGTAGGAGAGTTAGTGGCAACTCTCGATTTCGACCGCTCAGTATAGGCACTGGGAAGGTCAAGGAGGCTAACAATGCCTGGCATTACGGGACGAGAAGTAGCGGCGGCATACGTCCAGGGCGCTGCCTGGGGTACGGCTGCATCGGTTACACATCAGATTCTGATCCGGAGCACTGACGGCCTGGATCGCAAGCCCCAACTGGTAGATGACGAGGAGTTCAACTCGGCGTTTATCGGAGAGGGCGAAATCGGGGACGATGATCCGATCGCGCAAACCTTGAGCATGCAGGCGCGTTTCGAGACCATCGACACCTGGATCGCGGCGGCCTGCGGATCAGCGGCTGCTCCTTCTGTAGTCTCCTCCGTGGCGGCCGACTCCCTCATCGCGTACCAGCACGACATCACGCTGGCGACCGAGTTGACGCACTTCTTCACATTGGCCGTCGACAAGACCCAGTATGTGCAGGAGATCCCATCGCTCCGAGTCCGTGGTTTCAGCATGCGGGTCGGCGATCAGGGCCGTATGATGATCGAGTTCCCCATCGTCGGGAACAAGACCGACTACGCGTCCACGGTCAACACGAACTCGACGGTGGGCGGGGCGACTTCGGCCCCCCTCGGTAATCGCCTGTTCCGGTCGAACGGTCGGTTCCGGATGAACATCCACACGGCGGGTGCCCTGGGCAGCGGCGACGAAGTGGCCATCATCAAGGATGCGAACTTCCAGTACTCCCGGCCCCTGGCCGACGACGACCACGTGTTCAACCAGACGTACATTTACGAGCCCGATGACGATGGGTTCGCCGACCTGCAGATCGAGGTCACGTACGCCCGGATGCATACGGTATCGGCCAACTCCCTCGCCATCGGCCTCGCGGCTGGCAGGGTGTTCAAAGCCGACCTGTACTGGACCGGTCCGTACATCAATTCGGACACGCAGCGCTCGCTGCTGCTCGAATGCCCCGCTCTCCAGTTGGCGAGCTTCAACGGGGCGGTCACCGGGCACAACCAGGTGAGACCCACCGCCATCTTCCGGATGAAGGCGGCGTCGTCGGCACCGACCGGGATGGCGTTCACCGCACCGTTCCGAGCCACCCTGGTCAATATGAACAGCGCGACGCTGATCTAATTGACAGGCCACCCGTGCGTGGGGTATAATCACCTAATACCTCGCCCACGGGGTACTCGTCCGAAGGGGGGAGGGGGTAGTCCCGGCAACCTCCTCCCCTACTTCCTTCCACTTGCTCCTAGCGCGGCGCGGTGGGTTTTCCCAAAACCTGCCGGACTAGGAGCTACGTCGTGACAGACTCACAGAAGACCTCGGAAGACAGCGGCAGACCCAAGAACTTTATCCAGATTGTGGAGGACGGTGCGCCGCCCTTCCCGTGGCAATGGACCTCCGACGCGGGCAAGATGGACACTCAGTTCATGCTGAAGGTGTTGCCCGAGGTCAGGACCGACGCCCTGCGCGAGAAGCACACCACGCAGGTGTGGAACAAGCGCAGTCACCAGAAGGAAGACAAGTTCGACCGGATGGCGTATCTGGCCGATGTCCTCGACGAAGGTATCACCAGTTGGACGGGCCTGGTGCGCATGGGGACCCAAGAGGAACTCCCGTGCGTACGGGAGATCAAGAACCGGTTACCTGAGGCGTGCAAGCTAGACATCCTCCGGGTTGTGGTCGGCAAGGAGATCGACGGTAGCGACCTCCCGGAAGCATAAGCGCTCTGAACTCGTTCCTAGTATGGGAACAGGAAGAGGGCGCGGATATCACCTGTTGCGAGACGACCGATGACGAGATCGTTGCCAGCGAGATCGAGGGGGGCGGGGGAGAGGGTTTATTCGACTGTGAAACCTGCCCCCGCCGCATCAAGTATCAAGAACTCCCGAGCGAGTGCATCAGGGCTGTCGACCTACACACCCGCCTCTGTTCCAGGGTATGTCATGACCTACGCTTGCAGCCCTTCATCTTCGACATCGCCGGACTTAAACTCGATCGCAGGGAGGCCAACACACTCTTCATTCTGTTAGCACAAGTACACGAAGCTAGGATGCCCGAGAAGACTGGGAAAGACAAAGACGAAGTAACCTTCGGGACATAAAATGGCCGACAGAAAAATCGAGATCGATGTTAAGATAGACGACGCTGATGCCCTGCGCCGTCTGTGGGGTATCGATCAGGCCATCGACAAGGTCGGCAATACAAGCAATACGTCGAGGCGAGGTCTCTCAAGCCTAGAGACTCAGTTCACCCGCCTAGGCACCGTAACCGGACAGCTTGGGCGTGCCCTCACCTTAGGTGTCACCGTTCCTATTGTAGGTATAGGCGTCTTCGCCTTGAAGTCGGCTATCGATTTCGAGACCGCGTTCACCGGAGTAACCAAGACCGTCGAGGCCACGTCTGCCGAGTTCGAGGTAATCTCTCAGCAACTCCGCCAGATGTCTACCGAGATACCGTTCACAGCGGTGGAGTTGGCCAACATCGGAGAGATTGCTGGTCAGTTGGGCGTCAAGGCCAAGGACATCGTAGAGTTCACCCGTGTGATCGCTCAATTGGGTGTGTCGACAGTCCTCACCACCGAGAACGCCGCTATATCGGTCGCCCGGTTCGCTACGATTATGGGCGTCGCCATGAATGACCTGGACGGCATCGCGTCGGCCCTGGTCGGGCTTGGCAACACGATGGCGGCTAACGAGGAGGAGATCCTCAACTTCGGTATCAGGCTGGCCGCCGCTGGCAAGTTCATCGGCATGGCACAGGAAGAGGTGTTAGCGTTCGGCGCGGCCATGGCCGAGGTCGGGGTACGGGCTGAGCGTGGCGGTACCGCGATGTCGAAGGTGTGGCAGAAGGTGTTTGAGGCAGTTCTCGACGGGGGCGACGCCTTAGGCATCTTCGCGTCGGTGTCCAACCGTACGGCGGAGCAATTCACACAGGATTTCTCCAACGATCCGGCCCGAGCAGTTGCTGACTTCATCCTCGGCTTGGGCAACATGGCTGATGAAGGGCAGAACGTCTTCGAGGTCTTCAGAGACCTTGGCCTAAACAATGTTCGCTTGAAGACCGCTATACTGGCCCTGGCAGCGTCCGAGGACACCCTCAACAAGGCTCTGCAAGAGGGCGGCGAGTCTGCCAAGGAGATGAACAAGCACATCTTGGAGGCCGAGAAGAGGTTTGAAACGGCCGCCAGTAAGATTCAAACGTTCAAGGGTCAACTGACGGATGCCGCCATCGAGCTAGGCGACACCATGATCGAGCCCTTGAAGAGGATCTTGACTAACGCTGAGCCTATTGTAGAGTGGCTCAAGAGCGCAGTGATATGGTTCTCCGAGTTGGACCCCAAGATCCAGACAGTAGCCCTCGCCATCATGGGGCTCGCCGTCGTTATAGGTCCACTCCTGTTGGCATTCCAGGGCATCGCGTTCGCAGCCGCAGGGTTGATCGGATTGTTGGGTATAGCAGGCTTGGGTGGAGCGGCCGGTGCGGCTGCCACTTCCATCGGACTGATCGGGGCCGCCGCAGTAGGAATCCTGGGTGCGCTGGCCGCTTTAGTGGGATCCTTGTTCGGCGTCGTCGGGACCATAAAAGACGTGGCGTTCGCCTGGGATATGTTGTTCAAGGGTGGGCATGAAGTAAATGCCATGATGATGAAGAACGTGGAGAGCACCCTCCTCCACGCAGAGGTTACCAGGGGACTAGAAGAGGAGACACTCAACCTCGTAGACTCTGAGGACGCCCACCGACAGGTGATGGAGCGTCTCACCCGATCCACTCGCGAGGATATGGAGGCCAAGGTCGCCTGGATGGAGTCTGTGGAGGGCGTACGCCAGTCCTTGGTAGGGACAGCAGACGAGGACATCCCGCAGCTAATCGAGGCCTTCGGACAGCTTTCCGCCCAAGAGTTGGACAACGAGTTCGTACAGCAGCGCGTGATCGCCGCCTACCAGAAGCTACAAAAGGAGTACGGAGCCGTAATCCCTGCCATCGACGCCCTGGTCACCAAGTACCAGGAAGAGAACGTCGAAATGATAGACGGGACGACGCACCTACGAGCGCGAGTCAAGCAGTTGCAGGAGGCCAAGCGCTTCACCGTGGAGCTACGGGACGCCCTGAAGTGGCACAACACCGAAATGGTGGACGGGACCAGTGTCCTACAGGAGCAGGCGTCCTGGCGGGCCAAGGTCACCCTAAGCACGTGGAAGCTGACCACCGCTCTGGACAATGACACCGCAGAGATCGAGAGAAACGCAATAGCCCTAGAACTAGAGGAGGAGCGGCTAAAGGCTATGGAGCAGGCCGCCACCGACTCCAGGGACGCCCTAAGCGGTTTGTCCTCAGCATTTGGCGACCTAGCCGACATGATGGGCGACAGCCCGTTTGGGGCCGTCGTAGAGGGTATGGGGACCATGGTTGCCTCCCTCAACATCGGCATGCGGTCGATAGAGAACTTCGACATAGGCAAGGCCCAGATGGGAGAAGGCGCTACCCTCACCGGGTTCGCCAACATCGCTGCCGGTGTCATGGGTATGGTAGGGGCTATCGCTACCGGGGTGAGCCTAGCGGTCAAGCTGTTCCAGTCGTTCGGGCGGTCCCTCGAAGACAACGTGCGGATCACTGTGGAGCGGTGGGGTGTTTCGCTCTCCGAGGGCCTAACCGAATCCATAGCAGAAGCCTCCCGAGCGGGCATGTCCGACATCGGCGCGATCTATGCCAACCTGGGCAATATCATCGAGGAGGCCGGTGGCGTCATGGAGTTCGGCCTGGGCAGGGCGATCGCCAAGGCGCGCGACCTATTCTCTATGGTGCAGCAGGGCAACCTCACCACACAGGAGGCAGGCGAGGTATTCAACGAGGTGTTCGCCCAGATCCTACCCCACGCCATCGACAAGATGACGGGCGCGGCACGTGCTGACTTCCTAGAATTGATCGCATTGGCCAAGGAGTTCGGGTTCGTGTCGGAGGAGATGTCCAGCTTCTTAGTGTCCCAGGCTACAACTGGTGCTGCGGCTCTCACCACCTTACTCACGAACTCCACCCACCTGACGGTGGACAACGTCCAAGCAGCAGCGGATGCAGCCCTGGCTTTCTTCGGAGTAGCCATCGAGGAGGGCATGGCCTGGGCCGACATCATCAACGGTCCTATAGGCGACGCTATACTGGCGATCCCTACCTACTTCGAGGAGATCATCGACGGGGACGTGTACCACCGTATGATCCTCGACCTCCCGGCCCCATTCCTCCTTCTTCGAGAGGCCATCGAGGCCAGCCGCGACGAGATGACCGGGCCGTTCGTCCAGGCCGGGACCGCTGCAGGCAACGTCCTGATCTCGTTGCACAACCTGGCTCTCCTGGACGAGGAGGCGTTCGTGCAGTTGGGCGGAGGGGTCACGGATGCATTCAACGCCCTGATTGCGGGCGGAGTGTCCGGTCCGGCAGCCCTGCTAGCCCTGCGCCAGCCCTTGGGCCAGCTGATCTTCCTGCAGGATGAGTACGGGTTCGAAGTCGACGAGGCCACCCAACTCTTGCTCGACATGGCCCGACAGTCAGGGATTACCGGGGAAGACGGCAAGACCGATGCTCAAAAGTTGACCACCGCTATGGAGGACGTGGCGTCGGCGATGGGCATCGTAGTTGAGGAACTGAGGGAGTTGATCCGCCAGTTAGGGCTTATCCCTGCCGACATTCCGGTGCACATCGGGATCACGCATGACCCCCTGCCCGACCTCGACCCAGGGTCAGGCAGTGGCGGAAATCCCCCTCCCGGCACCGGTACCGGCTATACTGGGGGTTTGATCACCGACCATGGAATAGAGCGCTTCTATAGAGGGGGAGAGGTCGGGTACGGGCTGTTCAAAGATGACATTCCGATCTTGGCTCAGTCCGGCGAGGGTATCCTCAACCGCATGGCCATGGCTAACCTGGGCTCCAAGGGTCTACACGCCATGAACCAGGGTAGGAGCGTTGGCGGCGGGATCTCGGTTACCGTGGTCCAGAACATCAGCCGTCCGCAACTGCAGGACCGCCAGTCGATGCGGCAGTTGGCCCGCGAGACCTCCAAGGCGATGAGCCAGGAGCTTCGACAGTTGATCAAGACGGGTGCCCGATGATAATCGAACACCAATCCAACCTAGCCGCTTTCGCAGGCGGGCACCAGGTTATTAGCTTCTTTGGACCTTCGTGGCAGCAGCGGGTCGCTGTCTTCGTAGAGGAGCTAGACACACTACAAAATACCTTCTTCACCTGTGTGATCCACCGTGGCCCCCCGGTCCTCTTCTGGACTATGGACGAGGCTTCAGGCGACCTATTCGACTACTCCCACCGTACCCATACCGGTACTGCGGCGGGTACTCCTACATATGGAGAGCCTACCCTCACCGGGGATGGTCGGACCTCCATGGCCTTCGACGGTACCGACGACGTTATCTCGGCTGCCGACCATGCCGACCTAGACTTTGCCGCCGACTTCTCGATCAGCGTGCTGTTCGCCTGTACTTCTCTCCAAGCGGGCGGCCCTCTAGTTAGCAAGGGCGAAGTCCGAGTGTCCGGCACTCCTCCTCCGTCCTGGCACTTGTCCTACGACCAGGCGACCGACACCGTCACCGCCTATACTTACAGCGCGGCCGTGGTCACCGCTGAGTATGCTTCAGGGGGCCTCGACGATGGCTTAGTGCACCATGTCGTCATGGTGAGAGAGGACGGGTACCTCTACCTTTACGTGGACGGCGTCCTCCGTGATACCTCCACTACCGCCGACACCGCCACCGTTGCCAGCGCCTTCGGCTTCTTGGCTGGTAGTAAGGCGCTCTCCACTGGGGGTCCCGACTTTTTCGAGGGTACTCTGGCTATGGTGTCGGCCCACGGCTACGCCATAACCGCTCCCAGGGTCGCCCTGATGTTCGACGACCTTACCCACCCCCTCACCGAGACCGCTCTCATGCAGGCGCGGTCCGGGATTGCACGGGCCGGGGCCACCAGGTCGGATTACTACTTCCCCAACGTCGCCATAACCATTGCCGGTACCGATGTCGCCTCCCGAGTGGTGAAGAGTTCGATGGAGGTCAGCCTCAACATCAACGAGCGGCCTTGTACCGCCACTATGATGGTGAGAAACTTCATACCCCAGGTGGGCAACGAGGTAATCGTAGGATTTGGAGAGATTGGGAACGCTATATTCGGCGGTACGATAATCAACCGGCGCGACGTCCGACGCCGCGAAGGGCAGACGGTCCCCCGTTGGGAGATCGGGTGTACGGACTACCAGTGGCTGCTCGATAGGGAGAAGGTCAGGAAGCGGTACACCTCGACTTCCGCCAGCGTAATTGCTGCGGACATAGTCGACAGCTTCTCGTCAGGGTTCTCCACTAACAACATCGTCAGCGCCCTCGACAGCGTCGACGAGATCGAGTTCACCAGCAAGTACCCCCGCCAAGCCCTAACCGCTTTGGCCAATCGTGGGGGCTACTTGTGGTATGTCGACCCCAACAGGGATATCCACTTCTTCGACACCGAAATTTCCCAAGCCCCCGACGCCATCGACTCCCTCAATAGGGAGTACTGGGGGTTCGCCCACGACGAGGACCTCACCCAGATCATCAACCAGGTCCAATTCGAGGGTGGCGGAAGTGTGGTCACTGCCGAAGTCCTGATAGGAGCCTCTACGATCCCGGTGTCCGACACCGTGTGGTACAACGATGCGGGCGGCACCATCGTGAGTGGCCCCCAAATCATCACCTATACCGGGCGCTCGACCACCTCCAATGCGGGCAACCTTACCGGGGTGTCCGGTGTCTTGTACCGCATCCCGGTAGACCAGGAAGTTAATCTATGGGTCGTGCGCAATGACACCGCGTCCCAGACCACCATGGCCGCCCTCGAAGGCGGAGACGGCATACACGCAGCCTCTTACCAGGACCGCCGCCTCTCCGAAGCTGGTGCCATCGAACGCGCCGACCAGGAATTGGCGCTCAGGGCTACTACCATTCAGGTCGCCAAATACTTCACTCGTAGTAAGTTCGCTACCCCCGGTAAGGAGCAGACCATCAACCTGCCAGGCATTCTGGTAAGCAATCACAAGATCCAGTCTGTCGTCCTTACCGACTGGCAGCGCGGCCCTACCATCTGGCCGCGACGCGACGTGACTTGTTCCAACCGTAGAGAACCGGCAGACTTGATCGAGATTTTGGCTGATGCAGGAGAGGCGGTGTCCGTTGGCTAGAGGACTCAACGGGACGGAGGCTTTCTTCCAGGGTATCGAGTCTGTCGAGTATATGGGCCACACCTGGTGCCCGGTAACCAAGCGGCGACGCGTCGTAGGGCGCAAGCCCGTGCACGCCTACACCGTGTGGCTCCGAGGAGGCCTGGGGGCTTTAGGAGATATACTCCCGTTGGTACAGGCAGGCGTCGTGTGCCCCGAGTGCCGGGTCACGTGGCCGATGGCCAGAGAGGGGGGCATCGTGAAGACCCTGATAGGGTCCCCCGACGCCGTCCACCGTCGAATTAGCGACTCCTGCAAGTCGTGCGGAAGTGCGCTGATCATCGACTGTACCACGCAGGAGCAGCGACGAACATTCAAGTGGGTAGACATGTACCAAAAGCACCCCCGCTATGTGGGCGACCGGTTGGTGCGTTTCCCTAGGGTCTGGTAACATGGGCGACATTACACGAAGTAGCTGGACCGACGACGATGGTAGTGGGGCCACCGGTACCATCCTTAACCAGGTGGAGCTTACCGCCATATACGACGCCATCGAGGGTGACACGCGCTCCGCCAATCACTCGACCGTCAGCCTCAAGTCGATTACTGACAATTTGATGGCGGGTATCCCGTTCTTCTTCGGTGGAACCACCATCGTAGGCGGTCCAGAGTCCACCAGCTATACAGCCGGAACCACCTGGGCAGCCCTACACCCCAGTACCGGCATCCTTCAGGTCGACTCTGTCCTCATGGCAGAGGGTACCTATAGAATTCAAGGTGTGGTAGGATCTAAGGACGGGGTAGCGACGGCGACCATCGCTCTCGTAAATCTGACAGACGCGGAAGACACTGCTATGGTGACTGCGACCGGGACACTCGGGGCCAGGGCTCAGTCCGGCGCGATCACATGGCCCGCAAGTGGATCGGACAAGGAATATGCGATCAAGAGCAAATCGAGCGACGCTGCTGTGGCTCCTTACGCTAGCGGTATTTGGCTTCGTCGCGCTACCTAGCGCTCAGCCCCCCGCGTCCCTGTTCATACTGGACGGGATGCGGGTTGCCACCGACGACAAGTCAGCCGCTTATACGCTGACCGCCACCGATGTCAACATCACCGCCGATGCTGCAGGTGGGGCCTTCTCCTTGGACCTGGTAGCCAGCCCCTCGGACGGACAGACCTACTTCATCCGACGCGTCAATGGTGGGGCCAACGTGGTCACTATCGACGGCAACGGGGACAACATTAACGGGGCCGCGACTCTAGCCTTGAACGCGCAATATGAGTCGGTGATCTTGGTGTACAACAGCACCGACGGTGAGTGGGGGATCTACTAATGGCATTTGGGACTGGACCACTCCGGGTCTTGGGGCGCGGGGTGCCGAGTGGCGGTACGATTGTGGTGTCCATCACCCCAACCGCATCTCGCCTTCTTGTCAAGTGGCACGGCGTAGAGGTAGACACCGACGACTCCGACCTCTCGCTCTTGGTAAACGCCATAGCGTCGTACACGAACCAATTTCATACAACTGAGGGGACCACCATAACTGCGGCTGATGCCGGGAACACCGAATTGCGAGTTCACGACCATTCGGCCGGGGCTGGTATAGGTAACGACACCGCCCCCGAGGCCGACATGGGGAGTTGCGAGATCGCCGCCCACGGAGGCGGGGCAGGCATCCAATTCACTGGTGAGGATTATCACCTTGACGGATCAGCTGACTCCGTCCTGAGTAGATTCGGTGGGAGGTGCGCCGCAGCCGCGATCACATCGGTCACCCTGCAGCTGGATGCCGGGAATATTGATGACGGCGAGATGATCGTCTACGAGATGTTGGAGGCCTAATGGTAGACTACGTACTATGCGTTCGCGACTCGGACGGTGCCATACTCACCAGCCAGCGTGGGACCACCACCTTCAACAAGCAGAAGCCCGGCCGAGAGTATGGCCCATTTGGGGATAAGCCCTTCGCCAACGCCAACAACTTGAAGGCGGGGTACTCCCCATTCACGGTCCAGGTAGTCGAAGGCGACTCTCCCCCGCGAGGTGACTTCTTCCGCGTTACAGGCAGGGCAGTTCGAGCAGCGACCCCGGCTGAGCAGACAGAGTGGGCAGAGGCCATCGACCCCCGTGGAACGATGATCCAGGGCATGCGCGATAACCCCAACCGTCCAGTAACCGGAGAGCAGCTTCTAGCTGTACTAGGATTATAATGGCACGTTCCTTGCAATTCTTCGCAGGGTACAGTCCTAGCAGCCTATATGGTGGCTGCTGGACTGGCTAATCTGTTGGCCACTGTCGGCCAATCTGTTAGCCGGTCATACGGGTAAGGGGATCAGGCGTGCCAGGAGATTTAGTAGAGTGGCTAGAAGCGTTCCAGACGGGCGGGCTGTTACTGGCTCTGTTGCTAGCGGTATACGGCATCAAGGCCAAATGGTGGATTCCGTATTGGTTGTTGCAGGGGGTGGAAAAAGACCTCCTGAAGCAGTTAAAAGACCTGCGGGAAGACCGAGACTTTTGGCGCGAGCAGGCGATGAAGGGCCTAGACGTAGCCGAGAGTCTGAGAGAGAAGAGGTAGGTATGAGTCACTACCGACGTCTTGCTGTCCGTCTGACTCGTTGGCTAGGCTACTCGGATCATGTTGAGAGAGGTAAAGACAATAGCAAATTAGATATCAGTTCCGTAATGCAGCGCGAAGAGGTGTCCCAACGCGTGGCTAGACTCTTAGAACTGAATGCGGATCTACGACAGCAGAGAGAGGCAGCCAAGAAATGACTTATGTCGCTTTCATAGTAATAAGGTTGGTTGCGTACGGTGCGCTGGCCTTCTTTCTTACTAGGCCTCCCGCCAATCGTGCCATCAAGGTACTGGGCCTACTGTGTGGACTCCTGGCCATAAAGCAGGTCGTAGTAGCTATGGCGCAGGCTCAATTGTTTGTCGCCCCATACTTCCGCGAGTACATCTCGGGGGCAGAGGCGCTGGTGGCTGCATTTACGTATTTGGTCCTCAGGTACGGAAGCAGCAAAAGCAAGGAGAAGTAGCATGTTGAGAATCGTACTGTGTTGGATGATGGCGATGGCGACGGCGTCGGTAGTAGTGGTGTACTCGCAGTCAGCAGAGCCCCTGGTGGAGGTCCCTGAAGTCATTACTCTCAGAGTTCAGGTACACGCGCTCGAAATCCAGGTAGCGGGTCTACTGCAGCAATTGGGCGTGTGCGAGGCCAACACCGGAGCTATGCGGCAGCAGTTGGCAGCCGCTTCAGCCTCCGAACTGACTACCAAGGGTGCCGATATCGAGACTTGGGTGGCCGAGGAATTCCCCTTCACTCTGGACATTGCGACCAGGACCCTACTCCCGGCCGAGCCCCTAGCAGACCCCGAGACCGATGTCGAAGAAGAACCGAATGAGTGAACCTTCGGACCACTTCTCGTGGTCGGAATTTGCGTGCAAGGATGGCACCCCCTATCCCGTCGAGTGGCGGGAGTCGCGGGGGGTGCCCCTGGCCCAGGAGGCAGAAAGGGTACGGGACCTTTTCGGAGGTACTCCCCTTGAAGTCAGGAGCGCCTACCGGCCCCAGGCCTACCAGGACAGGCTACGTAGGCAGGGATACCGTGCTGCGAAAGTCGGACGGCATCCGGAGGGGCGGGCGCTGGACCTGGCCCCTGTCCCGTGTACTCCGGAGGCCGTCGACTACCTCCACGCGGCTGTGGTGGAGGCCTCGAAGCAGCCTGGCAGCATGATACGGGGAATAGGTAGGTACAAGTCGTTCGTGCACATGGACATCCGACCTTCCACCCGTACCGCTCGTTGGGACTCCCGAAGGCACAACCAGAACCGGCTGGCGTAGACCGACCAGTGCCACCACCAGGGCGATCAAAGCGATCAGTAGGGCCGCCGCAGCTACAAGGGCTGTGAATGAGGCGGCCCTTTCGACCTTCTTTGTATATGAGTCGACGGATACGATCCCTTTCCTGAGGGCGACTCCCATCTCGGCTACGTCGCTCTTGGTGGCGAAGGCGAACCGTTTGTTAGGGTCCCCACTACTGCTTTTCATTGTACAGCCTCCCCCCGCCCACTCCGACTGTAATCTTGGCTCCTGCGCCTGCTGAGGTGTCCTTGTCTAGCACGAACACTCCACACTCGTTGCAGCGGATCTTGTACTCAGGGCCGCCCCCATTGGAGGTCGGCACGGGGTATAGGCATACCGGTTGCCCACAGGCCTTGTGTAGTACTACCTCCACCGCGCTCATTCCTGGTATCCCCCAGAACTCCCGGCACCGCGAGTACCTCGGTCGCTAGGTTCCAGTTCATCGCGATGCAGTGCTGTCACACCAGGGAAGAACTTCACCGGGATGATACGGAACAGTCGCTCGCCGGGTTGTACCACGACCTTCTCTTTGGTCGGGTTGAACACCATGGCGACTACCTCGCCTCGGAATCCCTGGTCGATGACGGCTACGTTGATGACCAGACGCTTTTGCTGGAAAGCGCTGGAACGTCCGACGAGGAGGCCCCACGTGCTCGCGGGCATGGCGACCGCTAGGTTGGTCGACACAGTCGCGAACGAGTTGGGGTTGACCACGACATGGCGGGAGACTGCGAGGTCGAACCCGACATCGTCGTCATACGCACGACTGGGGATCTGCAGCTTGGCTGCATCCTTGTCCACGTGCGTGTACGACATTATGGTCTCAGGCGATACTGGTACTCTCTTTTTGGTCACTGTTTACCTTTCCAGTCCCGCCGCATCTGACGCACGGGATCTCGGTTATATTCAGAATAAGACCGGCGCAAGTGCACAGGAACGAGGAACACTTGCAGTAAGAGCACACCACCATCTCGCCGGTACAATTAGGACACAGTATCTGCTTCATGGTTGCACAGACCTCTTTGCCCCTGGATCACCCACGCCTCGGTGTCATGGGCTATGATGATGTGGTGCACGAGACTCTCCGAGAAGTCAGGGTATAGATCGTCGCCGTAGACCGCGTGTAGAGCCGCCTGCATGCGAATCCGACACCGGTCTACTTCCTGTGACATCTTGGTCGTCACCCACTGCGCCTGAGCCCCATGCCCCCACTTCTTGATCCACAGGAAGGCCTCCAACTGGTCGGCTAGGGCTACTGTGGCGCATGTGGCATCGCTTGGAGACTCGAATTTATTCTCCACGAAAGCATCGGTTTTGGAAGAGCCGAGACCTAGAGCCCTCTTGGCGGGAGAGGGGATGTCGGAGAGGATGGCTTCCTCCCGGTCGTGGTCGAGGGCTAGCAGCAAGGCATCGAGATGGTGGGTAGCAGAAATGTGGTGTCCGGCCTGGACTAAGGCCTCCTCGATGTGGTTGACGATCGCCATCACTCCGAAGACGTGCTCTGCCACGCTTTGTTCCTTCATGCGGGGCACCACACTCCAGCGGGGGACGTTATACAGGTGCAGCAGGTAGGACAACTTCTGACTCATAGCTAGGCCTTCGGAGCGGTGATCTTGGTGTAGGTGTAGGCAGTCCCCTCGATCTTGCAGGACTTGATCGCCTTGTTGATGATGGCGGGCTTGATCCCTGCCTCGGCTAGGGCCTTGCGGAGGCCTTTCTCGGGGATACTGCTACGGGACGTACCCTTCGCCTGGGTGACCGTGTTCCCCTCACAGTCCACCGACCTGACCTCGCACGCCTCCAGAAGGCCCTCAATCGCCTCCCCTACTTCCTTCTTTCTCGTTCTGGCGATAGCCTCGGCGTCACGGTAGCCTATGAAGTCCACTACCATACCATCCAGTTCGGAATCGACCATCGACTCGTACTCTTCCCACCCCGGTAGCGGCTCTGGCTCCGGGAAACTTACTGGTGCTGACTTCTTCGCCATCTCTCCTCCTATACTCGGGGCCACAGTCCCCATACGACCAAGGCGGGCGCGAACATACCCACCCACTCCCACGTCGCCATCGCGTGCAACGGGTCGGTGCTTACGTTCCACGAGTACGTCGACCAACAGACCGCGACCGCCGCCACCAGATGGAAGCTGCTTGACGGCCAGTTCGAGACTCGTAGTCGCATAGCTCTCCTAATTATAGCACGGTGTTGAACGGGTGTCAATAGAAGACGCACAGGCCTATACCTCCTTGATCTCTACACGACCATATTCATCGAACGAGTATATCAGGTTGTCGCGCTTTTTCCAAAGACGGTTCCACCTGTCATACCATTCTTTTGCGGCTGCCTCGTTTATGTCCGCGTCGAGGGCCTCAAGGAACAGGGCTTGATTCCGTGCTCGGTCTACTTCTCTAAGAGGTCCCATCTGTAACCCGTCCCCCCAGACGCTAGAATAGGTACCTTGGGATTCGGCAGTCCGTGGTGCTGGGTCATACCTTCAACCACCAGCCTACCCAACTCGTCCTCCAGCCCGTCAGTGAACTCGAACATTAGCTCGTCGTGCACCTGTAGCAGAGGCTCAATTCGAATGCTGGGGTCGGCCTCTCGCCACTCGTGCAACTGGTTGTCGATCCATGCCATCGAGTTCTTCAGCATGGACTGAGCCCCGGCCGATATGATGTGGGAGTGCGACTGGCGCTTGGCCTCCTCCTTGAGGTACCGCAACTCGGGGATGCCATTCTTCCAGCCGGTCTTGATCTGGGCGGCGGGGAGGTGCCGGACTCGACCCACCCAATCCCTGACCTCGCCCGTCCTCTCGGCGTCGGACCGACACCTCTTCAGGAAGGCTCTAACCCCAGGGTACATGTTGAACCACGACTCGATCATGACCTCGCAATCCTTCTGACTCCAGCCCTCGATCCCTGCTAACTGCATCTGGTTCAGCAGACCTTTACCGCTGATCCCAGTGATAACCCCGAACCCCACCCGCTTGGCTGGGTATCGGTGCTTCAGCTTGTCCACGTCGGCCTCGTCGAGGTGGAACATGGTAGCCGCTGTCCGAGAGTGGATGTCGGCGTTGCTGTTGAACAGGTCGCATAGGACCTCGTCCCCCGAAATGTGCGCCATGTAGCGCATCTCGACCTGATTGAGGTCCCAGGTGCCCATGCGCATGCCGGGGGCGGCCACGAAGCCTTCTCGGATACGTCTCCCTAAGGCTGTGCGGATGGGCATGGCCAGTAGGGGCGGATTGGCGGCCGAGAGCCGCCCCGTATGCACTCTCGTAATGCGTATGGTGCACCGGATGCGGTCGGTGTCTATGCGGGCCAGCGGGAGCGCGAACGAGTCTTTCACCTTGGCGTGCTCTCGCCAGGTGATGACTTCCTCGACGGCAGTACCGGCCCCCTCCTTGGCCCCTGTGCCTGTCAAGTCCTTCCCTCTGAGGGACTCGATGGCCTTCTTGTTAGTAGAATTCTCCTTCTTCTTGGTCATGATCCCTGAAGGCTTGACCCTCAGGGTGTTGTATAGTAGCTTTCGGACTTGGGGCGGAGAGTTGGGGTTGACGTAGTTGCCGTCGTTGAATCGCCGTAGGCCGTAGGCGATTGTGTCCATCTTGTCCTGCATCTCCTCTGCCAGGGACTCGAAGTATGCCTGGTCGCTCTGGATGCCGTTGTACTGCATGCGCTCGACCATGGGGACAGCGCTGTGATCCAGTTTGAGGACTGCCTCCAAGTTGCTGTCGAGTACCATACGGTGCAGTAGAGGTTGAATGCGTACGGGGGCGTCGGCGTCACACGCGGAGTAGCGCACCGCCAACTCCAACGGGGCGTCCTCTAGGTTGCCCTCGTCGAGCGGCCCTATCTCCTTGGCCACAGTCGCCTTGATCGCGTCGTCGACCTTGTGCCACCGCTTGAACGGGTCGACTAGTAGTGGTCCTTTGTCCTCGTAGTCGATCAGGATTTTGGCAGCACGGGTGCCGATAGCCTGTGGCTGCTTGAGGTGGTGCTCGTCCCCCTTGATCTCGATCACGGGGTCGGGCTTGTCCCACTTTCGGAGGAGTATCTGGTTAAGGTAGTCCAGCGCCTTGTCATCCTGGTAGGGCCGGACTTGGTCCTCATATGACCCCATCTTCATGCCGCACAGACGGTACGCCTGGGCCTTCAGCCCCTGGGGCTCCGTCCTTAGATTGTAGGCGGCGATCATGGTGTCGTAGAAGGGGAGACGGAGACCAGGGATGTCGAACCCCATGTAGCGGAACATCTCGAAGTCGTACATCGTGTTGTGTATGACCAGGAGTATCTTATTCTTGATGACGTAATCGATAAGGCCTCGGAGCATGTCCTCGAAGCAGTCGCTCTTGGTGCGGACCACGTAGCCAGTACCGGCAATGCTAGAGAATGAGTAGCCCCACAGCTTCGACGGATCGGGCTGCAGTTGCAGGCCCTCCGTGTCCAAGGCGATGAACTTAGGATGCTTACCGCATAGGCTCTCGTAGACGCCGGGGGTGTACTTGGTGA
>Ga0255047_10001397_pt1 | contig 17553 bp, 26 predicted proteins | sample JV7_2_1_MG_FD_183640 | JGI IMG/M metagenome (GOLD analysis project Ga0255047, IMG submission 183640) | Seawater microbial communities from Jervis Inlet, British Columbia, Canada - JV7_2_1 | ecosystem: Environmental > Aquatic > Marine > Inlet | place: Canada: British Columbia | collected 2016-10-06 | reverse complement strand
TCGAGGGCGATGAAGCCACCGAACGCACAAAAGGATTCTTCCAATGTCTCGCAGCCCCAAAGGTAACAATGCTTTCGCCCTCGCAAACGGAAATCGTCTAGCCGCCGATTCGACACACGGAGTCACTTGCAGTTTTGCAGGTGGCTGCCGTGTGTTCGATGCAAACATTAGTAAGAAGCACGAAGATCATTGGCGTTGCGAGCATCACGGCGGAGCCAAGCATTCCCGCGCATATGCCAAAGACGAGGAGTATGCAAACGGCATTCCAGGCGCAGAGCGCCGCATGCGCTTTGCTCGCGTTCGTGCAAAGCAGCGAAAAGCAGCAGCACCCACCGCGCACATTCCGTCTTTCCTCGACCCTCGACCAGTGACCCCGAAGCCAAAGAAGACAAAGCCGACCGCGAAGGTCCAGGCGAAGTCCGCGAAGGAAAGCCGCCGCGCTGCGGCGCTGGCCGAACTCGGGCTGACCGAGGCAGACATTCTCAAGTTCGCGGAGATCAACTAAAGTGAAGATGGTTTTGGTTTTTGACACCGACGATCGGCCCGGCATGAAGAGTTGCTTGAAGATTTTCAAGCAGCTTGCCGAGGACAGCGGGATGTTGTCTTCGATGGCAAACATGAACGATCCGACGTTTGGAAAGATTGAGTTCATCAAGATGCTCAAAGACTTCGATGCGTTTTCTCAGTTCGCCCAGACCCAGCGCACCGACGGCAACGTGAGCCTCAGAGCTTTGAAGGAATTTGCCGACCACGTTTTCGATGCAAAGTCCCATGCCAGCTATTACAAGCCGAAGTGGCTTCCTGGGCACAACAAGTGATCGAAGTTGGAGACTTGGTGCAAGCCCGAAAAGGGGGCGACCTCGATTGTGCCGCTTTCGAGGGCGAAGTTGGGCTGGTGTTGGATGTTGACTCGGCAATCGACACCTACCTGCACGAAGATGAACTCCTCGTCGAATGGTGCGGAAGGCCACTTGCCCTTTGGGAAAATGCCGGAGACTTGGAGAAGTTCAATGGTTGATTTTAAGGTTGGCGAACTTGTCGAAGAACTCCGTCGCGCCGGGACAAGTTCGATGCATCATAGCAGTCTGGCCCGAGCATTGGTTGTTCGAGTGTGCCCGCCCGAGGAACACCCAGGCTTCCACAACCGACAAGTTGTGGAAGTTCAGTGGGTCGCGTCCGGCATCATATCGCTTCAGTTCAACGGCGACTTGCGGAGAGTGAAACAATGAGAAAATCAGACGCGTGGGGAAAGCCCATCTTGCGAGTTGGCGACATTGTACAATCTCTGCCGCTCAAAGATGACCCCGGCACAGTAGTAAAGATTCTCCAGGTTAACGCAAACGGCGCACACGTTGTTGCCGTCAAGTGGTTTACTTGGGATAACGGCAGAACATCAGAAGAACATGTTAGAGAACTTGAACTTGTGAGCGAAGTCTAGATGAAAATCGGTGATATGGTTCAGTGGCGCGATCAGAGGAATTATCCTGGTCTTTGCGGAATTGTGACAAAAGAATCGCCCGCGCAATCAGTTGGAGCGAGCCTTCGCGGCGAAACGCGGGAAATTTTTGTTCATTGGACTAACTTTCCAAAGGATTACGGCGTTGGCGCAGGCTGGGAAAAGGTCAGCGCCCTTCAACTACTTTCAACAGGAGAAATAAAATGAGTGTAGTACAAAGAAAAGCGATGCTAAAAGCCCAGGGCTTCTTCCCACACAAGAAGAACGTCAAGGGCACAACCATCATTTACAGCCGCAAGCACGCGACAGCAAAGTTTGTGCGCGTGGTTGTGGACTCGGGCATCGGCAAGCGCAGTGGAAAAGTTGTGGGCAAAGCGGGAGTAAAGCTCTGCTACGTTAACCGCATGAAGAGTTGGCGCGAGATAACCACAGAAATCTTCACGACCAACACAGGACTTGTCGGCACCATCCGAAAGGTCGAGGACTCAGAAAAGTTTGTAAAGACATGCAAGCACTGCAAGGCGAAGAAGTTTACAGCGAAGACAGGCAACGTCGTTTGCTCGAACGCATGTTGGACTGCTTGGGGCGGCAAGAAAAAGGCAGCGACACCGAAGAAGAAAACTTCTCAGAAAGTTGCAGCGCAAAAGACAAAGGCAGCGAGGCAGAAGAATCTTCAGAGAAAGGTGACACCAAAAAGTCAGAGAACTTATCCGCTCAACCCAGGAGGCTCAACACTCGGAGGACCAGCGAAGAAATCTTCACAGAAAAAGCGACAAAAAATCGTTGCAGAAATCTTGCCAGGAGATCTTGTCAGCGTAGAGGAGATTGAGTTCGATAAGATAACACACGATTATACCGGGAGCATCCTGGGCATTGTGATGAAGGCTACCGACTTTGGAGAGGTCACAATCAATTGGACTGCCAACACGAGTAGCCTGCCTGAGTGGGATATGCCTTTCACTGACCACTACATGGCAGGACAACGACGAGCCTACCGATTCAAGGTGTTGTCCCGTAAGTGTGAATGGGCTGCTGCGACTTAGGGGGAATGAATGGAATTGTCTTTAGTACCTTACGTTGCTATCCTGGTGCTATCAATGTGGGAGATTGTGGGTATGCGAATGTCTTGATATAGTACGGGGCCAATCCGCACATGTCAACCCGTGAGTTTTGTGAGTTATATGCGGCATGCAATCAAATGTTTGTGAGTTGCTTGCAGGGCGCAAGTGTTACGGTTGCAACCCACAACTAACCGAATGGGCCGGGAGCACAAAGGCAACCGGGCACAATAATGCCCGATACAAAATCAGAATCCCGTGGTACAATACTTGTATGAGCATGAAGAGAGACAACAACGAAACCCGCGCAATCGGCGCGGGGCTGTCAATCGGGCACGATAATGCCCGAGACTTTTCCGCTCAGTGTGATATACTTATAACAGTTGAGGGCACTAAAGCCCGACCGTCTCGAAAGGACACCAACATGACCTCCATTTTCCTTGCTACCGCTAACGATATGACCCTCGCTTTCAGCAACATCGGGTCCGCCTTCACTTTCATCGAGGACAGTCACGCCGACTTGAACCCGGAAGGGTCCGCGCTTATGTTGGCGCACAACAACACGCCCGCGACCGTCAAGGCCGTGAAGGCGTCCAGCCGTCGCGTGATTGAGTTCACCGCTGCCGGGGCGGATGCTGCTTCGCAGGTGACGAAGGCCCAGAGCACGCTTGACGGCGCTCTCTCCGCCTGTGCGCTCGTGGGTGTCGATCCTGACAACGTGGCGACCGTGGGGAACCTCCGCGCCGCTCTCGTGGCTGCTCAGGCTCTCGTTGACACCGACGACGCGGCGGCGGTCCTGTCCATTCAGGTCATGACCTTGCACAAGCGAGGTTACAAGGCCAACTAATTGTAGGCTGCAAGCAACATCGCCGGGGTTCGCCCCGGCTTTTTTGTATCTACTGTGAGTGCTTGCGTGTGCGTAGTAACTCACAGAGAACCTGGTGATTGCTGCGTGAGTTGTATGCAGGACACAAGGAACTCACAAAAGCTCACAAAATAAAGTTGCAAAATACAAGCAATCGCGGTGCCCCCCCGCCCCCCCGGGGGGTGGCCGAATATATGTACCTAGCAAGTATATTGGGGGTAAGTCGTGGCTAAGCACGTTAACAACGCGCAGGAAATTTTCCCAAACTTTTGCTTAAGCCGGCAATACAGAGAAAATAGATAGATTCAGGCATAATTATAGTATGATCAAGACATTAGAAGAAACAGTAATAATAGGATGCATGCTGATAGGCCTAGGCGGCCTGTGGGCATTCGCTATAGGCGGAATGGCATATGCCATATGGGAGACGTCCTTGAATCCGCTAATAGAGCGGATCCGGCGGTGGAAGGGGTAGGATGCGACGCAATGACCAACCCGCTAGTACATGCCATAGTTCTGACGATCGCGATCTTGATCCCGGGTGGCCTATTGGTATACTTTGCATGGAGAGCTACCCGGAAGTCTATCTCCTCTAAGGCGGACACTAATCAAATCGCTGATTGCGATGAATTTGAGTACATTCCAGGAGTTCAGTCAGATCCGGACGAAGCCCGGGCAGCCTTTCGACAAATGTTCCCCACTTGCCCTCCGGAGTCCTTGCGCGCGCGAAGCAGGGTAAGGCGCATGCTGGCCTACAGAACCGGGCGTAGAAAAAAATCCTAGCAAATATTTGCCATATTTGGTGAATTGGCACAAGAAGTGCATATTACCACAACATTCCTTCGGGCGTTCGGCTTAGTGAACGCCTATTTACCGGTATTATACGCATGCGACACATCCTAAAACAAAACGAAGACCTAACAGAGGCCATCTTCTGGGTGTGTCTTTCCACTATTGTGGGATCAGTCGTCTGGATCTTCCTCCATACTTAATGTTTCCGGCTCCTACTATCGCCGTTAATCGCGCGCATGGCATACTGGGTGCCATTTCTTTATCTTCTATCTCGAACCCATGGGTATACCTCAATCTACAGCTATGTGTTAGTCTGCTCACTTGGGAGTTGTGCCTGGGGCTGCGTTGGGACGTTCGGTAGCTGCGTTTGTACCAATAAAAATTTGCGAAGAAAAATTTCGCGGTCCTTCAACTATTTACTGGGAGGGGGACGCCATGAGTTACTTACTGATCGTCAATAGTATACTGTTCGGTCTTGCCCTTCTCGGCATCATTATTATTGTTCGCGGGGGCGCCGCAAACCGGGAGCGCTCTAAACTAAACGAATTGGTAAGCGACGAGCTCCAAATTATTATCCAAGCTGCGCAAAGAACACTTAAAAATCAGCGCGAAATTGAGGAGTCGGCGGGAAAGAATGGTTTGCTAGATCTGCATGATCCGGTGATGTTGTCTACACTGATTACTGTGATGGTAACCAAGCACGGAACTCTTCGACTTAATATGGAGGACTTTGATACTATCTCTGAGGATGAATTTGTATCTGTTTATATCGACACGGGCACGAATGAACTTATTCTGTCTCTTAACCACGATCTAGGGAAGCCCGATACAGTTCTTGCTCAATTCTCTGGTGGTGACGATACTACATTTCACTAAGACAAAGTCGGCGAAGCTCATCATGAAACCTGGAGATCTTGTAACCGATAAAAAGCACTCACGAATCGGTCTCGTGACCGAAATATTTGGGGATCTAGATCCTTCGAACCCGTGGGTCCGCGTACGCTGGACTGCTCCCTATTCAGGTTCCGAATGGTGCAAGGGCGCCGGATTGGAATATGCAAAGGAGATTAGTGGATCTCTTTCACCCCCCAAACAAGAGGAACCGTAGTTCCCTTTGCGTAACTCTATGAATCACGCCACAAGTTATTGCTTGCAAACTTGATAACTTCTTCGGCTGAACTTTCGTTATAACCGTAGTCTTCAATGAGAGTGGATACCATGGCATTGAATTTTTTCTGTTGTTTGTTATCGCGACTTTTCGACTTCGTTACAATACGCGAGATGTCTCGTACTGACGCCACCAACTTTGTTTCAATAGCTTCGCGCAACGGACCATAGGATCGCCAATCGATGATATCTCCACGTCGCAGCTTAGCAAACATATAAGAGGTAATATCCGCTCGGAAATTATTCTTCGAGCTTCCCTTAATTCCAATTTGTTCTTCAATACTAACTAAGAACTTTTCATCTGCTTCCATCTCTTCGTTAGTCACTCGGTCTTTGACCTTCGTGTTATTAACATATGCCTCTGCATGATCGAGATAATTATTGAAAAGGGACTCCGCTTGTTCTTCATACGCAGAGACGAAGGCTTTTGTAATCTCTTTCTCTAGAATAGAAAGATACTCTTCATGCAACGCCTTCTGTAAGAACTGGAGATAATACTTACGATCCTCCGCGTTTACAATCTGTTCTTTTACTTGTTTGATAAGCGCATCACGAATGGAAATAGGAGTAATCATATTTTTGGTTGAGTCCGCTAATGCAGCATCGATGGCCTTCATAATAAAGCGTGTAGAAATACCGGTCATACCTTCATCTTCTACTTCTTCGCGGAGGTCTTGGATATCTACTTTCTTTATGAGACCTTTTTCTACAATCTCCTCTCCATTATAAATCTTCATTTTAGTGACCGGGTCGACTTTGTTAGAATGCTTAAGTCTAGACAGTACTGCAAACATGGCTGCGACCTCGAGAGTGTGAGGGGCTATGTGGTAATCATAATCTGAACGATTAATGAGCTTCTTATAAATTTTGACCTCCTGATCGAACTCAAGTGTATAGGGAATATTAACACGAACAATACGATCGAGGATAGCTTCATTGGTGTGTTCGGACTTGAACTTGTTCCACTCGGCTTCATTGCAGTGCGCCAAGATAACACCATCAAAGTAAATCATTGCCTGCTTGCCCGGGGAGGGAACGTTCTTCTCTTGGGTTGCCGTAATCATGGTATGAAGGAACTCGATCTCATTTTTGAATACTTCGACGAATTCGACTATACCGCGGTTTCCGACATTGAAGGCCCCATTGAGGCTTAAGACTCGAGGATCATCTTCTGGGTATAAATCAAGCTTAGAAATATCTTCGGAACCAATTAGGAGGCTCGTGTCTTGGGTGTTCGGGTCCATGGGAGGAACCACCCCAACGCCCTTGCGTCCGCGGACGGAGAATGAAGACTCAGTGATGGGGAACTGGGTATAATCTCCTCCAAATTCTTTGATGAGACGATGACGGCAGACGGGGCACAGGTCACCCTCGATCTTAATTCCATAGGACTCTTCGAATTCTTCGCGGAGCGTGCGGGGGATTAAGTGGAGCGGCTCTTCGCGAATTGGACACCCCTCTAGCACATGAATGGGAGCACATTTTTCCAGCGCGCCCTTGATATGTTCAATAAGTGCTGATTTGCCGGCGCCTACAGGACCCAGCAACAAGAGGACTTGACGGCTTTCCTCTCCTTTCATAGCAGCCGATGACAGAAAGCGCATGACTTTTTCTAGTGGTTTTTCCATGCCAAAGAAGTGAGGTGCAAAATAATTATATATCTTAACAGTTTCACCGTTAAAAACTTTGTTGCAGCGGTCGTCGGCCTCGTCCAGACTTGTAACACCAGAAGATATGAGCTGATGGTACAAACGTTTGTGTGCTAAGTCAGCAAGCTCTATATTTTTCTCCAGCAACTGGAGATAGTTCTCTAGTGTGCCTTGAAATTTAGCTTTTTTCTTATTTTCTCTGTGTGCCTTAGCACGTTCTAAAAATTTATTGGTGGTGGTCATACTCTAAAACTCCCATATTTCATTTTCCACTAAAGACACAAGCTTTACCTTGTCGCCCCATAGGGTTTCCAGATGTTCATATACTTTACTAGCATATTGAATATCTAAATCTCGGCCGTCATGTTCATGAATAACAGAAAGAGTATTATCTTTCTCAATTTCATCGACATAAACAATAGGTACTCGATTGAGCCCTACATTTCTAATTAATTCGTCGCGGACTTTTTCCCACCCATCATCATCAGATACATCATCTATTGTAATACTTTTTTTAGTTTTTTTGAAGGAATAGCTAAAGTAATTCATGTCTTGCATAAATTTTTCATCTATATAAAATCGTAAGAAGGACATATCATTATGGACTTCCCTGACTGTCATAGCTTCTTCAAAGCCCTTTTCTTCGATGATTTTCTCAAATAACTTGAATCCAAGATGATAGGGGTTGAGTTGTCCTAAGTGAGGCCGCACAACTTGATTGTGGAGCTTCAAAAAAGGAAGGTGTAACCCATCAGGCAAATTTAGCTCCTGAACTATCTTATAGTGAATCGTACATGCCCAGCCTTCATTCATGACTTTGGTGAGTGCCTGGGGGATGAAATACTGGGAACTTTCCTCCACAATCAGCAGGAGGTGACGTTCCCAATCACTCAGGTGTTTGCTGTGTTCGGCAACAAATCGTAGTACATTATATTCGGCTTGAAGAGGTATTTTTTGAAGATTACCATTGTAGGTCGGGTCTTCTTCCATTTTGATGCGCTGAGTGGCAAGTTGCTCTTCGGGGGTGGGTGCAGTCACTCCCCGAAAACGAGGTACCTGGTATTTAATGGAGTGTGCAGCGTCTAAAATCGCTTCCACCTTATCAATACCGATGGAGGGATCTTCAATAAGTCGACGCACAAACTTCGCACCCGCCTTGAAGGTATCGATAACATGATTCGGATTCGTATCAGCAAACATTCTATTTTGTTTAAAGAAATCGGAATGACCCACACAGTGCGCCATAGTCAAAATATGGATATAGAGAGCATTTTCTCTCATAAGATAGGCGATACTGGGATTGGAGTTGATTATCATCTCATAAGGTAGACCGGTCTGCCCCATATTGTAGAGTGTATGGGTACGTTCATACTCTTTGCCATAGGACCAGTGTCGATAATGGGTGGGCAATCCCGTATAGGCCATGGCCCCAAGCATCTCGGCGTAATCAATAATTTCATAGTCGATGGGATGCCAATCCAGGCCTAAGTCCTTGGCTATACTGATGATTTTTTCATCCCAATGCAATAGATCGGCCTCAGTCCAGCTACTCATGAGAAGATTTTCCTCCAAATAGGGCGTGGAAGGCGCGCCAAATGTGATCGCTCTGCCCTATCATAACTTTTTTGAAGGTATTATCACATACCGGCACCAACTTCGACCACAAATTTTCCATTTCTTCATTCTTCCAGGCCGAAAAAGTGCCCCATGGAGTACCGTGGAAGGGGTCGTCCGGGTCGATTTCATCAATCAATCCTTTATAGTGTTCATTAATCTCACAATATCCGGTCAACTGGCTCGCTTCTTTAATCTGAGAAAACAGATCAATACACTTTTCATTGTCAGAAGACCAATTTTCACCATCCCCACAATAAAAGGTATAAATATTCCATGAATTGGGGTGAAATTCCTTTTGAATAATGTCTAATTCTAGCTCAAGACAGCTAGAAACGATCGTGCCGCCGTGAGTAGCCACCCTAAAGAAGTCATCCTCCGTTACACGGGAGGCATGTGTCGAGTGTGATATAAAAACAACCTCCACTTGGTCATATTTATGGTTCAAAAACTGGTATAAGAGGAAAAAGAAGCTTCGAGCAAGAAATTTTCTCTCTTGGGACATTGATCCAGACACATCCATCAGGAAGAAGATAACCGCTGAACTATTTTCTTTGATTTTAGGCTTGATATGATGATATTTGAGGTCATCATGGTGGAAGGGGAAACGTTCTTCGCCTTCGGGATCATAAGTACCGGCCTTTTCGGCCATTTTCTGACGGCGAATCTTCCGTTTTAGAGTTTCTTTCTTGGAAAGACGTGGCCGGATACCTTTAAATCTATATCCCTTACGTTTGATGGTCTCATGGGAGACAAAACGGAACTGTTTCTTCTCGAGATCAGGTAATTCGAGATCGTTGAAGAGATATTCAGCTAATTCTTCTAATGTTACCTCCACATCGTAATATTCATCGCCCTTTTGATCGCTCGCGTCACCCGATCCTTGTTGTTGGGCCTCATCCGCGCGCTGCTTTCCGATTTTCTGACCCCTTTTGATAGTATGATCTCCTCCGGAGCCGACGGACTTGTTAGTTTCGTTATTTCCAAAGATAAATCGATACTCTTTGAGTCCTCGAACTGGGACTCGAATCTTTTTCTTTCCATTTTGCCCAATTATCGACTCCTCGGCGATTACATCCTTGATAGACTCTTTGATAGCCTTATCAATCTTCTTTTTATGACGGAGTCGGTCGCTCGAGGCGCGATCGACGATAGATTTGTGTTTACGGAAGACGCTCATATACTAATTATTGTAAGAAGGAAACTATGAACAATTATAATTGATAAATTTCCAAATGTCAAGTAGAAAAAGACTACTTGTTGTCCATTCTTCTAGTTATTGTATAATGGATAAAGATTTTTATAATGAAGCATCTGCCACTAAATTAGGATGGGATCCTACATGGTTCGGCGAGAATCACTTTGACGATGGACTTCTTAAGGCAATTCAGCGCTGGCAGCGTAAAAATAGTCTAAAAGCCGATGGATTATGCGGTCCGGGGACGTTTCGGCGCATTTGGACCGAACGTCAGGTCGAAATATCCGATTATAAGCCTCAAGCATGCCGTTTAGAGGGTGGAGAACAAAAATATATCGTTCATAACGGCAAATTTCTTGAAATTGAGTGGGATAAAGTCGTTTTATGGGATGAGCCGGCCGGATTGAAGATAAATGCCGGTAAATACTATGATAATTCAGGAAAACCCGAACGAAAGCCCCTAAATTTCGTCAATCATTGGGATGTTTGCCTCTCAGCGGAGTCATGTGCTAAGATTTTGAACAAAAGGGGCATCTCCGTACACTTTTGTCTGGACAATGATGGCACAATCTATCAAATTTTAGACACTCAGCACGGTGCATGGCACTGTTCGAACCGTTTAGGCAACCAAAACAGCATTGGAATTGAGATTTCTAACGCTTATTACCCCAAATATCAAGCTTGGTACGTCAAAAACGGCTTCGGGGAGAGGCCGATTGTCCAAAATGCGACCGTTCACGGCAAAAAGCTGCCGGATTTCACTGATTTTTACCCAATTCAGCTTGAAGCATTGAAAAAATTGTGGAAAGCGCTGCATTTAGGTCTAAATATCCCCCTAGAATACCCAAAAACAGACGGAAACTTCTGTAAAACAGTGCATAAACCGAGCATTGAGGGCACTTTTCGGGGCTTTAATAACCATTATAATTATACAAAGGGTAAAATAGACTGTGCTGGGCTGCCTCTGCCGGTCCTGATTGAGGAAGTAAAGGAATCACTGGAGTAAAAAATGGACCGAAAACCCAACCTAAAAGACGATGTAAGGGCTGCTTTGTTAGTTTTACATCAAAAAATTGATTCGCTTAAAGAAAAAGTAGACAAACTGTGTAAAAGTACCGAAAATTGCTCGGATCCTACAGCGAAGCGCTGTTCGAAAGAAAAAAAGTAGACTAATGGAGCTTATTTCCACTCATTTTGTGAAAACACAAGATGTAGGCTATCACGGTAACTTATTCGGAGGGGTGATGCTGGCATGGCTGGATGAAGCTGCTGCAGCATTCGCCGCGCAAGTAGCGGATACCCCCCGAATGGTTACGAAGCACATCTCTGGTCTCACCTTTGAGAGACCTTGTAGGCCCGGGCAGATCATCAAGATATATGGAGAGGTAGTCAAGGTAGGAAAAACATCTCTAACTTTGGCTATGGAAGCCAGAAGGCACTCTGTATACAATGGAACACAGAAGGCTGTAGTCAGCACTCAAATGACCTTTGTACGTATTGACGGTGATGGCGAAGCAATTCCTATTTCTGAGAAAGTAAGGCAAAAATACCGGGATCCCACCGACTTCACCTAGTTATACTAGGAGGGGTTTACAATGAAAAGCCTATTATTTCTTTCTTTACTCGCTGTTATAACAGCATGCTCCCCGGGAGGGAGCCCAATTGATACTTCAAACGACGACGACTCTACAAACGCAGTAGATCCAGAGCCAGTATCACCTTATCACCCAGATGTTAACTGGGATGAGTGCCATGGACGCGAGGATGAGCATGCTTGCAATATTATTTCATTCGATCAGAACGGAGACGAGTTTGATTTATATAAGTATTATGGGTCTCTCATAGTTCTCGATCTCTCCACAATGTGGTGTGGGCCTTGTAATCAAGCCGGCGCGCATGCGCAAGAAGTACAAGACCGCTATATTGATGAAGACCTTGTTTATATCACGGTGCTGATAGAGGACCAACAAGCCGGTCCTGTGGACTTATCAGATCTACAGCAGTGGGCAACTGCATATGGTAATACAACGTCTCCTGTGGTCTCTGGTGACCGCTCAATGCTTACTAGTGGCGGGGGGACCTTTGACTTGACAAGTTGGCCTACCTTTTTCTACATCGATCGGGACATGTTCATCCGAGATATTGACAAAGGATATAATGGCACCGAAGTTATCTATTCAATTGAGTGGTTATTGACTCTATAATACTATTTATAGAGTGCAACTCCTACTTGAAAACTGGCGGGAATATTTGGCAGAAGAAGTCAAATATAGTGGCATCTTAATGATCAGGCCGACCCCAGAGATCATATCGCAAGCAAAGGCAGTTATGGCTGCAGCAAACCTACCACCGGAAGCACTACCGCTGCCCGACAAGGCGCTTCATATAACCCTTGTTCATCAGAGTATATTACAGCCATATAGAGAAAAGCTCAAGAGTATGTCATTTCCTCCTGAACCAGAGATAATACTGGCAACCGAACTCAAAATGTGGACTAACGAGGATCTGGGACGTAAATCTTGGGTGATCGAGATTGAAAACCAAGAAGACTTAAGAAGTTATGTGAATGAAGTGATGGAGATGCTTGACGCAGAAACAAATCCTGATCCAGACCGCGTATATCATATGACTATGGCAAACCTCGTTGGAGAGTCTGGAGGTTCTGTCGCATGAAACTCCTACTTGAAAACTGGCGAAAGTATCTGGTCGAAACTATTGGTTTAGACGAGGATCCCGATTTATCGGTTGATCCAGATGCCTTTGAGACTGCCAAGAGACCAATCCCGCTAGGATTTCGAATTGCCCAAGAAGACGAAGTAATTCAAACAAAAGAAGGTCCAGTTAGGGCTTCTGTCGGTGATGCTATTATGACAGGGACCGAAGGAGAAAACTGGCCGATTCCTGGAGATAAGTTCGAACAAACTTATGATATAATCGAGCCAGGGACAGCAGCAAAGAAAGATATTCCCGTATTTGCTAAGGAAATGCCTGAAGAGTTCAAGGTAAAAGTTTCCTGGTCTGATGATTTGTTGCAGGGAGAGTCAGGAGATTTCTTGGTTCAATATGGTGTCGGAGATTACGGCGTGGTAGGAAGAGAGATATTTAGGAAAACCTACAAATGAAACTCCTACTTGAAAACTGGCGAGAGTATTTGAACGAAGAAGAAATGAAGGTCTGGTCACCCGAAGAGGTTCGGAACGAGCTTTTTCCATCGATGCCCGATCATGTACTTGGAGATATGGTTCGTGAAGGGTTTGCTTCTTTTCTTGAAGAGAGAGCACAAGATATTGCCGAGGTAGGACTTGAAGAACTTTTATCGACCGATGAGTGGGGCAAAGGCTGGTATGATCGTTATAATCTCGATTGGGATCAACAGCCCGAGGTGCTTGATGTATCTTGGGAGGATCTCGGGGAAAAGGAACGGAAGTTCCTAATGGATAAGCACAAGGGTCTAAATAAGGATTTTCCCAAGGAAGACCAGGATGCAAGAATAGCAGATATGAAAAAACGATTCCCCGGATTGGGGACAGGAGATCACGAACCCGTCATTGTCAAAATGGAAGGAAACAAAATTGTTGACATCATCGGTGGGCGCCATAGAACCTTCACAGCCTTCTTAATAAATGATTTCGGCCCTATCAAACTTAATGCGTATGTGGGAACGGATAGATGAAACTCCTACTTGAAAACTGGCGGAAGTTCCTTTCCGAAGATTCTAGGAGAGTTATAGACCTTCCCGAAGGTGTTTATATAAGCTTCTCGACTGCTGATGGCGAAGCTGATTTTTGGTATGCGTCTGCAGAAGATCCGGAGGGCCTGGGTGCTAATGCTTTAGGGAGAATAGGAATTGAGACCCATAGTAAGAATCCCGAAGAAGGTCCGTGTTCCGGCGCCTGGAAAGTGGTTGCAGTCGAAGCAGTTCGTGGTTGGGGCCCTCTGTTATATGATATAGCGATGGAACATGCTACTATGAAAGGGGGTGGACTGATGGCCGATCGCGAGGAAGTTACTCCCATGGCAAGGAAAATATGGCGCCACTACCTCAACAATAGAGATGATGTGATATCTCATCAGTTAGACGATCTTGAGAATACCCTTACACCAAGCGAAGAAGACAATTGTGACCAAAAGGTTTCCAGTGTTTCTTTCATTGCGGCCGATTCCTCAATTGAGTCTACATCGTTATCCTGGCAAGAATCGCCGCTGTCAAAAAGATATACAAAAGATCCAACGAGTATTCAGGCCTTACAACAAGTTGGGAAATGGAAAAGATTTACACCATGAAACTCCTACTTGAAAACTGGCGGAAGTATCTGGCCGAGGATGAAGCCCAACATTTCCCGTGGCTCAAAGAAATCCAAGCGGTCGATAGTCTAGAAGACATATGGGACATTTTAGAGTCCGATCGTTTTAAAAAAGTTGGCTCCGGATCTTTTCGAAGGGTATTTGAGCCGATTGGTGACCCGGGATACGTTATTAAAGTTATTAACGAGAGGGATTACTATAAGAGGCGGATGAACGAGGATGATTTCAACACAGCAAAACGATATCCATTCATTTTCCCCAAAGCATATGCACACGCTGATGATTTTTCGTGGATTGTAATGGAGAAGGCGCCACCCCTTATCTATCCCGAAGATATGCAGAAAGTTCTGGATAAATCCTTTGCCGCCGAACAAGAGGTGTTATTAAGGAAGTTGTCCGATGCGGGCTTCCCCGGTGGAGACGGCTGGTGGGCCCAGTGGGATCCGGCCGACCCATTTCATATTATGAAGATAATTATGGGATCTTTTCGGGCTGGTGACAGGGCGAAGCTGCCTAGGGCCGGATACGAGACCGCAGGAGATCTTGAAGCCCTAAATTTACAAGATCTTCTAGCTCCAGTAGCGGGGGCAGCTTACCAAGAACTAAGCAAAGCAATGCACGAGTTTGCTATTGATAAATATGAGATTGGAAGAGGCAATATCGGACACGACAAAGACTACAACTTCAAGATTGTTGATTCCTCTGTTTTTGATCCTGATTGGGATCCACCGGATGAATATTTAGTTGATGGCGAATGGGTGGCGAAGAAATGAAACTCCTACTTGAAACCTGGCGAGAGTATTTGAATGAAGAAGAGGAAATACGCGTTCTGGTTCCTCCTCCTAGTTTAGCAGCAGGAAGAGAATTAATCGCCACTACTGCTATGCCTGGTCAAGACTTAGAAGATGAGTTTGAATTTACCGTACACGGAGAAGAAGAACCCCGAAAGGGAACATATGCGGACTTTGTAGAAACCCTAGATGATGACGTAGTGGCCCACGAAGCTATTCATGCTTTACAGATGAGAGAAATGCCAGAACTTTATGACGGACTTCCTTCTATAGATTTAGGTTCCAGCTTTGAAGAATCCTCCACCGAGCAACAACACAAATATTATAGTCGACCTCCCGAAATAATGGCTTTTGCTTATGATTATGCGGCGAATGTTACATCTGGGGGGGTAAGTCCGGAGAGCCTTTACCAAGACTACGAAGAAGTTGGTGGAGAAGTATTTGAAATCTTTAAAAAGTATGTTGAGGCATATAAAAAACGGTTAGGCACAGAATGAAGCTCCTACTTGAAAACTGGCGGAAGTTTGTTACCGAGAGTAATAAGAAAATGGGTACGATAGACGGAGAAGTTGATCTGTGGACGGCGAACCTCTACAATCGAAATGGGGAATGGATAACAATAGGAAAAGAGGGAGAAAAGCTTGAGGTTGAAATAATTAGTGGCTGGCAAGATCAGGGAGCTAAGGAAATACTAATACGAGTCGTTGACTTGGAGTATGATGATGGAGATCCGGTCGAGGGCTGGGTCGATGCCGCGGCGGTCGGTATGAACTTCGAAGAGGCTGTAGATAAAGACTCAATGCCCTGTAACGAACCACGGACCACCCAAACCCACAAAGGTAAGTCTCACGTTGTGAAAGCATGTGCGGACGGTAAAGAGAAAGTTATTCCCTTTGGAGAGAAAGGTGCCAGTACTGCTGGTGCTCCCAAAAAGGGTGAAAGCGAAAAGATGAAGAAAAAGCGTAAATCGTTTAAGTCTCGTCACGCCAAGAACATCAAAAAGGGCAGAATGTCGGCTGCTTATTGGGCTGATAAGGTGAAGTGGTAAATTTATCTTGACATCTTTTTTCACTCTGTTATACTGTAAATGAATGAAAAGGTATATTTACAATAATGAAACAGATTTTAACAGAATGGCGAAAGTACATTACTGAAGAAGATAACCTCGAACAGAACCTCTATTCTTTCGACTTCGATAACACCCTCATACGCTATCATACATTAGAAGACGGAGATGTTGAGTATCTTGGACCTCATGAAGAAAATATTGCTCTTTTGAAGGATTTGGCGGCCCAGGGAAACAAAGTTATCATTGTTACTTCTCGCAGCCCGTTAAGACGCCCTAAGTATGAGTGGGACAAAGCACCCACTCCAGAGGAAGCAATCCAAGAATTTGAACTACCAGTCGAAGAGGTCCACTATACCTATGGCAATCTTAAGGCTGACAAGCTAATGGAATTAGGCGTTACAAAGCATTGGGATGACGATGATGATGAGGTCTCTGCAGCTTGGGCTGCCGGAATTGAGGCTGAGGCTGTGCAGGTCGAGGGCGACGTTACCGATCGATTACGTGATAAATGGAAAGATCATATACAAGAAATTGATAAACACCCAACAAACAACTAATTAATTATACGCCGGAGTATCGTGTTATGAATATAAGAAAAATTATTGCTGAAGAAGTTCGCCATATATTGGCTGAGGAGTCTGACCTACTGGGCGCTCTGGAAGCTCTCCCCGAAGAAGAGATTGAAGCTGCTCTCAATAAACTGCTTCCCCTGGTCCAAAAGGGCCTCCCCGAATATGTCGCATCGCAGGCCGGTGTCTTCGAAGGAATTGGTGGATCTCTTAAAGGAGGACTTGCTAAAACCCTTATCTCCGTCCCGGGTGGTCGGGACATCGGCGCTATGTATTTGGCAGCGCTCGACCGGGCGACATCGCCTGCAATTCGTATTGCCTTCGCATTCGCTCTGGCTAACCTCTTCTCCCCCATCGATGCTGGTACGCTTTTGAGCGCTGGGCTTTTAGATGTGATGGGACCTCTCGCCGCGCTAGATGACATTGTAATTATTCGAAGCGTATTAAAGAAAATGAAAAAGGTCGGGTTGCCCAATGAGAAACACCATGACCGACTCGATCAGTTAGCTGGCGTTGAGTCTACTGAAGATCCTACTGATGAGATGAACGAAGGAAGGATCAGCAAATCAGCATTATACAAAATCATCAAGGAAGAATTAGAAGTCGTGCTCACCAACGAAGAGGCATCCGAAATGTTTGACCTCGATGTGTCCGCTTTATTGGACGAGATGATGAACGAAGAAGCAGAAGAAGAAGAAGGCTACGAGCGTCCTTTGGAAGCCGGACTAGCCGAAGAAAAACCGTCTGCCGGATTATCCAAAAAGAAAAAGTCAGCAATTGCAAAGAAGGCACAAGCCGGCGACGACATCGGTAAAAAAGGCAAAGGATTTGACAAAGTAGCTGCCAAGGCAGCCAAACGATATGGTAGCAAGGAGGCCGGCGAGAAGGTTGCAGCTGCAGCCATGTGGAAAAACGCTAAAAGGTAGGTAATATGACTGTAGATTATGAACAACTAAAAACTTTCGTTAAAGAAGCCATGTTTACATCAGGAGGTATCCCTGCGCCGTCGGCGCCGGATGG
>Ga0255047_10001396_pt1 | contig 17560 bp, 16 predicted proteins | sample JV7_2_1_MG_FD_183640 | JGI IMG/M metagenome (GOLD analysis project Ga0255047, IMG submission 183640) | Seawater microbial communities from Jervis Inlet, British Columbia, Canada - JV7_2_1 | ecosystem: Environmental > Aquatic > Marine > Inlet | place: Canada: British Columbia | collected 2016-10-06 | reverse complement strand
TGAAGATATAGGTAAGAAAGGAGCATGGCCGCTTTGCAAAGATACTACTGTTACTGAGGAGACCGTAACATGTACTAAACCACAGATAAAGAAAGATGGAGTATGTGTAGATCCAGAAAATGATGATGATACTTGTCCATCTGGAAAGAGATATAAAGATAATGGTAACTGTATTGAAAGATGCGAAGATACCATGGGTGAGGAATATACAGGACGAGATCAAGGTGGTGGCAAGGGTTGCGTTCTTAGGGATGGTGGTGGAGATGACGGCGGTGACGGCGGTGGTGGTGGCGGCGGTGGTGGTGGTGGAAGCACTATATTGAAGCCTGATTTTTCTTTTGATTTATTAGCACTATCAGATGAAATGGATATAAGAAATGCGTTATCAAATGTTATGAATAAGAATAATCCATTGTTTAAGCAAGCCAGAACAAGAGCTTTACAAGCTATGGCAGCAAGAGGAGTTGTAAATAGTTCTATGGCAGAAGAGGCGGTTATGTCAGCTATGTTAGATGTTGCTATGCCTATAGCTGAAAGACTTATAACTGATTTGCAGGGTGTTATGTATAGAAATCAAGAAAGAGGTGACTTATTCAAGACACAAATGAATGAGATGTATATGAAAGAATTAATTGCTCGTATGGAGATTGCTGGAAATTATAGACTTCAAGGTATGACAGAAAGTCATGCCAACTGGAGATCATATGTAGAGGCCATGTTAGGAGGGGCTTCAATAAGTGATACAACTCAATTTGATAAGTATATGGATATGATAAGTGGTATGAAGCCAGGTTCATATACATCAGCATCAAGATCTAGTGGAAGATTAGGGTTGTAAGATATATTGATTAGAAAAGCTATTGATAAGGATGTATCTAATATTGTAAGTTTATGTAAGGTGGCTCATGAAGAGTCTATTATTACAACTGCTCCGTTAGATCCAAAGACAATTAGAAAGAATGTACAGATATGTGTTTTATCTGCGGAGCATCTTGTTTTAGTTGTTGAGGTTGACAATAAGATAGAAGGCGTTCTTATTGGAGTAACACATCAGCTATGGTACTCAAGAAAGAAACAGGCCACAGATTTATTCTTTTATGTTGGTGAGAATATTCGTGGAAATGGGTGGGGAACTAAACTCATGAGAAGATTTATAACTTGGGCAAAAGAAAATCCAGGAGTAAAAGAAATAATGTTAGGTGTTAGTTCTGGTATTGGAGATGTAGATAGAACAAAAACATTATACGAAAGAATGGGTGCGGTTCGTATTGGAGAAAACTATGTTATACCACAGGAGTAGACCATGGGCGGTATAGTAAAATCAATTGGAAAGACTATAAAAAAATTAGGTAAGAGTGTAGGAAAATTCCTAAAGAAATATAGAACAACTATCATATTAGCTGCTGCCGTATGGGCAGGTCTTGGAGCATTTGGTGCAAGTTATTCAACAGGCTCTATGTTTGGTTTAGAAAGTGTTAAGGCAGGTGTAGGAAGGATTTTTGGTTTTGGTCCGGCAGCAAAGATGGGCAGCGCTGTTGCAGGTATGCCTCCTGGACCTGGAGCACACATATCAGCAGCTTCTCTTGCAGAGGGTGCAGCAAAGAGTCCAAATATATTATCTGGTATAGGCAAATGGTTAGGTGGTATGGAAAGCTGGCAGAAGTATGCTCTTACTCAAGGTGCTGTGACAATGCTAGGCAATGTATTTGATACTTCAGAAGAAGATGTACTTGCTGCAAAATATGGTGGAATGGGAATACCTTATGGAAAGGAAACTCCTGAGAATAAACAATTAGATCCAAGTCATAGAATAGTATCTTACGATCAATGGACAAATCCTGCATCAACTTCATCATCAGCTCGAACTGGTAGTTCTGGTCAAAGCAGTGGAGCTAGATCACCAGGAGTGATTGGGACTCCATATATGCAACAAGTATCATCAGCTCCAATGAGGTCTCTTGATGTCAGTTCTCCAGGAATTATTAGTGGAGGTAAGCCAGGATTACTAGGTAGTTCTGCACGGAGGAGGTACGCATAATGGCAGTCAAAAAACCAGGCAGAGTACAAAATATTCCACCAGGAGAAATTATCTCTGAAGAAGATGACCTTCTTGCAGCACTTACACCACCCGGAGGCATGAATGACCAGGCAGATACATTACCTGAACCAACTCCTGAGGAAGAAGAGCAGGTAGATATGCTGTTAGGTGCTGTTACAGACAGCATATGGGATGATAAATATGACGAGGTTCTTGATAAACTAAAGAAGGGTGAATCTGATCTACCAAAAACAATAGGTGAGTTAGGAGCAGAACTTCTATTTGAAGAAGTGATGGCTGCTCTTGAGCAAGGTATAGAAGTATCTAATAATATAAAGCTTAGTATAGCTGCAGAAATAAATTTTGAGCTTGCTGAACTCGCAGCAAGTCAGAAGCTAATTGAATTTAAAAGTGATGAGCATGCACAAAAGTTTCAGGGTGAAGCATTAATCTACGGGCTAGAAAGGTATGGAGAGTTAGGTGATCCTACTATAGACCCAGAAGAGACAATGGATGTAGCTCAAAAGATACTAGCAGGAGAACAGCCTGAAGGTATTGTTGCTCCTAAGAGAGGATTCAGAGAAGACTTGGCACCAGAAGGAATGGCTCCATCACCAACTCCAGCAGTGGGGGTAACATAATGGGATTGCTAAGTAGATTCGGGAAAGGACTCAAGGCTACTGCTCCACTATTTGGTCAGATGGCTCAGTATAGTATGGTTCAAGAGGCAGATGAAAAGAAATATAATAGACTTCTAGAAGCTGAAGAACGTAAGTGGGGTAGAGATCTTGAGCTTCATGGTATGAAAACAGAAGCATCTTCTGCAGCAGCAAAATCAAAAGCAGAGCTTGATTACTTTACCAATGAAAAGAAGAATTTAATTGAGGGTGTAAAAAGTCTTAATTCAACACTTAAGCCATTCATAAGTTCTGATGGAACTCTTATTCCTCTTTCAGAAGATCAATCAGCATTAAGAGATTCGCTATTGAAGAGAATAAGTACATATGAGAATGCAATAAATAAAATAGACTTGATGCAGAGAGGTGCCATAGGAATAGATATAGATATTATGGGCATAGAAGATGCAATTATGTATGAAGCTATTGATAAAGCTATTTTAGAAGGTGATGCTTTAGAGGAAATAAATCAAGCTAAAGAATCTATGTTTGAGGGAATTGGATCTCCGCTAGATGTAACTGATCAAAGCTCTTTTGGCTTTGGTGGTAAGCCTTTGTCCATAGAGAAGGATATTATAGAAGATCAAATAAAGGCTTTAGAAGAAGTTATTTCAGAAGATCCAATATATGGGCGCATGAATTACGAGCTTAAAGACGAGCATAAGGATTATTATAGGTCTAAACTTGGTAGCTTATCAAGGAAAGAACCTGAAGGTACTGAAGAGAAAACAGATAAAGGTAAAGCAGCTACAACAGATAAAGAAATAATTCTACCTAAGGAAAATCATAGGGCAATGACTGAAGAAGATCTGAGTAAATTAATTAGAGATAATCCTACTCTTTATGGTCATCTGTCATTAAAAGAAGCACTTGAACCTCGTGGATATAAAGGTTTGAAATGGATTTGGGAATTGATAACTAGAAATCTCAAGTACAGTGATTGGAAAGAAGAATTATTGGAGATGGGTATTGATCCAGATGCTACTCCAGAATTTGACATACCTAATTTGGAAAAATCAAATGAAGGCGCATTTGTAACTCCAAGTGATGACTCTATTCAGAAGATGATTGAAAGTTTTACTGAAGCTCAGAGAATTGCCTGATGGTAGATTATGCTAGAATCTTAGATGAAACTGCACAAGAATATCAAGGCCATAGATTTATTGACTGGCCAATGGATACCTCGTGGTATGATGACTTTGGTAAAGTTTCAGGAGAGGCTGCTGAGTTTGAGTCCAATCAAGATTATGGTGGATTTCAAAAAAGTTTAGACCTTCTTCAAAGTATGGTCGGCTCCTATGGTATGAGCGTAGGTAAGGGACTTGAAGATGCGGGATTAGACACTGTTGGTAAGTGGTTATTTTCTTCGTCAGAAGAAATTTACGATAAGAATATAGAAGCAGCTAGTCAGTCACAAAGAAAAAGATATGAAGAAACAGAAGGATTTGGAGAAAAGGCAGAGTGGTTTGTTGAGACCCTAAAAGAACAATCTCTAATGACTGGTGTACCCATAGCTGTAGGCTTTGGAGGCCAAGCCCTAACTAAGATGTTGATCGCTGCACCACATCCATTAGTTAAGGCTGCAGGATTCATGGGAGCAGCAGCTCTAGCATCATATGTTTTGCAAACTGGTGAAGCATACTCTTCTCAAATGCAGAAGGGAGGAAGAGTTGATGCAAGCGCAGCACATACAGCTGGCATAATAGCTGCACTATTAGACGTACTTACTCCTGCTTGGTTATTTGGTAAGATTCCAGGACTAGGTAATGCGCTTAAAAGAAATATATCTGAAAAGATATTAAGTGGATCTAACATAGGCAAAAAGATTCTTACTGGTGCAATTGCTTCATTATCTGAAGGTGAAACAGAAAGACTTCAAGAATCTCTTATAGAAGCTTCTGTAAACTACGCTAACGATCTTCCTCTTTTTGAATTTGATGAAGAGCAGAGAGCAAATATACGTGAAGCAGTATATGCTGGCAGGGCTATGGGTGGAACTATTGGTACATTAGCACCACGAGGAACAACCGGAGCACCTGTTAGCGATGAAGCTATTGATGAGGTAACTACACCAGAAACTACACCAACTACACCAACTACACCAGAGACATTTCCTAGATTTGATGCAGATGTAGATTATGATATATCACCAGGAAGAAGAGGTGTCCCACGAGCAACTCCAGTTGCTTCACCAGAAGTAGAAGAATTAAGAGAGCTTTTAAATCAAAGACGAGAGCAGCTAGATGAAGCAGGCCCAGGTGTATCACCTGCAGGTATTCCTGAAGGCGGTTCGGGTCTCCCACCAATAAGAGTAGGCAGATCAGGTATAGCAATACCAGAAAGAAGAAGAGTTCTTGGAGGAGTACGCACTCCAAGAGAGCTATCCAGACTTTCAATGCCCGCTTCTAGAGAACAACGTGTATTCCCACCTAAAGTATCCCCCATAAATAAAGCAATACCAGACGGAACACCAGCACTAGATTTAAATACTGGTGTTGATGAGCGCGTTGGTATTCTTTATGATGCAGGTACTCGTAGACCTCTTGGTAGAGAACAGAGAGCGAAAGCTCAGAAAGATGCAGATGATTTAGTTGCCCAACAAAGAAAAGAAACTTCCGATATAAGGAAAGAGGCATCTGAAGTAAGGAAGGATACATCTAGTAGAGAAAAAGAAAAAGTAATATCGGAGTCTGGGCAAGCTGAAATTGAAGGAGCTTCAGACTTTAGTGTATTTCTTGATGAAGCAGCTGGTGATGCAAATCAAAAAATAAATAGCTCATATAGTAGGATGGTCAATAAAGCTAGAGAGATAAGAGAGGTTTATGGTAATACAGTAGAAGAGAAGTATAGGAAGTCATACTTAAGAAGGCGTAAAGAATTTCTTGATGAGCAGAAACGCAAGGCCACTGTTGATAAAACTAAAGGGGCTGAAGCAACTACTGGTGTTGCAGCAGCTACTGGTTTTGCAGGTGAAAAGGGTTCTGGCAGATCACCATCCCCAGAAGTTGATAAACCACCAAGAACATTAAGAACAAAAGATAAATGGAAGGAGCCTATAGTTACAGATGAAGGAATCACAGTAGCTATTATTGAACAAGACGGACGGTATAATGTAGTTGCAACAGACACAGAAGGCAATGAAATTGAGATTGGTAATTATGGTAGGGTGGATACAGCAGAGCGACAACGAAATAATACAAAACAAAGTACACTAGATAAAATAGCTAGTAGAAAAACAGCCAAAGAGTTAAATAAAGTTAAAGCTGAACAAGCAAAAATAGCCAAAGCCAATAAGAAGAAAGCTGACGATGACAAGAGGGCAGATGATCTAGCTAAAGCACAAGCAGCTGAAGCAAAAGGCAAGGAGAGTGATGCAACAGAAGCTGCTGCAAATAGGAAGGCAGAAGAAGACAGAAGGGCTCAGGAGATTAAAGATAAAGCTGTTGTAGATGAAAAAGTAATTCCAGAAGTTACTAAATCTATTAATGAGCAGACAGCTTCTGACAGAAGGAATTCTGGCAAGATGACGGCCGAGGAAAGGAAATATTTTGTTGGTGTTAATCAGACAGCAGGTGTTATAGCAGAAAAAAATAACTACTCAGAGCAGTATAGTAAATTAGATCAGGATGGAAAGAACGATGCAATAACAGCATTCAAAGATGCTAGGGAATCCTGGATTGCAGGAGGGGAAGAGATCCCAGTAAAAGCAGCTAATGAAAACTTAACATGGGAAGAGTTCATAGGCGATGAAGTTACTGGAGATATAGATACTAGTCTTGAGGTAATGGAAGATGAAGCAACTACTACTGATAAGGCAGATGTTATTATAAGTGATGAGTTCTTAACTGAAGAAGAAACAAAAGTTAAAAGGGTTTTATCAAAGGAAAAAGAAGGACGAGATAGAACTTTAATAAAGAAAAAGACCCCTCCAAAAGAAGGCTCTAGAGGTTACGATTTTCCAACTGATCCAGAAAGAGTTCTTAATCTAGACTCAGACTCCTTTATAGATATGGTTGATAGCACTGAGAAGAAGGGTGGCTATAAACTTTCAGAACTTCGTACTATTGTTAAAGGAATAAAAACAATAAATCAAGATCTTGCAAAACCTGGAGCCAGTAGAGCAGATGTTGTGATGGCTCTTAAGTTATGGTATGGATCTAAGAATGCTCCCACTCAAGAAGAGACTACAACTGATGAAGATGTTGCAAGGATTATTGATGACGTTGATAGTGATGGAAATATTCTTTTTATTGATAGTGAACGTTTGGGTGCGTGGCAGAAGAGAAGAACCAAACCAAATGAACTAACTACAAGTGAAGTAAAGCAGAGATTAATATCTCAGTTGCATTCTATATTTGGTGCTGAAGGTTCTAGAAATATGCAGGCTTTAGGGTTTGTAAACTTTGTCACTAGTGCTGAAGCTGCAAAGATTCATGGAATTAGTCTTGATAGGTCAAAAATACTTAGAGGATGGTATAGTTCATCAACTGGCCATGTGTATTTTGTATTAGATAATCTTACAGAATATTCATCTAATGATTTCAAGGGGCTTATTCTTCATGAGTTAAGTGTTCATTTTGGAAAGGATATATTAACAGATACAGAATGGACTAATATAAAAAAGGTATTACTAGATTTATATGTGGAGGGTGACCCAAGAGTTCATAAGGCATTTAATAATGCACTTCAGCAGTTAGAGGGTAGTCTTAAAGAAGATGCCTCTTTTGATGGACAGAGTATTGAAACAATAGAAGATCTTCATGCTGCCATGAATAGAGCGCACGAAAAGGGTGAGTTGACTACAGATATGGAGTTTGATCTTATATTTGAGGAAACACTTGCATATTTTGCGCACGAAAATGCTGACACTATACAAACTGGTGCAACTAAGGGAATATGGGCAACCATACAGCAAGCAGTAAGAAGATTCTTTACTAAATTAGCCAAGAAGTTTGATCCAGATTATCAAGGAGAAGTTGATATAACTTCTGATGATATAATTGATTTGATTGCACACATGACTATGCATGTTCCTGATGTGGCGCTATCAAGGTACGGTGATACTAAGGCAGCTAAGAGAATTAGAAAGATAAAACTTAAATCTTTTCTTAAAGACTCTGTTGTTAAGGATCCACAGTATCATGGAACACAGGCAGACTTTAGCTTTCCAGTATTGGCAATGACTGAGTTGGGAATGCACTTTGGTCCTGCAAAAGCAGCTATTGAGAGATTGGAATCTTTAAAAATAAGGTATCCTGAGAGGGGATCAGGTGATGTAAAAGCATATTATCTTAACATCAATAAGCCATTAATAATAAATAGGGATATTGGTGCTTGGGATCATGTTAGTTCTTGGTACGATCATACATTTAATCAAGAAGGCGGCTTGGGAATTAATGTGTCCCCGTTAGTCTATAAACAATGGCAATCGTTTATAACTAAGTTCAAGGATAGGGCGAATAAGCTAAATACTGAGTCTGATCTAATTGATCTTGATGTTGAATTTTCTTTAGAGTTTATAGAGTTTTGGAAAGCCAGGGGATTTGACGGTATCAAATATAGGAATGCATCAGAAGGTGTGGGAAAATGGTCTTACATGATATTTAGAGAGGAGCAAGTATCTTCAGTAGATTCGTACTCATTTAATACATCTTCAAAGCAAATTATGTTTTCAGGAAAAACTAGAGAAGATATAGATACTCAAGGTGGGCCTCTTAGTCGCATACTAAGTGATCAGGAAGTTGCAGAAATTCTAGAAGATCATGGTATGGAATGGGAGTATCGGGATGATGGTGGCGTTAGGGTAAAGGACGTATGGTATGATCGTGATACTCTTAAGACTGAATTTAAGTGGAAATATTTTCAGGATGGAACTCGTTTGGGTACTCTTAGAAAATGGCTAGGATATGGTGATAGTCTAAGTGGGATTAAGTTTTCAAAAAAGATAGGTGGAACCTTAGAAGACGCAAGCAAGGCCTTTCCAACAGAACCTATAAAAGAAGTTACTAAGGATACTATCTTAGGCAACGGTAGGTCTAGATCTACTTGGGAATCTATAAGAAAATTCTTTGAACCATTCGCTAATATTAGAGATAATAGAGCGTTGATGATGCGAAGATATGAGGCTCGTGGCGAAGCTTCAATGGGCGAGAACATAGCAAAGAATATATATGATATATTTGAGCAAGCCACAGCATCTGAAAAAACTGCTATATTCAAGTACATGACTACCAGGAATGCAGACCCTAAAACTATATCAGATAGAAAGGTATCTTACGCTACAAGAGAAACTATTTTCAAGGGAAGAAAGGCTGAAGGAAGACATGCTAAAAGTATTAGCTTAAGAGAGGCTGCTGTTAGAACAAAAGAAGATATAAAAGATTTAGGTGATACTCTCGTAGAGTTAGGCCTACTTACAGACACTAGGTTTAATAAATTAAAGGAAGCTTATCTTCCAAAAGTATACTTAAGATATCTACTTGGTGATGAGTATAGAACTTTAGGCGCAGGTATGAAACCTGGACCGATGCATTATGTTAAAGCCAGAAAGCTACATGATCAGTGGGTTGCTGATGTATTGCTTGGAGAGATAAAAGACCCTGGGTTTTTAGCATCTAGATATATGGGTCAAGTTTCAAAAGATATAGCAATTGTAAAATATCTTAATTGGATTGTTGAGAATACGAAGGGAAGAGGGTGGGTTCTGCCTGCTGGTACAACTTCATTTAAAGACATGAAGAATGTAAGTATATATTGGTTGGAAGCAGAGGCTGAGTTTCTTATAAAGCAGGCTGAGTTGGAGTCAGTTTCTGCAGAAAGAAAGGCTGAGCTTAGAAGTTTAGCTAAAGAAATGGTAGATGCATCTAGGGCTGTTGATCCTGGGATGGCTGCATATGATTCTAAAAATTATAAACAAGTTCCCAATCAGCCAAGATATGGAGCAATGCGTGGTATATACATTCGTAAAGAAATATATGATGACATGATGGGAATAGCAGGCGCACACGGAGAGCAGTCAGCTGTAGCCAGGTTCTTTACTCCTGCAGGATTGGGTGGAAAGACACAACAGGTATTCAAGTATACCAGAGTTATAGCTAACCCACCAACACTCTCACGTAACCTTATATCTAACATGGTTCTTCTTCATACATCTGGTGTAAGTATGTTTAAAATTCCTAGCCTATTAAGCAGGTCTATGAATGAATTAGTTAATAATGGAAAGTATTATAAGATAGCTCAGAAATATGGTGTAGAGGTTGGTACATTTACCAATGAAGAAATAAGACGAATAGATATTGAGTTCCTTAAACTTAAGAAGGATCCAAGTTTGTTCGATAAGCTTAGTATAGTAATTGGTAAGGCAGCAGGCCCAGGCAGCAGGTTCTACCAAAAGTCTGAGGTTCTTTTTAAGGTAGCAAAGATAATAGATGGTATTGAGAATAAGGGACTGAGTGAAGCTGAAGCATCGCTGGAAGCACAGGACTCTATACTGGACTACAGTTTGGTTTCTCCTAGTGTTAGATTCTTGCGTAGTGTACCATTCGGAGCTCCATTTATAACCTTTCAAGTGAAAGTATTACCCCAGCTGTTAAAGAATCTACGAAAGAATCCTCTTTCATTTGCTCCTTATGTGGCACTCCCATACATAATGGCTGCTTGGTTTGCAGCTGAGAATGAAGTGGATGAAGAAGATGTTAAAATGCTTAAGAATCATATGGGTGATTGGGCTAGAGATAGAGGGAGTATATACTTCTTTCCTGGAAGGGATGAGAATGGTAAGTGGAAAGCAATTGATGTAGGATATTTCTTTCCTTGGACTGCGTGGTTTGAAGCTTCAAAGGATATGATGAAGGGTGAGTTCGGAGATGCTTGGCAAGATACAGGTTTGTTTAGTGGGCCAGTTGATGTACTCAAGGGTCTTGAATCAAATGTAGATCCATTTACTCAACAACCTATATGGAATGAGTCTGATCCACCACAACAGCAATACCAAGATATACTGATCTGGATGTCAAGCTATATGGTTCCACCATTTATGAGCCCAAGAAATAAAGCAGGCGCAGTAACTAATGCAGGAGGACCTGCTGTTAAATTACTAATGGCTACAGGGTTAAAGGAAGGTAATATAGGAAGAGACGGACTACCAAAGTATGATGTTCCATTCTCTATTCTATCTTTCTTTGGGTTTAATACATATACTCTAGATCCTCAGTGGCAGTTAGCACAGAACGTAAAGTGGATGACAAAAGATAGAGATAAGATACAGCAAAGAATGTTACAGATACTTAGGGATCCATCTTTATCTCAAGAGAGAAGAGAAGAACTTGCATATGAGTATGTAGAATATATACAAAATAAATCTATAGAGATACGTGATTACGTTGACTCTATTAAGGGCATAGATAAAAGATTATATGGAAGGGGTATAACTAAGGCTAGAGAAGATATCAGAAGTGAATAAGAAGTTCGTTGAAGTATTATGGTATGATATTATAGGTACAAGCGGGTGGGAAAAACCTGATGAGGTTACACTCCCATTGTTTAAGACATATGGATATTTAATCCATAAGGATAAGAAATGTATCAAAGTTGCACATACCTTTGATGTGAAAGATAAAACGTGGTCAGGAATAACTGCATTCCCTAGAGGGTGTGTGGAAAAAGTAAGCCCCCTTTCGGGGGCTATAGAGGTTAAAACAATAATAAAGCAAGAAGACAACCAACAATAACATACACAGTGAAGTAACTTACTATACCAATTCCTGCCTTAGCCACTTCAATATTCTTTGAGTATTCTTCTTTGTGTAATGGATCGCATTTCATCGTAGTATCCGTCTCCGTCTAATCCTTCTATAAGAACTATGCCTCTCCACCACATGTACTCGGTGTCCTTACACCAACTTTCAGAGTACTTAGGGTGAGAGAAGCACCCTGCAGATAGACCAAATATCTTCTGCCCATCTGGTCTTGTCTGTTCCGCGCAGTTATACAAGTGTGAATGCCCTTGTATAGCTGAACAATGCAGTTTAGATACTAAGTGGTATCCAACATGCGTTGAACTGATTGGTCTCCCGGCTACACCAGAAGTAAAATAGTGTGATATCACTATTCCTTCTATTGATAGTGAACGTTTGAACGGAGTAATTTTCCACCCAAATTTCTCATATTGTAGATCAGACAGTCCTATCGTACCGTGTAGTTCGGGAGATCCATTTGTTGCGCGATCAATCCTATCTTCATGATTACCTATGCACATATGTAGCTTAGGTTTATAGGATTTCTTTTTGTGTTTCCTCATTAACGCATTGTGTTTCTTTACAGGCTCAAATAATTTTGTTTGTGCATCTATAACAGAAGCAATGTCTTTCTTATATCTCCTTCCCTCGAATCCCTTCGTCCCCTTGTCGTATGATGACAGACTTCCCATGTCTGCCATGTCTCCTAAGCATACGATATATTGTGGCTTGTGTGAAAGGATAAATCGACCAAGTGCGGAAAATCTCTCGTTGTCGTATTCGGGAGATGCATGCGGATCTGGAATTATAAGCATGTTTTTCATTTTGACATGTCCCCATCATACACTACAAACTCCTGATAAACATTGTTCATCACTGTTGTCCTCATATATAACACCTCGTTTAGAATGTGCTTCTTCATATTCACATGGTGTAATAGGTTGACCACCCCTGCTTCCGTTAGGATAAAGGGTTAGGCCTCTCAATCCATGTGCATACTTCGCTATTATCTTAGCAAAACCATCAACCTTGCTTTCATTATTAAGATCAGAATCCCATTGAGGCAGGTTTAAAGTACTGCTTATAGCATGGTCTACATACTTCTGTAACTCAAACTGAAACTTTATTCTCCTTTCTGGATCAGCAGCTAAATCTACTGCTGACTCAATTTTGTCAGGGGAGATTCCTGTTGCGTTGATGATGGCCTCGGCTGTGCCGTCAACAACAAACTGATGCTTCCATTTGGTTCCGTCTGTAAGATACCTTCTCCTATAAGCTGTGGCGTAGACAGGCTCAACTCCACTGGTTGTTCCAGCAAGTATCGAGATCGTACCAGTTGGAGCAATTGCTCTATAGCCTTTAGGCCTAGACAGGTAAAATCTGTCACAATGTTCGTTTGCAGAATGCTCTGATTCATCTTTATATACCTTTAACCATTTCTTAAGTTCATCATTAACCTCATATGTGTAGCCACGTTTGAGTAGCCACTCATGCATCCCCATAAGACCAAGACCTAACCTTCTATTCTTTTTACGAACCTCATAAACTTTCGGATAAGGTAGTTCTGCTCTTATTGTACCGCATACTAGGAATTTAGAGGCAACCTTTACAACATCCTTAAACTCTTCTATAGTTTCTATGTTAGCCATATTAACTGAGCCAAGGTTACATACGTCTGAGTCATCCTCGCTTGTAATTTCGGTACAGGCATTACGAAGTGTCTCGTTCTGCTGTGCTCCAAAGTTAAAGCTGAACCCAGGCTCTCCTGTCATCATTGCTTGTCTAGTATTAGATATAAATATCTCTGGAAGAGACTTGGACTTTTCTATCTGTTGTAAAAATGCATCATCATAGTTTAATGATATGTTCATCATATCAAGTGGCGCAGGAAAATTGAAATCTAATTTCTTTAGATCAGCTAATGAGTATTCCTTTTGATTCCCCAGAAGAGTCTCATGCCAATTCTTCACCCTCAATAGATCGTGTGCGTCTTCGTGTTTCCAATTGAGGCTCCCATACAAAGCAGATCGTCTTGACCCACCTTGCATAACATTTCTTCCCACTTCGTTTATGGTGTACAGTAATGGAGTCGGGCCCGATGCAACACCTCCCGTTCTTCGTAAGCGCCTTCCACTTGGACGAGCAATGCTTACATCTATCCCAATCCCACCTCCAGTCATCAAACATGACATCGCTCTTTGTGTTAGTTGCGCCCATTCTTCCCTGCTGTCCTCCTCTAGTCTAAGTAGATAACAGTTATTCCAAAAGCTTGCATCTCTTCCTGCATAGTATATGTAACGACCACCAGGCATGAACTTAAAGTCACATATGGCATGAGTAAGATCATCCATATCAGACTTGTGCATTATGGGATCTTCTTTGCCATCTCTTGATCCACATACATCATTAACTATAGTAAATGCACGATCCCTCCAAGTCTCAAACGGAGTTGATGCATACTTGTTCTTGAATATTTCTTCACCAAGTTGCGTTTTAAAATCTGCCATATAAAAATCTCCTTAGAATGGTACGTCATCGTATGCTTCTTTCCTAACTGCATGCGCTTGTTCAGCCTTAACTTCCTTCATCTCTTCTGCTATTGATGGTGGTACTGGTCTAGGGGCAGGCTTATCAGAAGTTATTTCCTTTCCTGCATCAGGATGACCTATCATAGTTAGCATCCCACCAACTATCTCAGTAACATACTTGTCTATACCGGATTTGTCTGTGTATTTTCGATAATTAATTCTGCCTTCTACATACAGATTAGTACCCTTCACCACATACTGAGCAACTATATCCGCTTGCTTACCATAGAATACTATGGTGTGCCAATCAGGTTTTGCATACTCTCCAGTTCCAGACTCAGTTACTATGTTTACTACTCCAACCTTTCCGCCATTTTTCGTATCCCTAATAGTGGGATCCTTCCATACGTTACCAAGTATAATAGCTTTGTTAACTCCTTTCATTTTGAAATTCCTCAGGCCAATAGTTTTTAATATATTTCCACAGTGTTAAAGCTGATGTGAAAACATGCCAGTACATCTCTAATTTATCCTTAGGCCATTCGTGAAATACGACATGCCCAGGATTATCTGCGCTAATAAACACATTAGCTATACGTCTATCACCCATCCATATACCAGATGGGTCACGTCCCATACTAATACCACCACCTCTATTACTAGGTAAACCTTTTGAGTATGCAATCAATTGGTAGGCCATAGAATCAAACGCTAACTGTTTTGATTTTGTTCCACTGAACTCTTTAGTTTTGAAATCTATGACCCATTCATCAGAATGCAGGTCTAATTTACCACCATACCCTAACGACTTATGGCAGAATGAATCTTCTGCAATCCAATCTTGACTTCCACAGTTAGTATCTAATATAAACTTAGTTGCCTCACACATCTTTCCTATATCAGATTGACTGTCAGGGTGAGGGCAGTGATCTTTCCCTCTAATGTCATGGAAATATTTTTCAAGTTCTCCATGTATATACACTCCTCGCTTCGCTGCTTTTTCTGACTCTTGCTTTGAATGTGAGAGTATTCTCTTTGCGTGTTCTTCATACGTATCTCCAACTCTTCTATCTACTGTCGTGGCAGACTCGATAGCTTTGCCAACTTTCCATGCCTCAAGTCCCGGTTTACCAACTATATCCATTACGGTTGTAACAGATGGCACCCACCCATGCTTACGAGCATCACGTAAGGTGGTAGACCTCATACCACCATCCTTTTTCTTTACTTCATATCTTGGGGTACCATCTGTATCATACCAATGCATTACTTATCTCCTGTCTTTGGTTCTGCTCCTGGTTTACCAACTATAACTACAGACTTCATGCTTCTCTGATCCATTAGTTTATCAAATCCTTCTGGGGTAGCCCATGGTGCAGGATTCCTATTTCTGTCAAACGCTCCAGCATAATAAAGATAACGTCCTATGCCCCAATGTACTGCAGCTCTCTTAAATGAGTCAGAACACCCACCCTTTGCTCCCTCTATCCGACTATCAGCCGCTCCGTCAGACTTTGAGATCCACTCATTAAGAGTGCTTGAGTAACAACTTATAGTACATATCATTCTGTCACCAACGTAATCAAACTTAGATTGCCACATGTTCTGACCCATGACTTCATCCAACCTGTTCATTACATCTCGTGCAGTTATATATGCTAACTCACCGCTATCACCTTTACCCTCCTTCCAACTTATTTTGTTTACCGGAAACGGTCTCTTTAGTTTCTGCTCTGCTAGATCCATTACTCCTGCCATTGCTTTGCTCCTTAATAAAATTGGAATCTTTGTCTAAAGTTTTCCACCATCGTTCAAACTCCTGTTGCTCGGCTTCAGAATCATCACGTTGCATCTGTTCGTGCTCATCTTCTGATGGAGCGCATGCTTGCATCTCTTCATAAGAACCACTACCCATAGTCTACCTCCGGTACGACTACGCCGTACTCTGCCATATGTTGTTCAACTCTTTGCATGTACTGAAGAAACTCATCTACATTCAAACTAGATGTACTCTTTGTAGTTTTATATTCTTCACCTGTTACAGGGCTTTTAATAGTAACAACACCTAGTATATCATGTTTAAAATACTGATGTAACTCATCTGCTGTGTGACCAGTTTCTTCTGAGAACTTTCTAAGAAGCATCCAGTATCTATTATTCTGGTCAGTTGACCTATGAGTTTTATGCTCCTGGATAATTACTTCTATGTCAGATTCATATCTAGGCTCAAAGAACATTTCTTCTACCTTACTTACACACCTCTCTAGTATTTCTGGATTTCTTAGTACAAATTTTATCTTATCCATAGGATATTGCTCCAGACTCAAGAGCCTTGTTAATTGTTTGCAAGCACCACATAAGTTGGGTCTCTAGGTTTATAGTTTTATTATGACAGTTAGCATGACATTCATAGCACACTGGAATGGTATTTATATCTGGCGACTTAAGACCTATACCTGCTCCCAATCTTAAACTTCTTATGTGATGTGGGACTACTGTTTCTCTTGTGCCATGAAATATGCATGGTTGCTTTGCAACCCAATCCAAATACTTCCTAGATACTAAACTCATATTCTTCTCATTGCCCTCTCTAATTGAGTCTCCCAATTTGCAATCAATGGAAGTATTATACCAAAGTAATTATACCTTATATTCTTTTGGAATGTTGAGCGTGGAACTTCTAGGTATTTAGCTCTCGTAACATCACTAAATGATTTTATCCCAACACCCAAGCACAATGTGCATTTATATAATTTACTGCTTACAAAAATCTGACCCCTGCCAGAGCATTTGGGACAGCACATGGGTTCAAGTGATTCTTTTAATGCCAGATCCGCAAGTCTCTCCTTGAGATCAGCAGTTGGTGACCATCTTTGTGTATCATCCCATCTTATAGAATTAATATGATTAATTACTATCATTCTTATTCTATTGTGATAAGAAAGTTCTAAAGCGTACTTAAGTCTTCCATACATGGAAGCTTCTTTAGGAATCTTAGCCAGAGCCATGCATACAATTTCCCAAGGGACTTTATCTTTATTACTCAGAAGACGTGGTGATTTAGGCGCCAGTGACGCCATAGCTTCAAGTCCAGCCATATCTGCCCTCGTTACCACGGAATATACTGTTATATACAAATCTCCACGGATGTCTATCTATTTTAATTAACTCACCAGACTGAACATAAATAACAAAATCTTTGCATGCTGTATATTTAGTAGCGCAATGATAATGAGAATCACATTCATCACATGGTGGAATACCTATATCTTCAACTGGTTCTCTCATTTTATGCTCTCCAATAAGTCTTCAAGCCTCATCATAACTAACGTATCTTTTAGAGGCATTCTCTTCTCACGTAAGAATACTACAGGAACTTTAGTTTTATTATCTTGCCCCCTGGTGTTACTCTTAACAGCTTGATCCATAGCATCCTTTATCCACTTGGGTATCTCTTTTCTATACTTACATTCTATAGAGAACATATCACTAGAAACATCTGGTGCTGAACCTCTAGTCCTTCCAGTGATAGGAACTCTCTGAGCGTTATCACCTATCTTATTCAATGCTTCCGCAATCTCA
>Ga0255047_10001392_pt1 | contig 17578 bp, 17 predicted proteins | sample JV7_2_1_MG_FD_183640 | JGI IMG/M metagenome (GOLD analysis project Ga0255047, IMG submission 183640) | Seawater microbial communities from Jervis Inlet, British Columbia, Canada - JV7_2_1 | ecosystem: Environmental > Aquatic > Marine > Inlet | place: Canada: British Columbia | collected 2016-10-06 | reverse complement strand
CGTCGTCCAGGAGAGTGAACTTCTGAGTCCGCAGGCTGAACTGGAGTACCTGATACCCGTTGGAATCCTCCTTGCGTCTCCATCGAACACAGCCATTGAGTTCATCCACGCCCGAATCAATGTCCCAGTCATTGTCAAATGCCTCCCGGAACCAGCTCCGTGTGATGGCCGTTCCGAAGTCCTTGATCTCTGCCCGGTTCCCCCGCTCGTTAATGTCCTGGAAGACCTTCATTGTCCGGATACCGTCCGGGTGAGCCCAAAGGACAGTCTCCTCTGTCGCCACCACCGAGTCAGCCCAGGGGGTTCCCTGGTTAAAGCCAACCGTCGTCTTCTCCAAAGTGAGCCCAGCCCGGTGTAGTAAATGCACTCCGGATCGGTAGAGCACAGCGATGTATCGCCCCACGTTGGTGAAGCTCTTGAAGACGTCCCCGATCTGGCTCATGATGATCTTGTCAGTGGTGAAGGACTCTGGCGCGAACTTGTCTGTCCGGGAATGCCAGATCTCCTCATCGCTCTCTATGCGAGACCATTCGATCTCGAAGGGACGGAGAATGTGACCGGAGACGATGGAGACTGTAGTCCCCGGCAGTGTAGGGACCACGATGGTATTGGTATCTGTCTTCGCTGTGATGGGGTATCTCCCCAATCCCAACACATTGCCGTCGCTGGCCGTCACCTCGAACAGATCCCCTGGTCTGTAGACGTAGTTAGTGAATGGTCCTCCTGAGTCCACGAAGATGCTGGTTGTCGTGGTAGTCCATTTGTAGGCTATACTCCTGAAAGCAGACCCATACGCCACAGGATTGGTGTAACCTGCATCCGCCTTCCCCCCACAGATGGTCACCCCTTCCAGGCTGGCTACTCGCTGGCAGATGGGCGGTGTTCGTCCGGAGTTCCTATCCGCTCGAAGCATCTGCGGAAGACCCGTGAGATCCTCATCGGACAGAGCACAGGTCTGCAGATCTCCGTTCGTCCCCGGCGCGGTAACGTCTTGTGTGATAAGAACTTCGACTATGTTGCCGTCCGCAGAAGCCCACTCGTTCTGCTGATCAATGATGGTGACTCGCTTCTCCAGGAAGTAGTCCACTCCCAGAGCTGTCGTTCTCCAGACCTCCAGATGAGTCCATCTCTCATGGAAAGGAGGAGACCAATCCTTCTGCACCCCTGTGGTTTGCGGGATACGGTAGTTGAACACATAGACGAGGTTGCCTTCCGCCACACTCAGATAGTCCAGCAAGGTCTGGCCCGCGTAGACGTCCACGAACTCAGACTCGGCATTGTCTTCCAGATTCACTCCCCGAACCTTGATTCTGCACTTAGCCTCTTCGCTTGCCCCGCCATCGCCAGCAGCAAGCCCCGTGATGTTCCCCCCTGTTGTCGCGGCCATCGCCCACGAAGTCTTGATCTGCTCCCCAGGGTATTCCTCAAACTCTGGCTTGGTGGGCGTTATGAGCCCGGCCAGTGATTCATTCGTGGCTACGGTGGTGTTCCCAAGCTCCGCATCCAGGCGGAGGATTCGAGGAGCATACTTTGGATGGGTGAGCATGATCAGGTGAGGATGAATCCTCGCCATGTCCCAGGTCAACCCCAAGAAGTCATCAGATCCCAGGTCAAGTACCTGCTGTGCCGAACCCGATTGGATGATCCAGAACTTCCTTCCGTTGGTGGCCAACACACCCCGAAGATCTCTCTCCGCTATGTACACGCTCGTCAGCTTGTAGTCTTCGTTGGCATCGGAAGCAGTCAACGTCAGAAGACCCACGGGGCGTACCCGAATCGTGTCGTCTATCTCTGTCGTGGTCACGATGTCTAGGATCCGGCCCTTCTGGATCTCGCCAATCCTTCCATCTTCATTCTCGAAGAAGAGAGCGTCGACCATCTCAGCTGGCCAAGCCGTGGGATACCTGTTCACCAGTTCGTGAGTGGCCTGGGGCAGCCTCTTGACGGCGGTGGCATCATTCACCCCGTCGTTGTCGGTGTCTACTTCCGTGACGGTGTATCGGGGGATGATGACAGCTCCGACACCTTGATCACCCCGCTCTGTCGCGGAGTCCCTGAATCGGATCCTGACTGGGTCTTTGAAGTCCAGACCAAACGCCGCTACGACAGGTCGGTCTGACTCGGGAATGGAAGAACCGACAGGGAAGCGACCACCTTCGGGGCCAAAGACTCCAGGATGGACCACGTTCCTTCCGATGACGAGAGAAGCGGAGTCCTTGTCCACGTTCCAAGGGTCGGAGGTGACGTCCAACTGCACCATCGGGTTGGCGAGTTGGTAAACCCGGACGTTCTTAGCGGATTGAGTTGACGCTGCAGGCATTTAGCTCCCCTCATAAGGATCCACTTCGTGGAGCTTAGCCGGTAGCGTTCGTGAGGGAGCCCGGTCTGCCGTCGTATCCATGAAGTAGCTTCTAGCGCTCTTGAACAGCACGCTCTGCTGCTGCACCAGATCTCGCCACCCTCGCATCCGGCGGCGCTGTCCGATCTTCAAGGCTACCTCCAAAGCATACAGCTCATCGTAGTCCGGGGGTATGAGCGGTCGAACCTCGTACTTCACTGCCCCTTCGGGTTTCGGCTCCCACGGATGGCGAAGAGTGGCCACTCCCGAAGAGGCATTGAAACTGATTACCTCCCTGGTCTGACCGATTCCCTCGTCCGCATCATAGACGTGAACCAACGCGGTGACGTAGTAGTCGTCTCGTCGGATCAGCTCTCCATCACCGGAGGAAGCAGGATCAGCAAACTGAATGGATTGGACACCAACGTCCTTGGCGATGGACTGGTGGATCCTCATCGGTCCCTTCTGGAACTCCAGGATCCAATCCTCATCCCCCGTCAGCGACGGAACCGGCTGGACGATGAACCCCTGCTGACTGTCCAACAGAACCACACCAGGAGAAGTGTCCCAATAAGGAACAGACTGAAGCTGCTTGAGGAGTGTAACATCATCAGAACTGAAGTGCCTGAACTTCAAGAACCGTCTAAAGTTGCCAGGAAGGTTATAAAACTCAACGTCGTTCTTGAGAGTGATGGTCGCACGAGCGAACCCGATCACGGTGTCCACGGAGGAGGTAAGCATCCTCTCCCAGATGGACTTCTCGACGTTGTAGAAGTTACGGAGCTTGGACGCTTTCGAGATACGCTTCTGGGAGTGCGGATCGTCTACGGACTCGTCTACTACCGAGAAGAACCGATCCAGGAAGGATTCCATGATTACGCCCTTGCAAGGGGAGAGTCCCTAATGAACACATGATTGTGACCGAAGACGTCATCGTACTTACTGCAGATCTTTCCAACATAGTCTCGAAGCATGTCTCGGGACGTGTCCGTTCGAGCACGCTTGATGGACGCGATCGACTCATCGAGCCTCTTCTCCAGTAGATCCGACTTCCCTTGTCGCCACATGTCCCGCGCGAAGCGAATCATGTTGATGGTGTCGGTCCCAGGAAGCTGTTGGATCCCGAACTCGTCACTCATCGACCAGACCCACCGCTTGAACAGCATGCGGGTTCCCTTCATCCTCCGACAGATGGCCCACACTCCCTTGGGGAACCGATCAGGCTGGACGCCTCCTTTGGCAATCGTTCGCGGGGGCATGAACTGGAGGACGAGGTTGGGATCGACGCGAGCAAGACGGAGCCGGAACCACGCAGGGAGCTTAGGCCCCATCGCATTCCAGTCCCGTCGAGGCTCCATCACCCACTGCTTGAACTGGGATGCGGGATGGCTCACCGAAGCTCCCTTGGATCGATCTTCTTCCGTAGGTTACCAAGACGATAGTTCTTGAGGACCCACTTCGCCTTGTCCTTCGCCTCTTCCGAACTGAACAGCTTGGTGTCAGTCCCGGTATCCCGGAGCCTATTGTCCAGCTCCACCCGATCCTTAATTGGTACGCGACTGGTACCCATTATGTGTCCGCACCAATCGTCAGCCCAGCACCATCGAGAGCCAAGCCAGGGTTGAACACTTCACCGGCGGCAATGGTTTTGCCCATCCCAACCGGGGAAACAAAACTCCGACTCGCGGTGTCCTCCCATTCCGCCGCGCCAAGCACGGTGCAGTAGTGAGCAAACGCAGGAGATGATCCAGTGGAGTTCATCGCTGAATCCATCGCAGCAGACCCCTGGTTGATGAACGTGCATCGCCGGAAGATAGAAGTCTGTGCCGTGTGGTTCTCACAGAAGAAGTCCGTTGTGGCTGCCGCATCGTTGAGGAAGAGGCAGTCATTGAAGAACGTCCTGATTGAACCGGCAATGTCGATGTAATTCGCATTGACTGCGTGATCGTAGTCATCCCCAAACTGGCATCTGTCAAAGGTATCCTGAGATCCACCGGAGTAAACGTCAGCCCCTGCCGTACCGTCAGCTGCGGAGAACATGCAATCATGGAACCAGCAACCAGCCCCCGCGGAGTTCAAGACTTCCTGATCTGCCGTGTTCCCCACGATGTCCAGGAACCCTACTTCCACACCGTTGCCACTCAAGTCGAAGTCGAATGCTCCAGTAAAGGAGATCCTCGGTCTCTGATAAGCCCGAGTGAGTCCCACGAAGTGAGCGAAGAATACCGTACTGTCAAGATCAGCCACCAGCGCCCAGACGGCGCTATCGTCCTTGGGCATGACGAGCATGTAGTCGCCAGCTCCGGAGACCATCACATCTGCGGCCTTCTGCAAGTCGTTGAAGACATGCGAAGGACCAAAGACTTGACTGATCTCGTCAGCCCGTGCAGCGCCACTCTCGGCAACCAGGAGAACCTCTCCGACAGTGATCAGGTTCGCCCCGAGCATCTGTCCGAGCGAGACCTGCTTTCGCATCGTGTCTACGCGGCTTTCGCCAGCGCTGTGTTGAAACCCCATATGAGGTACTCCTTCTTAGGTATCTACAGCGATAGGCACAGCACCGTTTACGGCCAGCCCAGGGTTGAAGGCATCAGAAGCCAAAACGGCTAGAGCACACCCACTCGGAGCCACATAGGACAGCGCTGTGGTAGCCATGATGTCAGCCCCGGACATCGAGCAATGATCAAAGAACGCTTCGCCCGTGGCCACTGCCGTCACACCCAGGGTCATGTCGGTCGTTCCCGCATTGGCATTATGGAACACACAGTCTCGGAAGACGTTGATCCCAGACGACGCGATCATGACAGCAAACGTGTCCGTGATCGCCGCAGCCTTGTGCAGGAACGTGCATCTCTCGAACCGCCCCGTCAGCGCGCCCGCAGCCTGAGCCACGATCGTGTTGGGGACATGACTCGATGTCTGTCCGAAGACGCAGTCTTCATACAGCGTTCTCTTCCCGGCATCGATCACGTCCGACGTCGCGGAAGCCTGCAACGGTGGCAGGATCAAGCAGTCATGGATGTACGCACCCTGACAGGCTGTCCCCAGTTGCAGAGAGTACAGCGCCGTAGACGCTGTGAACCCTTGGATGAACATCCCCGCCACTTCAATGCCATCTCCATCCATGTCGAGCTGGTAGAGATAAGGGCGTGTATTCCCTTGCTTCACCCCAATGACATGGAGGAAGTCGTAGGTCCAATCCACAGCAACCGCGTAAGCCGAAGCATCGATCTTCGGCCAGACCAGAACGTAATCGTGAGCGCTAGCTCGCAGACGGTCTTCCACTTGAGCAAAGGTAGAGAAGATGCTCGATCGAGGACCGAACTGCTCCTGGAACCTTGGACCGTCTGCGTCCTCCAGGGACTTGATGATGTGAACATCACCAACACCGAGCATACCCAAGCCAGCGAGCTTACTGAGCGTCACTTGCTTCTTGGCCTGCTCCCACTGGGAGTTCATACCAGGAAGATTCATCGAAGGTCTCCTCTAAACCAGCCTGACCCATTGGTTAGGCAAAGAGTGGTATCAAACCAACGGTCCACATGACCGTGCCACCTTCGGTGGTTCCACCAGAATCAGCGGTTGCTTGGATCTTGTTACCACGAACCAAGGCAGTCCCGACAATGTCAGAATGCAAAGTCTGAGCGACACCCGCGACGTTAGCGGACATATCCTGTGAAGCCACGATAGTCAGAGCAGTAGCGTCCACCGTCTTCAGAAGAACTGCATCCAGATCATTGGTGTCCTGCTTGGTGTAGGACAACACCGCGTGAGCGATTTTACAATCAAACTGCAGAACGTAAGTGTCGATGACCGTAAACGCCCCGTCCAGAAGCATTCCACCAATCCGAACCTCTACGACTGATCCTTCGCCGCAAGGCCAAGGCCCGATCGTTGGTCTACTTGTACCAGCCATACCAAATCTCCTTCATCTGCCCTACCGCTTCGTCAGCGGTCAGCAGTCAGTATCTTAGACAGACAGCGTTCGTTGGCTGTGCAGACCAACACGTCGGAAGTTACGACGAGGATCGGTACAACCAAACTCAAGGAAGAACTCGAACTCTGCGGACATCAAGCCCGTGAGCTGTCGACCACTGGTCACAGGACGGAAGATGGAAGGCGCTCCAGCGGCTCCACCCTCAGAGGTCTGCCAACGAACCGTCTTGTTCAGAGGCATCGACTTCTTGAACGTCTCAGGCGACAGGCCGATGATGCATCCTTCACGGATCTCAGGAGAGGCCACTCGCGCGAACTCAGCCGAACCGTGGGTCACCCGAGGACCAGAGACACCGCCACTCGCTTGGAACGTCGCACCTTGAGGCACGTTGTATACAGCACCAGCTTGTTTCTCAATGGTAGCCCATGCCGTCCACACGCTCTGCTCAGCCAAGACCACGCTTGGCGGGACCTTGCCCGTGTCGGTGATCTTGTCAATGAACTCGGAGACGATCTCGGGAGTCGGCGCTACCTTGGCGTCCACGTCACCCTTGACGTAGGACTTAAGGTAACGGTGATTCGACACGTTCATCGCCGTGCCCTTGTAGTTCGACCCAGGGAATGTACCCGAAGTGATCAACAAGTTCTCCAACCCTTGAGGGGCCTTCGATCCGGCAGTGACATTGGCTGCGGTGTAGTCGCACATCCCGTGCAGGGTAATGTCATCGCCATCAGTGAGAGTGATAGTTCCTTCACCCGGCTCGGACTCGAACACGGGAGTCAAGTCGTCGGTGTCAATGTCGACACAACGGAAGACGCCCGGATCATTAACGGTTCCAGCGTTACCCGTTCTCTGTGAGGAGCCATGACTGGCCTGAGCGACGTGCGTTCCCGAGACATACCGTTGGCCGATCTGGAATCGAAGCGGACGACCCGCCTTGATCGAAACAGCCACCGGAGTGCCTTCAAGGATCGAAGCCGCACCGTCAGCTCTCGCCAACGAACCGCCACCATCACTGTAAGCGTGAGAGGTGGTCATCTTCCGGATGAGGAAGATCGCGTCCTCCATCAGACCCGTCGAGACATCCTCGATGGACGAGGCCATCATGTCTGCGATGATCTGACTTCGGTTGAGAGGCAGGACGCCCTTCATTCGACGAAGTTGCATCCTGATCGGGACGTAGGAGCGAACCGCTGCCTTGCCGGGATCAGGGAACAGGTCGTCAGAGCCTTGTCCCGTGATGATGTGGTCTTGACCACCCATTGTCTCCACGGTGTTGCCCGTGAAGTCGGATCCGGCCACCAGACCGGATCGGTTGACTCGGACACGCCATTCCGCGAAATACCCAGCCGTACCCTGACCAATGCCTGAATCAGCATCTCGTCCAGCTACGTCGGTGGGTTGGAATGTATCGGTGAGATCCCAAAGGGGATCAACTTCGTCGAGATGGAGATCTACAACAGGATTCCCCTGCTCCAGGCCTTCTCGAAGAAGGAATGAAATCTGATCAAATGCTGAAGCCACTGCTTTTCTCCTTTAGCTGTAGAGAATGCTCACTTCCCCTGAGCAACAACGGCTCTCAGATCAAGCAAAGGCGTGAGGAATCGCCCCGAAGCTCAGCGGCCTCGGATGTTCTTATCGTTCCACGGAGCTGACGCAGCGGCCACGCTCTATCTGGAATCTAGCCATATGACCAGACGATGTCAAACACTCTCTTTCTTAAACCTACCTAGAATCTCATCATCAATAGCGCCTCGGAACTGGACTACAATGTAGGATGTGTCGTTCAGAACGACTGGACATCCACCGCAACGGAAGAGGACAATGTCTCCCAGGGCGTATTCGCACTGCTCTTCAGGGATAGCGACCACCTCTCCACAGAGCTGTTCCGTCGCGTAAGCCTCTGGAATGTGGATTCCACCAGCAGTGACCGTCTCGGGGTCATACTGCTTCAGGACAATGGTCCCACTGGCGGGGATGAAGTCCTCGATCCCCTTCTTCAGCTCAGCAGAACGATGCCCCTTGGCGGAGTAGTGCTGAGCAATCTGTCGATCCTTCTTCTCTTTGACTGTTGTGGCCATCTGCTTCTCCTAGACTGCCTCGTCAATAGCGGGCATTTCAGCCCGTCGTTGTCTCATCCACTGGGTCATCTCCGCACTGGTCTTGGGTGCTGGTGCTATCGGGTTTGCCCCCGCATTCAAGGCCGGATTAGACGCTGGCGGCGGAGGAGACCCCACTGGCTGCCCTGGAATCTCCTGAAAGGCGCCGTGTGCCGCCTGTTCGGTTGGATTCCCCGACCTTGTGTCGACCATCTGACCGTTTTTCAAAGCATATCTCGCCGGTATGGTAGTCCCATCCCGAATGTCTTTCGAGACCCCCTGATCGTCAACATACGTCGGCCCCGTAGGAGCCGCCGCTGCCGGAGCGCCTGGAGTGAATCCCTGGTAGATCTCAGCCGTACCTTTCAGCCTCTGCTCCACCTGGGCGAAGGCCTGACCCCAGATCTGCTGGATCTTGGGGCTATTGATGTTCCCGAACATCTGTGCTTTCAGATCTGTGATCCCCAGAGCCTCAGCCTGCTTCGACAGGGAAGTCAGTTGTTCCTGCAGGAGAGCCGGTCCCTGTGGGTGCTTGGCCAGATAGGGGGCTGAAGCGGTGTTCCCTTTGATGAAAGTGTCAAGAGTCGATCTCTCTCGCAGTTCCTCTATCTGAGCGAGCATCGGCTGTCCGCGACCTACCTGCGTCTTCAGCTCCGCCATCTCGGCCTGCAAGGCCTGGAGCTGTCTTCCCTCCTCCGTCTCAGGGGTGACCGGAGTCGCAGGATCCGGTTGAAGATGACGATCCACCACCGATCGGATGGCGTCCTTGTCGCCCGCCATCGCCTTGGCGTAGTCCTGCAGCTCCTGGAGCTTGCTCGGATCCATGCCGGAGGAGGCCGCGCGCTGCGCATAGGTGTCAGCCATCTGCTGAAGAGTCACTCGCTCTTCCCCCGAGCCATCTGATTTGGTTACCCAGAACTCGGTGGCGGGATCAATCGCAGCCGCGGAAGGGCCTCCCGCGGGAGGAGCTGGCACTGCTGGAGGGGGCGCCGCAACGGGCGCAGCTGCTGCTGGCGGAGCAACAGGTGCTACAGGGGGCACCGCTGGGGCTGGTGTCGCCTCAGCGGGCGGAGGGGCCGTTGGTGTTCCTGTATCGGACATTGTCTCTCAAACTCCTATTGAACTAGGCCTACGGGAGCGCTTCCAAACGTGACCTGCCCCTCGAAGTTCCCTAAATCGTCTTCTTGGGATTGGAGAGTTCGCTCTCCCAGAAGCGCGTCTTCTGCATCTACGTCATCGTCGAAGAGTTCCGGTGGACGAACTTGCCCGCCCGGACCTCCAATTCGACTCAAATGGTAATCCAACTCAGCGAGAAGGTTCCCTTTCACAGCATCTGAGTAGAACTCATATCCTGGTTCCAGGATCTTGGCTCGAAGCATGTCCACAGCCATCGTGTGGTCTTCGGCCATCTGCTCGGGGTTCTGCCCTTCCATCGCATTCAACGCAGCGGGCTTCTGGCCATCATTGACGAGCATACCTATACGGTAATGAATCCGCCTCTCCTTACTGTCTGAATGTTCCAAACCAGGAGGATTGACGTTCAGCATTCGGAGAGCCTTACGAAACTCTCGACTCTTCAATTCAAACCCTTTACCGTCATCCGATTGAAGCTGTCGGAGATTGAAGAGCATCTGAATCATGGCATTTCGACCACCCGCAATCATGGGGGTCGGAGACAACGTCACCTCATGGGCCTTCGGGAACTCTTCCTTCTTGATCGCCATCTCCTGAGCGAGGTTGTCTGCTCCCGCTACCGCAATCGTCTTGGAATCGGGCCAAACCTGTTCCAACTCATCCAGGATGATGGGGAACATCTTCTGATGAGCCCGGAACTCCCGGTCGATCGTAGGCTGCAGAGGGGTGTGTGCGTTGTCATTGAGCAAGCTAGTAGCCGGACCGCCTTCAGTCCTACCTTCTTGTCTGCCAAACAGGATACCGGATTCGTATCCTACGGACCTATCCGCAAACCCCTCGAACATGCCAACGATAGCACCCACCTCTGGACCCATCGCCTGGGCGGGGACATTCAGGAAGGGGATCTTCCCTCCCTCAAACCCACCCATCTGCGAGGGGACGTAATTCGATTCTCCACTTTGCAGGGAGGTGATGTCTATGGCCGTGGAGTCGAAGATGTTGAATGCCCGGTTCTCTTTCGACCACTTCAAGATGTGCGTCACCTGTCGGTTCAGTTCAAGTTGAGAGGAGATCAGGTTCTCGCAGAACCCGTACCCCCAGAAGTCGTCTGGCTTCTTGGTGTAGTAAGTGGGTTCCAGAGGGATCCGATGAACAAACTCGCTCCCGTTCCAACAGGAGGTCAGAGCGTTGGACCGACCTTCTTCATCCAACCCACCACTAGCCCGGAACAGTTCATCCTCTACCAGGAAGAACCACTGTCCTCCTTGATCGATCTCACTGTCTTTCATCCAAACAGTGATGACGGTCGCGCCGTCCATCGTCCCGCCAATGGTAGATCTCGGACCCATCCCCCCGACAGTGTCCGGAGAAGAGAGATTCTTCTCCATAGCCTTAGAGGCCATCTTCTTCGTCAATCCAGGACGAAGGGCATCCTGTTGTTCCAACCAAGACCGGCTGACTGTCTGGACCCGCATGATTCCATCGGCCTCTTCCCAATTGGGAGCACCGGCAGGGATGGGAAACAACTCGGACCCAGGGACTGACTTCACCCGAACTCTCTTCCGGTATTGGTCTCTCCACCAGTGATAGGCCTGCATCCCGAAGTAGAGCTTGTTCTGGTTGGACTCATCGTAGGTGGTGAAGTAATCCTCGGTGTCGATCCAATCCGTCATGAGGGCCTGCGCCCGGTCAGCCTTGTAGAAAGCCATGTTGCCCATCCCGAGCTTCGGAACGGCGCTGACTCCCGGCTGATTGGAGTTCAATCGACCCAGCTCCCACCGGAACCGGGGATCCATGAGCGGAATGGCGGCGCGGATCTCACCCTTCTTCTTTCGTATGGTCTTGAAGAACCCTCGATCCATCGTGAAGTAATGAACGCCTCGCATGATGGCGATCACCTTCAACCAGGAGTAGGCGTGCGTTCGGCGGAGCCGAAGACCCTCCTCGTACTGGTCGCGGATGTATCGAGCGATCTGTGTCGCGGACTTCCGCTGCTTCCGTGGCAGACCGCCCACATCATCGGTGTTCTCGATCTTCTGAGTCTGGGGATTCGGCCTTTGTAGACCAAAGGAGGGTACGGAGGACATCATCTGAGACATGGGTGGTTCCTACTCATTCACATCCGCTTCGGCATACTGCGCTGGCTCAGGATTCCTAGCCTTTGCCGCGCCCTCTTCTTCGATGACCTTCTTCTCCAAGGCCCCATCCCATCCCATTCGATTGTATCGCTCTTTCGCGTGCATGGTAGCGGAATCCTTCGGGAGGAGCTGGATCTTCTCCATGAACCGGAACAACTGGTCATCCAGATCCCTCCGCCGCTGCCCCTCTTCCCTGGCGACCTTCCCTGTCAACCCCTGAATGATGCTCAGCATCTTCCAAACCATGAACAGGCAGGACAGACACACCAGCGCCACCAGGATCAGCATCCCAATCTCAGGTCCCTTCATATGGATCTACCTCATCAAACACAGGCACAGCGGCCTGCTCTTTCCTCATCTTCTCAGTCCAACACGACCGAGGAACTGTGTTCCTGTCAATCGTCACTCCCACTTCGTCCCACAGACGATACTCCCGCTCGCTGGTACTCTCAACCTGCCTCTGATGCCGATGCCGGATGACTCCCGCCAGATCCACGGCCATTCCGAACCCATCAATAGCGTCATCGTGGCCGCTTGCCCCCTCATCCGTGAAGAAGTCCACCTGCTCTTTGAGCATCTCGATGTAGATCTTATTCGGATGATGAGCCGGTTTGTACTGTTCGTGATCCCCCCAGAAGGGGTATCTGACCAGATACTCCGAGTGGAGCGGAGTCAATGCCGCTACGATCCTTCGGATCTTCTGATCCTTGATCCTAGGGTGTGTGACGCCCTTGATGATTGGCGGCTTCAATCCCTTCTTTCGTAGCTTATCCGACTCCCGATGAGCGTACCGGACCATGATAGAACCCAGCGCCTCCTTCTCTACCCCAAACTTATCCGCATCCCACGCCCCCGCCATGTAGAACCCCTGATGAATCAGGTGCTCAGCGTGACAGCGTTTGTTGTACGCATCCAGGACATAGACGAACCCATCCGGAGAAACACCGATGCAGACCAGTGCGCCGGGGTCCGCGTCCGGGGCGATGCTGTCGGAGAGATCCGCAGCAATGTAGACCGCGAGCTGAGAGCTGAAGGTGTTCCAGTCCATCTGCTCCCCGGTGCGGAGATCAATCATCAGACCACATTCGGTCCTCATGTACCCGTGCTTGTACGAATCCCTCTGAAAGACAAACTGCCCGCTGGCAACCGCAATCCCCTGCATCTCCGCCATGAAGGCCTGACGACCCATTGACTGGATCAGGTCTTGTTCATCCTCCACCGCGTACTTGTGCGGCCAAACGCTCTTCCTCTCGCCCTTGTCATCGTCGTAATAGAGGGTGAAGTTCTTCTTGCTCCACCCCTCGAACCGCGGATCCTTGTCCGCGTCCAAACCCTCAGCTCTCCACCCCTTCAAAGAAGACGTTCCCCGCATAGGGATATACACCGCGCTCGCTTCGCTCGGGGGAGTTTGCATCCAGACCATCTTCGCTCCAGGAGCAAACATCGGGATGTAGGTGCGGAAGAGCCAATCGAAGTATTTCCTTCTCCACCCTTCTTCGCGGACTCGCTTGTCGTCCTCGGGATCATCGATCACACCGAAGTGAGGGTGACGGCCACGCGCGGCGGAGTTCACCGAGACGCCGTACATGGAGGTGTTACAGTGAACGAACTCCATGACGGAGTCATTCCATCTCTCGCCCGCCTGCTTAGACGCAGGAAACAGAACTCCCTCACCCCCGAAGTCTGACTGGATGGTAGCGTTCCTCTCCACCTGCAGCTTCATCCTCCGGAACTCCTCCGCCGTCCTGACAGAATTGATCTCGGAGAAGACCACCTGCGTGTGGATCGTTCGACAGACGCAGATCATCACACACATCTCTCGAAAGGTCACCGTCTTCGCGGTCCCTCTCGGAGCTATCAGAACAGTTCGGGAGGGCATGTTGCTGTCGGTCGGATTGCTCATCGACATCCGGACCATCTCGTACTTATGCGTGGGATCTGGCCAGAAGTAGGTTCCCGCGTTGTACGGATCAGCCTTGATGTAGAACTCAACCCACAACCGCATGGCTTTGACAAAGTTGTCGACACTGGTACAGAGGACATTGGCTCGATCTGGGTCCGGGCTGAACCAGGATCTCAGACTCGTCAGCCGAGCCTCCCTCTTGAATCGAGGAGTCAGAATCAAGTAGTCCGAAGGCAGACCCATAGAACTCAGCTCAGCGATCTGCTCAGGTGAAACCACATCGGCCTTCTCGGCTTTCCTACTGATCTTGACTTTGGCTGTAATCAGAAGCCTCCTAAAGAGGGGTGCCCCCTGGAGCAGGATGAGAAGCAAAACCTACCCCAGGGAGCAGGGAGCGAACCCATTTACCCACTCATCAAGCATCCCTCAAACATAGTTACAGCCGCCATGATGACAGCCCCGGACAAACCTTGCAGCAGTCGACTTACCATCTCAATGACTCCAACTGCGGAGAAGCCGTATCGCGGCAACGAACCGCGCCACGATCAACCCGCCCACGACGCCAACACAAGATCAAACGCGGAACCCCCCATCAGTGTCAAGCTCAAAGCTGGGATAAGGGAAGTGAAATCGGATCTCTTCTTCTCTCTCTTGGAGACAGGGGCGTCACAGACCCCACACAGGCATGGATGACCCCAGAACCGGACACTCTTCCCGAACAGATGAAGGCATTCCGAGCAGGTGAACACGATGCAAGCTGTGTGAGGAATACCCTCGCTGGGCTTCAAACCCAGGAGATAGATCACCTTCGCGTACTCCCTGTTGGGAGGAGGCGTAGTCCCCGCATGCATTCGGCGAGCGTACCTTCTATGAGCCGCCAGAGCACTGGGATTGGGGACAGTTCGGATCTCCCGAGGCTCCCGAGGCACATAAACAGAGAAGAGAGAGTCAGGCATCCCCGACTCTCCCTCCTCCTGGGTAGTTCCCGAACCAGGGTTCGGAAGCTGTGTCCGCTTCGTCGAGCGGATGGGCCGAGGCGGGTCGCTTGGGGGGAGTATTCGGAGGGGCGACCCTAGTGGGTTGCGTTGTCATCTCAGCACCTTTCCCAGGATAGAGAGCAGAGCCCCGCAGTCAATCCAAATCCGGCCAGGACACCATTTCGATCCCAGCACCCACTCTAATTGCGTTTATCTGGTCCTTGCTCCAGTGATGGAGCTTCCAGAACTTACCCACCGACTCTTCGTGCTCTACCTCGTGAGACACCAAACCTTGAAGCCTCTCAATCTCTCGTCCCATCTGAATCTGTTGGACTGCTAGCCATCCAATCACTCCGATAGCAATCACGGCCACTACCCCGGATAGTCTATCATTTGTCATTATTCTTCAGGTCCTCACCGAACTGTCTCATCCGGTAATCACAATCGCCTATTTTGATTGTCTTCTCCAAACTAGCTTCGATTGCCTCCAACTTGGCTTTTAGCAATGCTCGCTCAATGCTTCTCTTGGTCTCTTGTCTAGTCTGCTCCTTCGCGTACAGATGAGCCTTCCACATTATCCCACCGCTGAGGAGAGCACCAGCACCCATCCAGGCGAGTCGTATGATGTTATCCCACTCGGATGTACCCGACGAATCAGATTGCGCAAAGACAATGACCCAGATCAAGGGTATCGGTGCTGCATAATGATTCATAGACATCGCTCCATCTCTCTCAATCCCAGAAGACCACATTAGCGTCTGGCTTCAGCCATCCTTCTAGTAGACGATGATAGCGTCGTCTGTCTTCGGTCGTGTACGGGTTGTTCGAGTGATCAAAGTAGACCGTGTCGTAGATTGGCGCTCGTATTCGATCGTTCGTCAGGTAGTCGTCTATGGGGGACTCAATGATCGTAGCATTAGCCGGAGCAAACTGACTGCACGCCGCGATCATCCAAGCGCTAATCTCCACGATGTTCATCGAGTCAACCAAGCCAGAGATTCGGTTTGAGTCGAACGCACAACCCAATCCCGAGACAAGAGCATGGCCGGTGGCTACCTCGACCAACTCATCGTGGCTCGGGTATCTTTGCCACCAATCTGGGTGAGTTCCCATCCAAGCTATACTTCCATTCCAGACTTCCCGGAACCTACCGTGCTGAATGACTTTAACTGGCCCAAACCGAGTGACGACAGGAGCATCTCCGCTATCCCTATCGATCCCAATCATTCGATCCGGATCTGGAGGAGGATAAATCGTCCTTGTCATCAAGCTGCTCCCGCAATTACTTCGGTAGGATGAGTCGAGTCGTCATCGAGCCTTCCGTAGATCGTTCCAGCAGAGGCGTTGGGTTTAGCGAACCCACCCGTCAATAGAATCGTACAAACCAAGTATTCATACCGATCTCTCAAGAGAGACTGAACCATGGTCGTACCCGAGTGCATCCCAATCTGAAACCATTCGTCTACATCAGGACAGCCCGTTCCTGAACCCACCGTATCATCGCAAATGAATCCTTCGGCGTCGTTGCCTATGTTCGTTGGCGTGCAATTCCGCGTAGTCTCGCTGCCATCCACTTGACGCCCTGTGTCGATCCACGGGTCATGATTACCGGCTCTGGTGGTGAAGAGCGAACTTTTGAATATCCACTTCCCCGCTAAAGCCGTAGCACCCCAAACCTTCCTATTTCCTCTCGGACCAATGTAGTGCTCTACTTCGCCAGCGTAGTCCGGCTTCCAGGTAGAACAACCTGCGTGTATGTTCTGCCCTGTCTCAAGCTCGGCATAGCTAGTGTCGCTGTAAGGATGCTCAACCGCGATCTCCAAGTCGTTTCCGCCGCTGGCAGGGTCTTCGTGTCCCACCCCTGAGTCGAAGTCGGAGCCTTCGGAGATGAACGGACCCGATACATAGAAGTCATGAGGAAGATCGTCTATATCAGCTACGCCACCTTGCCAGAAGTCATCGACATAGATTGAGCACGTTTCGGTTGTGTTCGTCCACTTGTAGTGAACTAGCCCTGTGCCGCCTGCGTCGTAGTCTCCCGTAGAGGTGTCGCTAATACGGGTCGTCCCGTCGATAACCACAAAGCAGAACCCAGTGCCCGAACCGCCTCTCTTCCAGTAAACCTCAAGACTGTGCCATTGGTCTTCACCCAAAGTTGAGGTTGATCCTATGGAGGTTCCGATGCTGTCGAATAGCTCGATTCCTCCTAAGTTCAATTCCAAATAGAAGTGCTCGTTGGCTCCCTCAATGGCAGCGAAGATTTTCTCCGATCCGGTGGAGTCATTGGTCTGGTAGATGTTCATCCCTACAGCAGCGTTGGTGTTTATCACCAACTGCTGAGATTGCATAACCTTAGAGAGGCCGGATCCCAAAACGTAGTAGAAGGTTCCTGCCCACGGGTGCTTGGTGGCGATGGTGCTGGTTACGACGGCGGTAGTGTTATCCTTGTCCACTTCCCGAAGGTTATCCAACTCTGCACCAGCGAAGTTTTGGATAGTGAGAGCCATTAGTCCACCGTCCATTCGAGGGTCAGAATAGCTTTGGTCGGCGTGCCCGTGACGCTTGAGATTGCAAACCAGAGAGTATCGCGGGCCGTGATTGCCCCAGAATCGGTGCCGGTGAAACTCGTATTTGTCTCCGTGGTGCTGCTGGCCGTTTCATCAGACAACCACAAGTCAGTACCGGCAGAGAGCGGCGTCGCGTCCGCCCTGGCCTCGATGTTGAAGACGACCGTCCCCGCGTCGGTTTCGTATCGTGCAAACGTGATCGTCGCCGCCTTGGGAATCATGCAGAGCGGATAACTCTTCGCAGTTACTGGATTCTCAATGTAGAACACCGCGCCCCGCGTCGCCAGCTTGGCCCGGTTGAGGATGTTGTCCAGATCGAGCTTGGCCTCAAGCTGGGCGAACGTGATCTTCTTATTCGCCCCATCGTAATAGGCCATCGTGTCGGTTGCTTCGATCGTGGCGTTACCCGTGAGCCCGTCGATGTCGAGATCGACGACATCGCTATTAACCACCAGGCCATTCCCCGCAATCTTTGCGATGATGCC
>Ga0255047_10001386_pt1 | contig 17624 bp, 26 predicted proteins | sample JV7_2_1_MG_FD_183640 | JGI IMG/M metagenome (GOLD analysis project Ga0255047, IMG submission 183640) | Seawater microbial communities from Jervis Inlet, British Columbia, Canada - JV7_2_1 | ecosystem: Environmental > Aquatic > Marine > Inlet | place: Canada: British Columbia | collected 2016-10-06 | reverse complement strand
AATTTCAAGACCTATACCGGCGGCCCGACTCAATTCAATAACGCCGAAGTCGATTTCTACAACGGCCTTACCATAACGGCCGTTCCGCAATACACACGAAGCGGCGCGATTATCGTCGGCGACGAAGTCTCTCGCACGACGATTGAATGGAACGGCGACCTCGACATTCTAGCCGACGCCGACGCCCGCCACCGACCCGGCCCGGCCATGCTTGCCCAACGATGGGGCGCTCTTTGGCTGGGTAGGAAAACGCAAGCCGAAGCGCCGCCGACCCGGCCGACCGACAAAGAAATCGAGCGGGCGAAGAGCGAGCTCGATCTCGTCGACGAAGTGCGGGCGCTCATCTTCGGCGCTGATTGGGCAACGCTCCGCCGCTTCGCGAAAGTGCTCGACGCCACGGAAGAGATTCGCAAAGGGCACCTCAAGACGCTAAACCATCTCGATTACGACCCCGAGTGCTCGCCGTTCGACCTCGGGCCAGATTGCAACGACAACGATTTCGACTTCACCACGAAAGGAACCAAATCATGAACTCGACACACAAGTTTTCCGCCGTATTTCGCATGTTTGACTCAACCGGCGTCGGCGTCTCTTTCGGAGTCGGCGACGACAACCTCGGCGACTTCAACGCCGAACTCGAAAGACTGCGAGACGGGCTCAACCTCCGCGGTTACACGCCGCAACCCGTCGACGCCGTCATCGGATCGAAGGTCGATCGGTGTACCGGATGGGTACTCGGCCAGAAGCGCGACGGCTCGCCGTGTGTTTGGCTATATGGTCCCGAACACTTGAATTTCAAGCTGATCACGGTATGGTCCGAAGACTTCGAGCGCTTGCCCTTCGACCCCGGAGCGAGCGGCGCGATGTGGCCAACGGGACAAGCGCCCGAGCGCGAGTCGGTGTCTCCGCTTCCCGAGTTCTGGAACCCGACCGAATTCGAAATCGTACTATCGCCGCACGAGTTCAAAACGAAAGACAACGGCGAACCGATGCTCGTCTTCGGCGGCGTTCGCGGCTTCTCGACGGGAAAGCCCGAGAGCCTCGATACAGTCGGACCCGAACTCAACCCAAGCGGCGACGAGAAAACGCCGGAGAACGGCGCTCAGCAAGCCGAGAGTAATCCTGATTTCGTGAGCAACACCTTCAACGGAAAAAGGATTGACGAAGGATTGTTGTCGCTCGACGATCTGGGGCCGCGGCCGCGATGGCCGTCGAGCAAAGCGGCCCAACTGTGGGCAATAGGGATCGGCGCTTGCGCCAATGAGTACGAAGCCGAAAACGCGTGGGATAAATGGGTCGAAAAGGTGACGGGCGAGCGACTCGACGACGCCGACATCATGACCGCTTTCAAATCCCAAATCGCCGACCTATTCTACCGGCGACAGATGACGAAACTGGCCGACCCGGCCAACCAAACCCCGAAGTTCTAACCCGAAAGTATCAAGACATGACCATATTTGAAGTCGCCAAAAAAGCAATCGAAAACGCCGAAGTAATCGACGGCGATTCGCTCCCATTCGCTCAGGCGACGGCAACCCTCGCCGTTGCCGACGCCCTATACGAGATCAATAACACTCTCGGAACCCTCGTCGAGAAGGTCGACGAGATAGACGAAGAATTGATCGTCACTTACTCGAATCTAAAACGAATCGCCGAAGCAATCGACATCAAATCGGAGCCCCAATCATGACGCCCCAAACCAGTTTTATCAAGCCCAGTGAAACCTATACGGATCGAGAGTTCGACCAGCTTCTCGAAAAAGCAATTGACATCGCACGGCCGTTCCACCATGCCGGAGCAATGACGGACGCCGAAAAACTCAAAATGTGGACATTCATTCGACGGGCCGACCATCGCCTCTCTATCCTCGAAACCGCCGGGCGCACAGCGCAGTCAAAAAGACGACAAACGCCACCCGAAGTCCTAACGCCCCTCGAAATACTCGGACGACGATTCCTGCTATCAATCGGAACGTCTCTGCGCGGCGGACCCGAGCTCACGTCAACCCACGATTCGGAAGGAAACCGATATATGATGACGTCCACCAAACACAACCCATGTCCGCACAAAAATGGAAAAGCCCTGTACTTTGCCATTGTCGAGAAATTCGACCAGTTGCCGAGCGACGAACTTCTCGACGAAATCACGCCCTACAGCGCGGGCGCGTACGCAACCGAACGATCCCGCCTAAAAAACCACGAAGGATACGATTTCGCCCGACTCGGCGACGACGGTTTCCGCGTAACGAAGCGCCCCGAACCCGAACCGGTCGTCGTGCCCGAGCCCGAAAACATGCCTGAGCCGGTCGAAATCGAGACCCCCGCTTCGGAAGTCTTCGAGCAATACTTTCGACCAGACGTCGCCCGCGCCACGCCAACGAACGCCGACGTCGCAAGAATGATCAACGAGCGTCTCAACGGGCTCGAAAGTCGCATCTCCGACACGCTCACGGCATCCATAATCAAGCTACTCGGCCCGACGGCGACGAAGTCATGACAACAACAGAATTTCAAAACCTATCGGTAGGCTCGGTGTTTTGGCTCGGTTCCGAGCGGCATGTAGTCAATCAAATCGAGAACGAATACGTTCCGAGCGGGACATACAACGACGCCGGATCCGAAATCCTGATCCCGCGAACGTGTACAATCATTACTGCCGACGGCCGACTCGCCAAAGTCGAAGACCAAGTCGTCGCCCACTTCGAAACGGAGCGGCCCAAATGACCACGACACGAGAAGCGACAATCCTCGCCCTACGCTGGCAAGAACTCAGCGACGAACTCGAGCAAATCGCAAGCCAACTCGAAGCAATCGCCATCGAAGCAAAAAAAACGGTCTTGCTTGGACCGGTGAAAGTGACGTATAATCAGGGGCGACGATCCTTTGACTATAAAGCCGCCGTCTTAAGTTTGATCGATACACTGCTCTCTACCGACGATCCCAGCGAAGAAATCCAACAACTCTCGATCAATCTCGACAAAAAAATCGAGCTACACACAACACCCAAAGTCGATCATAAAGCCGTCGCCCTTGAAATCGGCCTTGATCTCATTCCATTCCAAACGACGGGCGAACCCACGGCAACCGTCAAGCTCGACAAGCCCAAACCGTGAGCGCCCTGCTAAGTACCATCACCCACATATTGGCTATTCTGCTCGGCGCTCTGTCGTTCGGAATCATGAGCGCCGACATAATCGATAGCACGAACAACGACGACGATCGGAGCAAGCGCCAATGATCCGAAATGCCCCGCCGTTATCTTTTCGAAGTTGCCCAACGACGGCCGTCGAAGCCGTCGGGCTCAAGTTGCGAATCCCAGCGTTGGCACGAGCATAGCTGCAAAACTACTATATGTAGATTCGGAGATCTTGTAGTTAGTAGCGAGGACGGGGCGAGCCCATTGATCCGGGCTCGCCCCAAAAAAAGAAGCGAGCCACGGATCGGGCGCTGATCCGGGCTCGCTACAACTGAAAGGGTCACACTTATACTATGCGAAGCGATACCAATATGTCAAGTCGAACGTACAAAATAGCCATAAACTCACAGGTTTCCGGCAAAATTCCCCCGAACGATCCCCGATGGCGAGAATTCAACGACTCATTTGAAAACCGCGAGCTCACGCTCATGGAACTCGCGAACGAAATATATACCGGCCACGCTTACACAACATGGCACGAAGGACGGCGGGCGAAACGGAACTTCGTTCTCGGTCAGCACCTCGCCATCGATATGGACACCGAGACCGCCGAGAGCGATCCGGCGACCCTGATCGCTTCCGAATTCATCCAGATGTACGGGGCGATCGTGCACACGACGCCGAGCCACAAACCCGAAGCGCCGCGCTCTCGGGTTCTCTTTATGCTCGACGAGCCAATCGAAACAGCAATCGGATACGAGCAAGCGACGAACGTCGTCCTCGATCTGTACCGGGCCGACCAATCATGCCGCGACGCTTGCCGCTTCTTCTACGGCGCGAGCGGTTGCGAACTCAGAACCGCCCCAAACATTTTACCCGTCGCCCACCTACGGCGCTTACATCGCCTCATGACGGCGAAGTCGACCGAGAGCCCAGCGCGCCCCCAGAATCGCAGTGGCGGGCCTTATGTGAGCTCAGGGGACGATCTCGAGAAGGTGTCGCAAGCGCTCGCCGTGATTGACCCCAACTCGATCGACTACCCAACATGGATCGGCTATTTTGCAGCGATGAAACGGGATCTCGGCGACACCGCCCGGCAATTGGCGATCAATTGGGGCGCAGGAACGCCGGGCGAAGTTGAGCGCGAATGGGAGCGAATCAAAGTCGACCACGATAACCCAATGACGATCGGATCGATCATATACGAAGCGGGGCGAAGGGTTCCAGCATGAGCGCTAAACTTATCGAAGAGCGGCCGCTAATCGTACTCCCGTCGTTAGCAAGAGAGTACGGGCTTCTCCCGGCGATCATTCTTCAACAGTTGCATTTCCTTACAGAACTCGGCAAACACGAAACCCGAGAGCACAAGGGGTTGACATTCGTTCGGGTATCAATCGCCGATATGATGACGGAAATCCCGACCGGAGAAAACGAACGAACGTTTCGACGAGCAATAAAAAAGCTCGCCGCTCAAGGCGCGCTAAGGGTAGAAAAGCTATCAGCGCAAAGCCACGATCAAGCCCATTGGTATTCCGTTACAATACCCGGTCGCGTTGTGGGATCGACGCGGACAAGTTGTCCGCCCCTAGATGTGGACAAGTTGTCCGCTTGTTCTATAGTAGACAATAGAGACATATATATACCGACTGAAAAACAAGTCGCAGAGAATACAGAAACTAAGAACGAACCGCCCCCACAACGCCCCCACCCGCCAAGCTACGAACCGCCCAAGCCCGCCGAAGTCGAACCCGATCTCGTTGCCATTCGAAAAGCCGTCGAGCGTGCCGGTTCTTTGTTGAGTGCAACTTCTTCAGGATTGTTTGTTGAGCTAGTTACCAAATATAACCTCGATGATGTTCTACTCGGCATTAAGGATGCAACTCCCCACGGAGCGGCCGGAACCCCTCGGTATGTCGAGAAATGTATTCTTTCCGCCCGAAGCGGCAAAGCTCGACCAATTAAGACCGTCGATATCGTTTCGGCCGAATCCCAATCATTCGACAATGGAGCCGACCCGTGGTAGACATAAAACGAACCCTTGATATATACGAAGGTGAATTGCAACCGCTACGCCGTTTCGGTTTTCAGGCGAAAGAGAAGCTCGAACAATGGGCGAGCGGCGAGAAGGAAGGATTCTCGACGGGCTTCGTCGACCTCGATCGTTATTTCCGCTTGATCGATGGCGAGCTCGTTGTCATCGCCGCTATGTCGAGTATGGGCAAAACCGCGCTCGGTATGCAGATGGTAGAGCATATCGCCGAAGAGCTCGAGCGACGAAGTGATCCCGGTTGTGTTGCCATATATTCGGCCGAAATGTCGGGATGGAGTCTCTTGATGAGATTGGCCACCGCGATGGCGGGAACAAATATGCACAAGTTGCGAATGGGCGCGGGGACGCCTGACGAACTAACTCAGACAATCGTTGCGGTTGAGCGTTTGCAATCGTTGCCCATTTGGATTAACGAGGTCGCCGCTCCGACGACCGAAACAATGCAGGATCAATTGATTCAGCTTAACGAAGATCAACCCGTTCGGGCGATGCTCTTCGACTATCTTGAGCTCGGCGGCAACCGAGCGACTTCCGAGAATTTACGCGTCGCCGCTATTGCGACTTCGCTTCGCGACATCGCGAAGACGATGTCGATCCCGGTGATCGTACTGTCGCAAGTGAATAAAGACGCCAACTCTCGAGCGACCAGGATGCCCGGCCTTGACGATTTGCGCTACTCGGCCGGAGTAGGACACGCGGCCGACGTCGTGACACTCTTGATGAGACCGGAATACTACGCCGAGCTTGGCGTTTCAGTCGTCGTTGACGATCCGGGCGATCTCGAAGGTGTCGCCTATATTGAGATAGCCAAGAACCGGCAGGGGCCACGCGGGCGAATCAAGCTCGCCTGGATCGGCGATCGTTTCAAGTTTGGCAATCTTGCCCGCAACCCGATCGGAGGTGTAGCGTGACAGATTTGATGAAACTCGAAGGAGCGAGCCGGGCGCTATCGGAAGCGCGGAATTTATCCGACATTGCCGCTATTCGTGATATGGCGCAAGCCGCCGCCGAATATGCCAAAGCCGCCAAACTCGGCATGGAAGCATCGAATTACGCGGCTGAGATACGCATACGAGCCGAGCGCAAAGCGGGCGAATTATTGGGCGGTCTGAAGAGGGGACAGGGAAAGCGGACGGATCAACTTCCCGACATCGTGTCGGGAAGTTCCGAGTACCGTCAAGCGTTGAACGAAGCCGAAGTTGACGAACGCAAAGCGCAACGCTGGCAAGAGGTCGCACGAATTGACGACGAATTGTTTGAAGATCACATCGCGACTACGAAGCAAGGCGAGCGAGAATTGACGACGGCGGGTGTGTTGAAATCCACACAAGGTATGGGAGTTCACTACAGCAGCAAGACCGACGATTGGGCGACCCCGCAATCTTTGTTCGATGTGCTTAATAGCGAATTCGGATTCGATTTAGACGTTTGCGCTAGTACGAATAACCACAAATGCGAAGTGTATTACACGGCCGAAGATGACGGGTTAGCTCAAGATTGGACGGGTACATGTTGGATGAATCCACCCTACGGCTCAGGGATTGGGCAATGGATAGAGAAAGCGCACGATTCCGCGTTAAAAGGCGCAACCGTCGTTTGCTTAGTTCCGGCGCGAACGGATACGCGTTGGTGGTGGAAACATTGCATTTTTGGAGAGATTAGGTTTCTGCGCGGCCGGTTGAAGTTCGGCGGCGGCGACACGTCCGCCCCGTTTCCGTCGGCCGTGATCGTGTTCTATCCCGGAACGCCTAGCGATGATGCTTCGGTTGTGTGGTGGGAGGACGGGCGCAATGATTTATAATTTTGGTGCCCAATTAGTCAAGGGTGAAGCGGCTGAGAGAGAACTTGACACGCATTTTAGCGAATGGTTTGCAATCCGCCGGGCAACTCGAGCGGAGCAACGGTCAGGGATTGATAGAGTGTTCACTCGCAAGAGAGACGGGAAGATAACCAGAGTCGAATACAAAGCCGATTGGAAAGCGAGTCAAACGGGAAATGCGTTTGTCGAGATAATCAGCGTGGATACAACCAACAAATTAGGGTGGGCGCTGTCGTCAAATGCCGATCGGCTTGCCTATTACTTGCCAACCGATTCGTTGGTTTATTGGTTTGCGATGGCGGGATTCAAATCCTTAGTCGATGGATGGCGAAGAGACTACGATCAACGGGCGGCCTTGAATGAGGGATACAAAACTATTGGGATCTTGGTGCCCCTTCATGAACTCGAAGAACACGCCGATAACGTTTTGAACATTTGAAAGGGACAAATGAAATTTCACGGCCTGACCCTCAGCGACGATACCGCGGCCTTGAACGCCGAAGTGATCCGGGCGAAGCCGAAGAACCGAGAAAACGTTTTCTCGGATTATCCCGACATGAGCTCAGCAGAACGAACGTTCTTGTTTCTTCTCGGGCTTCACACCGAGATTCGAGCGCCGGATCTACATGACAAGCGGCCGGTTCCGGCCCTGAGCGTTGATCGCAAATGGCGATCTGATTTCCAATGGTGCGCCGAGAAGATCGCCGTCGAAATCAACGGCGGCAACTATGGGCAGGGACGACACGTTCGGGCGGGCGAGCACGGTGTCGACAACGATTTCGAGAAATGTAATCAGATGATCGCCGACGGCTGGAAAGTTGTTACCTTGACGTCGGATATGCTTCGGCGCGATCCTGTTAGATATCTGAGCTCACTCGTCGAGTTGTTTATCGACTACCAGAAACGGCGCGAATAGTGCAACCGGATCGGGTTCTGTGCTGTACGGGTTCCCCCGATGCCGTTCCTTCATTCGCGAAACGATCCTCGCCGCTGATAGACGGCGCTGAATCGCACTAAGGATCGTAGCCGGAGATCGGCCGGTGTCGGGCGACATCGGCCGATCTCGATTATTCAATCCACCTCAACGAAAGGGTCAATGATGCTCGCTCATATCCCAGATCATGTATACCGACTGAAAGGCAACGCGACCGAGAGCGCTACAATGTGGCATTTCTCGAGCGACGGCCGGATCGCCGTGTGCGGCGCTGAGCTCGACACGTTGCACAGAACCCCCGAGCGCTCAACGCTTGCGACCGTCAAGCTAAATAAGATTTGCGCCCGATGCCGCGGCCCGATAATCGAGCTTGTCCTCCCGGTTCAAGAGAGCCTTTTCGAGATACGATCGTGAGCCGCGCCGCCGCGTATTGGGTCGGGATGGCGCTTGTCGCGATCGTGTTGGTGTCGCTTACGTGTCGCTTACGTGTCGCTAGAGCCGACGCGCCTCAGCACAATGGGCCAGAGTATCGGGTCGAGCAACTCGCCATTTATTATATGGGCGCTTACGGCGGTTGTCTCGCGAATCTTTACGACATGCACCGAAACGCGTACGGCGTTCTGAGCGAAGAAAACGAGCGCCAGTATCAAGACGAATGCAACAACCGAGCGCGACATATGCTAGCGAACAATGCCCACGGCCAACGCCCGCCAGGCTGGAGCGGCTTCGCTTCGATTCTCCCGGCCACCCCAACGCCAACGCCAACGCCGACACCTCAGCCGTCCTATTATCCCTATAGCCGATGGGGCGACTTTGATATTTGGCAAGGATCTTGACATGTGCGACGACAAACAAACCGACGAATCGACTCTCACACTTTCCGAAGCCGCCGAATTGCTACGCGACGATTACGAGAACGATTCCGAGCTCACGGCATTCACGGCGCTCGACGGTGAACCGTTCTACGATTACGAGTGCCACCAATGAATAGCCAAATTGACTTGAAATCGCATGAAACAGAGATTTCCGGCATTCTCGACTCGGCTTGCGAGCTAGGAATCGCCTCACGGCGCGTGAGAGACGCCCTAACGGGCCGTAAGCGAACAAGCGACCCTATAGTCGATCTCGAGGAAGAACACGCCCTACGGCCCGGAGAGACGGTCAACGGAACGACAGCCGACATCGCGCTCGTGTTCATGACGAAGCGCGGCGACGCGGTCGAAACGATACCCTCGCCGTGGAACGCGGCCGACGTTGGAGCGCCGACCGAGATTGAGCAAGCGGTCGAGTTTTTGGCGGCGGGCGGCTTTTGTTATACGCGGGCGATGGATGCCCCGGAAATCCTAAGACAACTCGACAAGGCGACATAATAGTTTCGATGGTGACGTCACGTTACGTCATGACTGCTTTCGTTATGTTGATAATATAGTTGTTGATAAAAGCCTATATCATAAGCTATTTCAAAGGAAAGAACTCGACATAACAATGGGGTTCAAGTTCGAATGGCGACGATAGTCGCGGCGCTCGCCCTGGTTTTGACCCTCAGCCCGATCCAACTCCGGGCCGCCGAAGTCGCCAACGGCGAAGCCATGAGCCTGGCCGGATATGAGCTCGTGCTATGCACCATGAGAAACCGACTCGAGTCGCCCGATTTCCCCAACTCGCTGAGCGGCGTTCTAAGGGCCTACTACGCCCGACCCCGTCTCCTAAGTCGCACCGACCGCGAAATCGCCGTGGCGGTCTTCTCAGGCGCTCAGAGGTGCCCTCCGTACTATTGGGCCATGAGCAAACAAGACAAAGCCCGCCGCGGGTTCGCGACGGGCGATTTGGTGATTCGATATACGCGCAATCTCGAATTGCATTTCTACGAGCGGTCGCCGTTTACGAGAACGTCCCATACTCGATCGCGCCGCCGATATGGTAAACGCCTTTTATCGCCGCGGCTAAACTTCCAATCCCTACATTAAGGGTCGAATCGGTTTCGGTCGGCAAATCGGAGGAAAATTGGTGCGAGTCGAGTAGGGTTCCGTCTACGTCGTATATTGCCAGATCGACCGATGTCGAAGCGACAGGATTAAGAACCATTATGTATGTCGTGTCAACCGCGACTGAAACCGTCGACTCGTGAGTCGAATGGGTCGCGCCGTCCGACATCGTGAACCACCATTTTGTATGACTCAAGTCGGTATCGTAGTAGATACCGAAATGCTCATTGCCCGACCAATCGGCATCTGTTGGAGGTGTGAAGTTGCCCGCTACGGCGAAGGCGCGCACGTCGGCGATTGAGTTGGTGAGCCCAAATTTGACCGCAAGTTTGTAACTCATGTTGATGCCGAAACTAGCGTTCGCTATGTCGACCCAACGAAGTACTGCGTCGCGGCCGCTCACGGCGGCGGTTCGTTGCACAAAAACGGGAGAATCAAGACTAGAATCGGGACACGCTTCCCAATCCTCAGAGTCGTCAAGCTCCGACGGCGAGATAAGCGGGCCATATCCTTGCATTGCCGCGGCTGATAACATGGTATAAAAGCCGCGAACGCCGCGCTTTGTCATGTCGAGAGCAAAATCGAGGGTCGTTGTTGTAGCGCCAGTCGTGAATTCGAGAGCCGTTTCGCCGGAGTTTACCGATACGACTTTCGTACCCTGTCCAGAAAATGATCCCGGCGTGTCGGTCAACCCGGTAAAGGCGCTCGTATCTGTTACCGGGTCGGAAAACTCGACGGCAGTTTCGCCGCTATTGACTCGGAGCAATTTTAGTGATTCGCCGCTGAACGTGGCCGGAGTGTCGGTCAACGAGAGAATTGTTTCGTCAAAGGTGCCCGCTTCGATGCCGGTTTCGCCGGAATTGATAACAAGAATCTTTCCGCCGTTGCCGAGATAGGACGCTAGCGTATCGGCTAAATCCAGGAACGTTGACGCGCCGCCGCCACCTCCGCCGGTGCCGCCAGAAGTAACAACCACGGTCGAACCCGCTTTCGAACCAACGCGGCGGCCGTTGGGTTCGTCGATTACGCGCTGCATTTCGTGTTTTGGCATTATTGCACCTACGCGTTGAGTTGGGATTCGGCGGCAAATTTCGCGCCGTCAATAACGTATTTACCGCCAACTGTTATCCAAGTTATCGATAATAGATCATACACGCCGACGGCGCTCGAGCTTTCCGGCAACGTAACGGGATCGTTTCCGGTCGACAAATCGTAAATCACAACGTCGAGCGTTGGATAAGGCGAGACGAGAGACACGTCGTTTTTGTATCTCAACCACCGAAACATATGCACGAACCCGATTCTATGCTGCACCGTCGTATTGTTTTGGTTTAGATGCCGACTCGACACCATCATAAAATACTTTGCGGGCGTTATAAGCCCGTTAAGCGTGTCCTGAGAATCGCTGTAGGCTTGCAAATCGGTTGTTGCCGTGGCGTCGAGTTGGTCGCCATGCGCCCAAGTGCGCGGCTTTGTGTATGCCATTATGGAGTCGCCGACTCGCTTTCATATCCGAGCGTGAACTCGAAGAAATTACCGGCCGACACGCTCGCCGGAGTAACGTCGAGCAATACCTCGTAGAACGTGCCAACCGTTGGCGGCGTAATCAATGCGGTTAAGTCTTGGACGCCCGTTATTTCCTGATCCGTCGAAGACGAACCCGAAGCCGTACCCGATCCGACTGTTTCGCCGTTATACTTTAGTGTCCAGGTGAAAGAAGCGCCGCCGCCGCCATTGTTCCAAGTTAAAAGCCAATGGAAATACTGCACGCGGTGCTCGACTTGATAGTCGAACGTCTCCGCCCAGCCCGTCACCTTGCGAGCGTTCCATCCTGGAGTGATGCCTTGGGTCAGCCCGTAGAAGTAGGCTTGATTCGCGGCCAGCGTGTTAAGTTGCGCGGCCGAAATTTTGGCTCCGGCCGTGAACGTGGGCGGTGTCAAATATGGCATTAGTAAAAAATCCTCTTCCCGCCGCCGAGCGTGTCGGTGTCAAGCGTTGCATAATTGCCATCGTATTCGAAAAGGTCTTGAGCGTCGATAAGTGTTAGGTCTTGATAAAAGCCTTGCGCCGAGAGCCGCCAATCGATCCCAATAATAAACGCGGCCCTGGCGGTTGTCAGCAAATTCGAATCGGAAACCGTAACCCTATCGCCTAAGCGACGGCCCGGATCCCCGACGCAATTTCGCGCTCTGAACATGAGACGCGGCTCGTTGAGTTGGTCGCGAAATAGCGTCGCTAACATTTCGCCTTGCGGCAACGTTTGAACATACACGTTCGACGGCAAGCGCTTCGAGCGATGGGTATGATTGTTCCAGAACGTGGACGTCGTGTTTTGAGTCACCTCGAGATTGATTCCGCCGATGACCGGGCGGCCGCTCACGTCCATCCTCGAGATAATTGCGTCGTGAGTCGCATTGTTGTTTGTGATTGCAAATTCGAGGTGCTGAGCGTTATCGGTGCGAACAATGCCCTGGTCGCTTGTAATGTTTGTTCCGCCCGACGTCGTTGCCTTGAGGTCGACGGCCGTGAGCTCGTATAGCGGCGCTCGCAACTGCGCCTTGATCGTTTTGGTTTCGGTCGGCGGAATCACAAAGGCGGCTTCGATTGAATACACGACTTGGGCGACGTCAATCTCGCGGGCCGATATCTGCGAGATAACGGAGCGGGCGAGCTCTTTGTCGTCGTAGAACATCTCAAGCGAAGCAAACTCAGTCGACGTTAGCGTTTCGCGCACGGTGTCGTGTGGCTCAAGCTGCCAATGCGAAGCGTTTTCATAAACGAATTTGCCGTCTTGCGTCGCATAGAATACGCCCCCGGCCGCCGATGCCAAATCCCAACAATCGACAATAGGTGACTCGTCATCTATCCAACCCCAGGGAATCACAAATACGCCCGGATCGACTTCGATGTCGGCAAGCGTGACCCCGGCATCAGTTAGCCATTGCGAAATCAATTCGCTTTCGGTTTTGCCGTCGTCATGATAAGTAGCAAAGTTTGCCTGAGTCGTCGAGCGGAAGCGGTTCAAGTATTCTTCTTCGCGACTTCTCGCCTCAAAAACAATCTTTTGAGGTTGTCCCGGTGCGACGGTGTTTTCTTTGGGAATCTTAATGACGCCGGTGAAAACTCGCTGTTCGCCCGCTCCGGCCACGTCAACGTTAATCCTAACGTTGCGATGATAGGCTTTGCCGCCCGCCGTGTCGGAGTACAGCGCCGCACCCGTTAGAAGCGTCGAGAAGCGGTTCGACGTGTTGTCAAAGACGATTGACGCCCGGTCAATCTGCGAACGTCCTACGTAGCCACTCACGGCGTTACGGAGCCTGTTAGAACCCGAAGCCGTAACGAGATAGGTCGCTTCCTCGGTGTATGAACCGTCATCGTCCCAATCAACTTCTATTATCAATTGATTCGACGGATCCGGCGTTCGGGTCGTAACGATAACGTGACCGGCGCTTACCCTATGCGTTGCCGGAGTGTCGAGCGCTACAATTGCATGGGCCGCCGTAACTTGGTGAGTTGCCCCGAAATCGGTTTCAACAAGTGCATGAGCGGCCGTAACCTGGTGAGTAACGGCAGTCGGTGCAACTTCAACGATGGCATGGGCAGCCGTTACCTGGCCGGTGACAGTCGTCGTGTTTATCTCCGCGACGGCATGACCGGCCGTAACTTGCTTCGTGCCCGGTTCGTTGACCGTTACGATTACATGAGCGGCCGTGACTTGATTTTGGTCGGCCATGCGCTAGTCCTCGTCGGGCCCCCAGCGGTTTATCTCGATCTCGATTGTTCCGTGTTCTGGATGCTTCATCGAAATTTTTTCGATTGCATCCGCCGAGTTACGAGCGAAATTCTCGAACTCTTCATCACTCATTTCGGGCAAAAGCTGCAAAGTTGCAGAGAAAACGTTCCCAGTACTCATGAACAAAGATACGCCCTGGACCTTGCCCGGATCGATTCCCCATGCTTCACAAAGTAAGCAACCGAATTTTTCGCTTCGAATTGTCACCTATTGCGTCTCCCAGCCTAGCTCCATCGCGTCGACTTCGGTTTTCGTCCAGGCAATTGAGGTGTCGGGCGAAACGGTCAACGGCGTTAGATGATACTCCCAACTTGTGGACGGCGTCCAGGCGGTATTTTTGTAATCGCTAGCATTGACAATTGTCATGTCTTTGACGGTGCTCGAGCCCGAAACGTCATTGCTCGCATAGCTGCATAGCTGCACTCCGCCAATCGTTGCGGCCGCGCTGAGCGGTTCGAGATTGACGGTTGTTTTTTGTGTGGCGGTTGAGTCCGAGAGCATGGTCGTTGTCGAATCAGGATCGCCACTATCGGCGTCGTCGACTTCGGTGTAGTCGACCGCTCCGGCGGTTGACGTCCATTGCGTATAGGTGCCGTCGGCGTTCGGGAATAGCGTCACGCAACCGGCGTTATCCGGCCATGAATTCGATACGGCGGTCGTCGTATCGTGGACAATGACGTCGTCGATATAGATTTCGCCCGCTTGCCCCTGATCGCTCCGCCCCTCTTCGAACAACTGGATCGTGGCTATATCGCTCCCGGCATTGTTCGTATCCGCGCCCGTAACGTTGATGTCCTGAGTGCCGTTGATTCGAACCGTTGTCTCGCCGACCGTGTCGGATATGATGACGTGTAATTCGATGTAGTACCAGGTTTTCACGGCGAGAGCAGTCGAACCCGAACCCAGAACCGTGTAGTTTCCGAAGGTTTCCGGCCCGGAATTATCGTATCGAAGCGTTTGCAACGTGAGAGATTGATCGTTGATAGCAACGACAATCTGCGGTTTGCCATTCGATGCAATCAATTTGAGCAACGGAACGTGACCGCCGGTATCATCCGAAGCCGCGAGAACATAGGTGTCATTGTCGTACAAAAAAGCAAAGCCAATATACAAATCGGTGTAGGTCGAGCCCAAGCCCTTTTTAATCCAAGTGTTTTTGGTTGTCGCCGAGCCCGTCATTTTGAGGGATTTGCCGTTCGCCCCGCTATCGGTGCGAGCATAAGTCGTCGAATAATCGAGCGTCGCATCAGCCCCGACTTGCACCGAATCCCAAATGCCTATGTTGTTCTGAGTCAGCGCCGTATCGAATCCGTCGCAGAATATCAAAGCCATTTCGTACTCTCCCTAAACTGTCTCGATTAGTCGCATTGATACGTCAAATACAAGCCCGCCCGCCGAGTTGCGCGACGTTATGGTGAGCGGCTGGTCAGGGCGAACAATCACGGTGTATGAAACATTGTTGACGTCGAGCAACGTGCCCGACGACGCTTTCACGTTATCGAATCCGGTCAGAACGGTTGTTCTCTCGGCGGCGGTGAGGGCCACCCAGCCGATTGACCAAGTGCGACGAACGGTCGAATTCGCCAATTGAACGCGAGTCGCTCCGCTTGCTACCGTTACATGGCCGCCCCAATACATCGGATCTTCGATCCAACTGGATGGATCCGGTAAAGTTGTGCCGCCGAGCGTCGGCGTTGTAGCCATATTATCCCGCCCCTGTTAGTCCGGCGTCGAGCGCTAGCGCCGCTCTCACGCCCGGCACGACAAGCTCCGTTAGAATGTCGATAAGTTCGAGAGGCACATTGCCCCTGACAACGCCGAGAAAAGCATTTCCCCACGCCTCGCCGTTTATCTTCCCGGCGCTTACAAGCTTTTCGGTGTTCGTGTCGTTGGTGATTTCGCTTTTAAGCGCCGTTATCGCCGTTGTCGCTACGCCCTCGACGCTAAAGCCCTCTTTGATGGCCTGAGCCGCGTTTTTACCCGCGCCCTCGAGGTCGCCGCCGCCGATAAGATTCTCGACCGCGCCCTGAGCATCGGCGAGCGGGATGTTCATTTCGGCGGCGATTTCGGCCGCTATCTCTTGACCGAGCTCCGCCATTGCAGCATCGCCAAGCAACATCCGTTTGACCCGCGCTTTGGCGGTTTCTTTGTCAATCAGTTGTGGCACGAGCCCCGCTTCGAAATCTCTGAGCAAAGTCGCCGCTTGCGTTTTTAAGTCGACGCCGCTCGCCATGTCGAACATGCCGGGAAACTTGTTTTGCAAAAAGTCGGCCCACGGCGACGCGTACCCGTTGACCGCTACATCGGCCAATCGGCGAGCGTCCTCGTTGATGGCGTCCTGACGGGGCAGGAGCGATTCGGCGTCCACACCAACCCCAGTATCCAGCGCGCCGCTTAACACGCTATCTAGGGCGCTCTTGACGGACTGGTAGGCGGCCGAGAGAGTGCTCGCTGACTTGGCGGCCGACTTGGTTGCCGTGTCAACTTGAAACATTGAATCTAGCAGGTTGACGCCCTGGTCGGTCGCCTGAGCGAGGAAGAACTCTGTGAGCTCGGCGCTATTGGTCACGCCTTCCATTGTGATGCCGACACCCTCGACGCTTGCCGCCAGATCCTCGTATAAGTTGAATGCTTTCGTCGGGTCCATACCTCGAGCGACCGCGCCCATTGCCGCGCCCTTGAGCCGCGCTTGACTTGCGCTTGTAGCCTGAGCGACGGCTTTGATTTGAGCGGCGAGATTGGCTTCGGCGTCCGCTTGAGCATTGGCGCTTGCGGTCGCGGTGTCTTGAGCCATGGCAAGACGGAGAGTTGCTTCGGACGCGATCGAAAGCGGGTGAGCGGCGTCTGAAATCGCCTGCACCGTTTCTCCGGTTGCCTCATTAAGATCGGCGGTTACAAAAGCAAGCTGTAGAATGTCCGCTTGCAAAACTTGCACCCGGCGAGTGTAATCGTCGGTCGACTTGTCGACGTTCTCGAGCATTCGGCGCTGTAACTCGATTCGCTCATTGAGCTCGCCTATAATGAACTTGAGCCCCTCGATCTTGTTGGCGTCGGCCGCTTCCGCCATCCCCTCGAACCCTTCGACCGCGGCGGCGGCCGCTCTGGCGATGCTTTCGGCCACAACCGCCACGGCTGGAGCGAATAGCTCGCCGAGCGATTGCTTCGCATTGGCAAGCGACGTGTCCATTCGCTCGAACTTGGTCGCCAAGTCTTCGCCCTGCCCCGCAGAAGCGGCAATCAGCGGCGCGGTCGAAGCGACGACCGAGTTAAAGAGCGCTTGCTTCCGTTCGGCGTCGCTAAGCTCTTTGGCGGTTTTGCCGATGGCGGCGGCGTAGCGGTTGAACACTTTCTCGCCGCCGGTCACGATACCGAGATTATCCAAAATCAGCGGCGACATGCGCCCGATACCGGTCACGACGTCGTTGAATGCTTGCTTCGTCGAGAGCCCAAGCGCCTTACCTCGAACGCTCGCCACTTCAATGAGCTTTGTCATCTCGTTGGCTGAGTCGGCGACCCCGAGAAGCATCGCCCGGTTTGCGCCCATCATCAACGCTGAATTGTCTATAGTGCCGCGGCTGGCCTTTTGCATGGCCGCCAACAACTCGTCGCCCACCTGCCCGGCCGCTCCGGTCATCTGTTGAAAAGCCGTTTCGACGCGCATACCTTGCGCCGCCACTTCGCCAAGCTCGAATATAGCCTGACCCAAGCGCAACGTACCGAACGCGGCACCAAGCGCGAGCGTTCCGGTCGCCAACGTTCCGGCCAACTTGTCGAGCCCTTTCAGTTGACCCGACACCTCGCCCAGCGGACCCTTAGCATTGTTCTTTGCGTCAACAATGATCCCGACTTTATTGTCGGCCATCTGATGACCTCATGAGTTCGTCGTGTTCCATGATCGAAGCCCAAGT
>Ga0255047_10001384_pt1 | contig 17645 bp, 23 predicted proteins | sample JV7_2_1_MG_FD_183640 | JGI IMG/M metagenome (GOLD analysis project Ga0255047, IMG submission 183640) | Seawater microbial communities from Jervis Inlet, British Columbia, Canada - JV7_2_1 | ecosystem: Environmental > Aquatic > Marine > Inlet | place: Canada: British Columbia | collected 2016-10-06 | reverse complement strand
GTTCCTTTCTGTTCGATTCTCGCCGATATCCTAATTTCTTCATGATTTCCATTACCTCTGACCATGCTAGGAATAACTTGTCATGTTCATTCTTGTACTTTTGAATAGCGACAATGAATTCCAGTGTGTCAGAGTCAAGAGACTCAGTTGGTCTTTTTTTCATGTTTATCCGTTTCTGTAATCCTGAAAGTACTCAGGGTCGTTACTGTAATCTTCTGTTGGATCGTCTTCTTCATCTACTGGGTCTTCTGCTACTAGTTCTCCTATTTTATACATTGCTTCTTTTATTACGATTTCAGGATAGAACTCACAAGCCTGTTTGTGTGATTTGATATCGTCGAATAGTGTGCTGAAGTTACTTGGATCTTTCCACTTGTAGTGATTGTAGTAGCAGATTCTCCATGTAAGGATTTCGAATGCCCCTTCGTCGTTTACTGCGACCTCAAGGTCCACTGGATTATCAAACAGTGTCGCTAACTCTACTGGGTATATTCTGATTTCCTGGCGTGGTGCCATCGAATCTAGTATGTCTCCCATGTTTTACCCCTTTCGGTAACCTAGTTTTAACATTATTTCGTAGTAGTCTTTATGACTCAGGAATGGCTTGGCTTTGATTGCCTCTTTGCATTCCCTACTATACTCAATCCATGCCAGTTCTTCGGCGGTTGGGGGCTTTCTATACCCCATCGGGAACTTACCCGACTCTTCGTTCTTTCTTACGTCTTTCATTTTCCCCTAATCTATCCTATGAGCCATACGATGACTGGTACTAGTGTCCACAATATGATAGTGATCCATGCCACTGTCCCTATTCCATTCCCCCTTTTCTTCAATTATTCTTTGCTTTCCTTTGCTGTGGTGAACTTAAATTCGAGTTCCTTGATCTCTTCTTTTCTTACTTGTAACATTTGGTGCAATAAGTTATTTGCTTCCTGCAATGCCGCAATCGCATGGTATGTCTCCTCTCTTAACTTGTCTTCTCTGTGCTTGATTAGGTCGATCCTTGAACTTATTGCTTTGAGGATGTCCCTGGTTTCCACTGCGTTATGGTCAACGCATTGCCATAGGTTTTCTATGTCCGACTTGGCCCGGTCTATGCTTTTGTGCATTTCCTCTATGTGTTCTATGGATTCTCTGCTCATTAGACTATCTCCCTTTCTGCCATTCTCTGGCTTCTCTTTCACCTATTTCCTTGTCACCTGTCACTTCGGCACACTTTGAGCATATAAAACTCTGCTCTACTCCTGGTTGGGTATCAAATACCCTTGTGATCATCCAGGAGAATGGCTTTCCCGCTATCTCCTCCGGAATGCTGCATATTTTACATTTCATTGTAGTAACCTCCATCTTCTGGTTCGATTGGTTCGTCACAGTCTGCCTGTGTGTAGCCAGTCCATGTACTGGGAATGGAGTGGCTCTTCTTTTCTTCATAGCAGTTCTCGCAGTAGTAGAATTTGAAGATTCCTTGGCAATCGAACTTCGCAATCCCTCCATTGTGGATGTTGTGCCTTTTGCACTCTTCTGGTAACTCTGATGATCTCGCCATTAGTCACTCCTCTCTACATATTTGACCGCTGTGTTGGGGTCAAGGCTGGAATTGTCGAGTTGCTCTTGCAACTCCTTTGCTGTTGAGACTTGAATCGGAGTCATTGGATCCCCTGGATGGATTGTGTACACCACTTCTTGGTCACCTTCGACTCCGATAATGATAGTGACCGTATTTGTCGTAGTTGATCCTACCATGATCTTTGTTCTCAACTCTGGTCCATGTTTGCCCTCGAAGACATACACGTTGCGGATGTCTGTGAATGCTGCCACTTCTGCTATGGTCCAGCATTGGTTCTCAAATGTTAGATGGCTTTCCATTTGCCAGATTTGCACTGGCTTGTCTAGTATCTGTATCCAGTCACCATGGAGGTGATCCGGGGTCAGTTCTAATCCCCATCTCGACCCTGCTTCCCTCTCTCCGAAGAGGGTTTTGTAATGGCCTGGCAGATGCTTTCTCGTTGCCTTTAAGGCGTTACGGATTTCATTTGGCAACATTATTACCTCACGTCCCCCTTCTGACTCATTTCCCTTGCGGCTGCTTGTCCGTCGATCTGGTAGTAGTGACGCATCCTTACGTCTCCCTTGAGTCCTGCCAGTCGCTCTCTCTTGTTCATTATTCTGTCGGTCATGGCTTCTGCATATTCTTTGATCGAAAGGTATTGCCCTCCTGCTTTAAGGTGTCCGTCCCAGACACTGAGACGTACTTTTCGGTGCATGTTTTGTAGTACATATTCCCTTACTGTCTCATGTGTCTCATCATCCCATGCTTCGCATAGGATGAGGCTCTTCTCACTGATATCGTCTGCTGTGTCACCAATACATTCATTATTCATTTATCCTCTTCTCTATTTTCTCTTGAGCATCTATGAAGTCTATTTGCTCTTGTAATTCCTTTATTTCTGCTTTGATCTGATTCTGATTCAGGATCATTCCATTGATTCCCTCTCCTCTCTCTCTTCTCCATGGTGTTTTCTCTTTCTTTATGACTACTTCTTCCCATCCTTCCGGTAGGGTAGGTTGTACTTTCTTTTCTCCTTTCTCGATCTTCCTGATCATTCTTTTGTGATGATCTTCTATTTTTTGGGGATCAATTCCCTTTTGAATCAGTATCTTCATTAATCCACAACTGTCGTCCTCTCCTTCACAGTTGTCCATGGGAGTTATTTCCCCCTTGTTTTGGATTCTTATTGACTCCCAGTGAGAGTCGTATCTGCCTTCTTCACTCTTCATGTTGTCCTCCTGTTCGGTGGCCGGGAATACTCCCCCTCAATCAAGGGAGTTTTGCCCGCCGTCAAGGCCCTTCTTCCTGAACTTTGTTTCCCGAGGAGCCGCTGCACCGCAAGGGAAAGAAAGTTCTAGCAGGGACACGGGAGCATGCGACACCTTATAAGAAGGGTCTTTACCGGGCAAAAGCACTTGATAGAGGGACAGGAGTGTACCCGGCCACCGAACAGGTTTGGTCAACATGCCCTTGCTACTGCCTTGTTATGATAGTGATTGAGTTCAGCAGATATTATAGGTCAGGTCGGCACCGCTCGGCCCTCGGCGATGGCCTTGGCTTGAGTATATCGTTGGTGACTTGTGGTGCTTGCACCCGAGCGGAGCGGACGGAAGGCGAGTGAGGAACGAACCCCTTTTTGCACCCGAGCGGAGCGGAGTCCCCGACCGAGCGTGCGAGGCTAGTCCCCGAAGGGGATCGAGGGAAATACGAGTGCTTGCACACAGTGTTCTTGGCTGCTTGGCTGCTTGGCTGCTTGGCTGCTCGGCTGCTCGGCTGCTCGGCTGCGTTGTTCGGTCCGGGCAAGAGACACGGAACAACAAGAGCCATTGCTACGGAAGAGACCCAATTGGGGATCAAACGGCCTCCGTTTGTGCGGTCCAGCGGCACCGCTGGTCCCCGAAGGGAAAATTTTTTGGGGTATTTCAGGGTATAAAGAAACCCCGGACGGTATGGGCGTCCGGGGTTCTTTGTTTGTCACTTGGTCGTTACTTGGTAACCTTTTTGGCTACCTTCTTGACTGGTTTCTCCACCATTGTTTGTCCCTGAGTACCGAGGCCAAACACAACCTTGTCTGCACCCAGAACCTGGGCGATGGCGATACAGATCTTCTGGTCTTCGTATAGGAAGGGGGCGTTGGGTTTGACGATTCCCTTTGTCATGGTGACTAGTTTGCTCACACAGTCGGGGATCAACTGTATCTGAGGCGTGTACCCTGCGGCGGCAAGTCTGAAACTCAAAACCTCCAACCAGTCGAGGCTACCTCCCTTGACTACGCCATCATCGCTGTCTTCATAGTTCCTGTCGAGGATGATGATATTTCCTACCTCGAACGGGCATTCGGCGACCAATTTCACGATGTGATCCTTCGCCAGTGGGCTCTTGTATCCGTTGACAATGCAAATACTACTCATGGTATTGTACCTTTCGAAATGTTTGACGGTCCCATACACCGTCGATTGAAAATGCAGCGAACCCCGTTGGCGGGGCCCGCTGGAAAACAAAAAGGTCTTCACTTTACCCTCCGGGGGCCTTTTTTTTTACAGCGTGCCACGCCAACACCGTGATGAATCGGCGAAACGATTCTGGGGTTGAGCGACACCGCTCAGTCAAGGGATCAAACACCATGTTTGTGCGGTCCAGCGGCACCGCTGGTCGAGTGTGCGGCGATCCGCACCTCAGAGAAATGCGTGGCCTTTAGACCACCTGGATTCGAACAGAACCCGGAGAGGTTTTGTTACAAGCAACACCGTACAACTGTAAATGGTGAACAAGCACGAAAGACCTGAGTTTATAGGGAGGTGGATATCTTGAGTGTCTGATATTACTACACACGCTACCTCATATGGGGTATGGACTGGTTGCTTGCAGCAGGTTGGCCCCCGGAGGGCAAGAGGTTTGCGGTTTGCAGCGGATGAGACTTGGTGTGTTCGATATGTCCTGGACGATTTATCGACGATACGACTTGGTTTGTCATGTTCGATGGGGGTGGTGGCCCCCCTTCGTCGTCGGCCGAACAGGTGATATATATCCCGCATCCACAAGTTTGACTATAAACTCAAAGAATAGCCGTCCCCCAGTCGTGCGAAGAAACGACCAAAGGACGGCAGAACAAAAGGGCAGAGTTTCAGTCTCCTTCGTATTCTTCAACTTCTCCAATGGGGATGCTGACCAGTTGTGGTCCATTCTCTCCCATATCGACTGATTCCAGGTTAAGGAAGTAGTGTTCCCATGCTTCTTCGTGGTCCATGCCTCTAGTCATGAGTTCTTCGATTAGTAGGTCCGTGGAGTACAGTGCGACGGTATTTCTTCCACATTGAGTAGCGGTCCCTATGAGGCAGTCGTCGAATCCGGCAATAACTACTGCTTCTGGATTCTTCTCGATTAGTTTCTCGATAACGGAGTTGGTCATTTCAGCCACCTCTTTCCCCGTCAGCATAGATACTTCATTGGGGACTTGGAGTCAAGTTCTGAAATGCTAACTACGCATTGAGTGGGTATTGAGGTTAATCCTCCGAATGTGTAATCTGTGGTAAAAGAGTCTGCGACTGTTATTTTTTCTTTTGTGTTTTCGACAATCCAGCCGACAGTTACACAAAGTATGGGTTCTATTTCTTCTTTTATCTCTGAGATGGTTCCTACCCAGTCAGACATGGAGATTATGTCTTTCCAGACAATAACTGTCACCTTATTAGGTAACTTGTCTTTCTTTGACTTAGGTTCCTGTTTAGCAATCATCTTCGCCTTAGATTGGCTAGATCTTTTGATCCCACTCAAAACCCCCCCTCCCCCCATTGCTTTTTAGGGCAATGAGTCAGAGGGGGGACGTGAGGAGGTGTGACTAACTGGTAGCAACTCATTTTCGCCTTGAGTTGGCTGAGTCTCTTTCACCCTGTTCCGAGGAACCCCAAACCTGGCAACCCCGGCTCCTTTAGGAACTAGGCTCACAGGCATGGTACAGGGGTCTATCGGTGGGTCAAGGGGTTAGAACGGAACTTCTTGAGAAGTAATTGGGGATTTGGGGAACTCCTCAGTGGATTTCTCCCTTGTGCATGTATCTCCGTGGAATGCACCATCTTTGTTGCATGGTACATTTTTCCCCTTCTTGGACTTGGCCCAGTAGATCTCTGCTTGGCAGTATTTACATGGGTTCTTTGAAGGTTTCTGGCTTTCTGGGATTACCCAGATCCAGGTTCCGTCTTCCTTCTGAGTTCTTTCGGTTGCCGTCCCTTGAGAGCCTCCTGAGGCACTTGTGGGTTGACTTCGTAGTAGATCTCTGATTTCCTTGAGGAGAGATACGACCTCGCTGGTTTCATCGAACATGATGGAACCCCCTTTCTTGTGGGTATTATACTGATATGCGTGGTTTAGTCAACCCAAGACTGGACGGATACTGGATGAAAAAGGGACAGAAGCAAGAGCAGAAGAACCCGGATGTTGGGGTCAACAGACAGGCTCAGGTGGGTGGTTACTTGATAAGGGAGAAGCGTAGATCTGACATGAGTGTGGCGATTGATCAGGGTTTGCATTTCACGGATGCTGCTGAGAGGGCTGGTATTCCCTTTGAGGTAGCCATGAGTGCGTCCCGTAAGGATCCTGAGTTCTCTGAGTGGTATGAGGTGAGTAAGGACCGTCCCCGCCTATCGTTGGTCACAAGGCGGAAGTATGAGCCGAAGACATCTCTCCAGATCAAGTCGGACTTTATTAACAAACTCAGCCAAGTGGGTCTATTTGATAAGATCTGTACAATGGCGGAGCATGCTGACCCTGAGACTGAAGAGGGTAAGCAGGTACTGGGATTCTTCATGAGGTACATTGTGAAGGACATGTTACCGAAGGAGACGGCTGCGAAGGTGGAGCATTCTGAGACTGCCAGTTACGAGAAACTCACGGATGCTGAGTTATTAGAGCAGTTGCATAGTAGGCGAGAGAAGCGTATTGCCTATACGAAGGAGATTGACGATGCTGACGACAAGCGTCTGTCTCATACTGAGAAATACATAGAGCAAATAGAGGAAGAGGAGTCTGGAGATGTCGGAGAATCTGAGTAGGGAAGAGTTACTTGAGGAACTAAAACTTGAGGAGGAGTTATCTAGACGCAAGGAGTTCGACATTTTGGGGCGATTGGCTCCAAACAAGCGTCAATGGGACTTTATCAATGTGCATTCTCACGAGACTTTGTTTGCTGGGTTGAATCAGGCTGGTAAGTCAACGGCGTTGTGTATCAAGGCTGCCTACCATTTGACTGGTTTGTATCCTCCTGACTATGTGGGTGTGCGTTTTGAGGAGCCTATCAATGCTGCTATTGGGGGTGAGACTGCCCAGAGTACCCGTGACTTGCTATGTGAGCGTCTTTTGGGTGAATTGACTGACCGTGGTTCTGGTTATTTGCCAGCCAACACGTTCCACCCTCAAGAGGACATTAAGAGGTTAAGTGGTGGTATCACCAACCAGATCGACTTTTTCAGGGTTAAGCACCATGATTCTACGGGCAAGTTTAATGGGTACTCGAAGTGTTATGTATTCTCGTATTCGACTGGTTGGCAGCGACTTCAGGGGTACACCTTGCATTGGATTGGGATTGACGAAGAGCCTCCCTTCCCTGTGTATGACGAGTTCTCTGCCCGTTTGAATGCTACCAATGGGTATATGGACATTTCCATGACTCCCCTCCAGGGTGAGACTGAGTTGTACTTAATGTTTGAGCAGAGCCAGGATCCAATGGCTAGGTTCCTTTTGAACTATGACATTGACGATGCTGCCCACATGACGGACGAGGACCGTAGTCGCCTAACGGAGAAGTACGAGAATCACCCCTTGGCGGAGGCTCGTCTTCATGGTCGTCCGGTCCGTGGTGCTGGTTTGATCTACACTATTCCTGACGAGATGTTAATGGTGGAGGATTTTGAGATCCCGTCCAACTTCAAGAAGATCATAGGTTTGGATTTCCCTCACAGTGTGGGCAACTTTGCAGCGGCCAAGTTAGCCTATGACGAGGAGAATGACGTTATTTACCTATGTGGTGAGTACAAGGAGGCTGCCAAGGAGTCGTACCATTATGCCCATAGGACTATGTGTATGGGTGCTGGCGACATTCCGTGTGCTTGGCCTCACGACGCTGGCCGTGGTTTTACGGACGGTTCGACGGTGGCTTCTAAGTACAAGGACATGGGATTGAACATGCTCAAGGAGTTCTCTCACATGGTGAACCCTGAGGGCAAGAAGACTTTTGCGGTAATGCAGGTTATTGAGGATATCTGTGACCGTATGGCTACTGGTCGATTCCGTGTATTCTTAACTTGTCAGGAGTTCCTAAAGGAGAAGCGTCGTTACAAGCATGACAATGGTAAGGTTGCAAAGCGTCAGGATGACCATATCATTGACGCTGTACATAAAGCGGTAATGATGTTGCGTTTCGCTCGTTCTGATGGTATGGATAAATCGTTGCCGAAGAAACTTCCGAACTTGGATTTCTTTTCGGATTTTTAAGGAGCAAAAAGAAGATGCCACGTAAGAAGAAGAAAAAGAAGGATGACAACCCTAGCCCGTTCTCTGACCGCTATGCAGGGATGGACACGGGGCAGTTGAGCCGTCATTTCGAATTGCGGGATCGGGACCGTCGGATGAAGGAGCAATTCGGCAACGCTCAAATTGGGCGTGTTGGTAGCGGTCGCCATCCCCGCTCTTCTGATGGAACTCTGGGATCAATGGGGATGCAGAATCCCAACTTGAATGCACCTGTGACTTCATCCAAGGAATGGTTCCAGAATGTTTTAGGTCTTGGTATGGAAGCGGGCCTACTCATAGGTGGTCTTCCAGGTTTGGCGGGAAGGGCCGGGGTTGCGACGGCAAGCAGGTTGCCGGGAGTGATCCGTGGTGCTGGTGCAAGACCTCTACCTAAGCCAACTGGAGGATTAGAATCAGCGAGAGCCAGGGTGGTAGACAGAACTCTTGATCTAAGATACAAAAACATGAATATACCACCTGAATATATCGAAGATTTAAAGGCATATGTAGCAAGGCCCGATGTGGTAAAAATCCACAAAGGCAGAACATACGATGCCAAAGGTACAAACCCAATTTTCATGGAAAGATATATGGCCGGAGATGAGTCCTTGCCGGGTATCGCTAAAAAAGGTACTGTTGATCACACTGGGCGACCGTTGACCGATGCAGGTAAATCCCCAAAGGGTCCACCACAAGGTCATGCGGCAAGGCAGATGCCTAAAGAGCCACCCCCGATCCCAAGAGAACCAAGTGCCCATGACGTAATGTTGGATAGGGATCTAAGGAAGAAGTTTCCTGATATGCCCGAAGAAGCATTCGGTTTGGTTCGAGCCGTGAGAGATTCTATGAAGGGCAAAGAATTCGACACCACCAAACAATACTTCACCAAAGCAGAGAGAGATTTCCGTAACAGACACGGATCCAAACACCACCCGGATGTAAGGGACAGAGGTACAGCGAATTCGAGGAAAGGGAGACCTGACAATCGGCAGGTGGCTGAGGGTAATAGGGCTTACATGGAGAAGAAAGCAGCCGATGAGTTGGCTGGTTATAAACACGATTTTCGCAATATAGACAACCCATCATTCCCCGGCTTTGCTCGTCTGGAAAGGGCGCAAGAAGCGATAAGGAAACACCCAGCAAGTCCGGGACAGACGGCGGTACACGGAGATGCTGAGGCAATAGCCATGACCAAGATATGGCGGCGTGAAGCCAACCGCATCCCAGATAGCCCACCCATGGTTAGAGGGCCGAGTAATGTTCCCCGAAGAGGGATTCCCGGAGGGGAGAAACTTGGCCGACATATAACTCGCATTGGGGATGACGCTACCACTCGTAGAGGGTTCGAAGAAGGCGGACTTTCCTCTATTGTCGGTGGTGGGTTATACGAAGGATTCCGAGAGAAGAGAGACAGGAAAGCCAAAGGGTTAAATGACCTCCGAAACCAAGGAATCGGAATAGGCAGGTACGCATCCAGTGCTGCTTCTTCACTGCCTCCTTACGGTGGTAGAAGGTAGGAACATTGGTTAACTGGGCAAGTGATGCAAGGCAACATGCCATTACTCAGGCTCAAAGGCGGAAAAAGGGAGAAGTCAATCCCTTACTCCCCCTTGGGGGAACGCCTGAATATACTGGTCATGCTAGAGATCCCAGGGATAGAAGTAGAACCCACTTCAAGGATTTGTCTTCTTCCCACCCAAATAATCCAACGTTCTCCAAACTCGCTTCACAAGAGGATGCGTACTGGAAGAGTGGTGCTTGGATTCCAGATGCTGGCTTGAAGACAGACACCTCTATCGAGGAGACTATAGGTTTGGTTACTGGCATTCCTTCCTTGGCTCGCCTTGGTGCGACTGGAGTCAGGGCTGCTGTTGGTTCTGGTCGTCAGGCTTTGGCGAACCGTGGTGTTGGTGGCTGGACAAAAGTGATGGACCCAGGCCGTCGTGAGTTCATGAAAGCAGGGGCAGGACTTGCCGCCGCCACTGTTGTACCACCTAAGATTCTAATGGATGTTTTAGGGGGTGCGGCTAAAAAAGCAGCCCCATTGCAGGGGCCGAACCATGTCGCCCAGAACGCAGCAGTGGCCCTATATAAGAGAATCAATAGACAGGCAAAGGAACACGGAGAGTTCCTATTCACTGACCCTGCTCCAGAATTCTATTTAGGAGGATATAACAGCGAAGCAATGAAAATATCTAAGGACTCCTTTATAAAGGATATTTCAAGGAAAGGAGCAACACGCAAAGAAATTCAAACTGCAACTAGAGAATATAGAAAAGGCCTACAGGAATCACAAAAATGGTGGGCCAAGGAAGAGAAAGTCTGGACTGGTAAGAGAAAAGAACTCATTGATGCTAGGGGCGACCTTCCCCAGATGCATGGCTGGAAACCAGAAGGCCTTGAAAGGAGGGTCGCTGATACGATAGGAAAAACGGAGGAGTTGGCAGGTGTATACAAAGATGAGATAGCAGGAGTGCTGGAGTTGATGAGGGAGATACCCACTCTGAGAAGAACAGCAAGAGAATCCTTGAGGGTGCAGAGGACTCTTGGGTCCGTTTCAAGACCCACCCCCAATAGTCCAGGCACAACAATGTCAAGGCCGAGACACGGAGGGGGAACTGTCCCAATCAAGGTTAAGCCGGGTGGTCCATCTCCGTCTAGCCCCAGACCTGGAAGGCGAAATAGGACTCGTACCCAAAAGGCTATAGAGTCGTACCAGGAATCCCTCAGGAATAGGAATCGTAGATAATGCAACTACCAGAAGCACAGGAACTAATCAAAAGGTTTGAGTACCTAAAGGGCCGTCGAAACAATTTCGAGAAGGCTTGGCAGGACATCACAGACCTTATGATGCCTTACCGTGGTGACATTACTACCAAGCGTTCACAAGGGCAGCGTAGGGTTAAGGGTGTCTTTGATACTACAGCCATGAATGCTGCTGACTCCTTTGTGAATTTTATCAAGGGTGCAATCATCCCTTCAGGCAATGACTGGGTGAGGTTGAGGGCTAAGGCTCCATTCTCTGATATCCTTGCTGTCCGTCAGGTTTTGGATGTTGTAGGCGAGCGTATCCTTGCGGCATTAGCGGACAGTAACTTCTACAAAGAGAGTGCGACATTCCTCAGGGACTTCGCTGTCCTTGGTAATGGTACTCTCCATGTCAGAGAAGACATTCCTCGATTGGGGAAAAAGAACCGAGGGACATTCGGTGGTTTAGTTTTTGAGGCTGTCCCTATTGGGCATGTATGGTTCCAAGTAGGACACAGGGGTAGACCTAACTACATTGTCAGACAAGTGGTAATGACTGCCCTCGATGCGTTCAGGTTTTTCGAAGGTGCGGCGGGTCCAGATGTGGAGTATAAACTAAACGCTGGTGACCCGATGGGAGAAGTCTCGTTCCTTCACTTTGTATTCGAGAACGAGGACTTCATTCCCGGCGGTGTCATTTCTCCTGAGGACCGTGAGTACGTAGGCGTGTATGTTGCTGGTGCTGGTGATGCCAGTCTCGGCAAGGGTGGGATTGGTGGTCCTACTGTCATCCGCAAGGCGGGTTATGACACTTGTCCTTACATTGTTGCTAGATGGATGGTTGTAGACGGAGAAGAGTATGGCCGTGGCAGGGGTCACCTTGCTAGGGCCGACGCAATGGGAATCAATGAACTGCGTAGGCAGATTCTGATTGCTGCTGGTAAAGATCTAAATCCCCCATTAATGGTAGAGCATGACACTGTAGTAGAGTTGGACATTACTCCTAACGGGCTAATGGTTACTCGTCCTGCCGTGAAGATGGGTCCGCAGTATCTCAAGTCTGACACTAACTATGCTATTGCCGATGCTATTGCTCGTCAGGATCGTGATCAGATTCAGAAGGCTTTCCTCGGAGATATCCTTGAGGAACCGGACACTCAGCCACGTTCAGCGGAAGAGAGTCGTCAGCGTCAAAACCGAGCGTTGTCTCGTCTATCTGCCTCTGCTGATACGGTGAACTATGAGTTCCTGGATCCATTGATCCAATCTGTCATTGACATTATGTACCGTGCTGGCTCCCTTCCTGAGTTGGATTACTTACAGGAAATGGCTCCTGACGCTGATTTCGAGATCGTATATCAGTCACCTTTCTTCACTGCTCAACGCCAGAGTGGAGTAACCAGGGTTCAGGCATTCATGGAGCGGCGACTAGCATTGTTCCAGGTTACGCAGGATCCTATCTGGCTTGACGATTTGAATTCGAGTGAGGCGACTAACTATGACGCTAGGGTCAGTGATGTCCCTGCCCAGATACTCAGGAGTCCTGAAGAGGTAAGTGCGATCAGGCAAGCGAGGGCAGAGCAGAAACAGGTGGAACAGCGTATGGCTCAAATGCAGCAAGTCGCTGCGATGCAACAAGGCGGACCGCAGCAGGGTCCACCGCAGCAAAGGGCACCTAGACAAAGGGCACCGCAACAAGGAAAGAGTGTCAATGCTCAGTAAGGAAGAAAGGATTTTCTTGGTTGAGACTGAAGAGATCTTCAAGACCGAAAAGGGTCAAAGAGTATTGGACTACTTGAAGAAGGTACTCCATGCAGAAGAGACTCTTGAGCCGGAAGAGATCCTGAATAAAGACCTAGAGGCGGCTGGCCGTGTGGAACGGCATCATATAGATCCGATTGCTTTTGCTAAAAGGCAGGGATCTAGAGCAGCCTATTTTAAGATTGAAGCCTTGGTCCGACAGGGCAAGCGAGTCAGAGAGGATGTTACGAATGAGTAGTTTGGATGAATCCCTACCAGCAGACCTGGAGGGTCGAGATGCTTTGGTTGGCAAGTTTTCCTCAGTAGAGGATTTGGCTATGTCGTACCACAGTCTGAGCAAGAAGATGGGTGAGGGCAGTAGGGTTCCGAGCGATTCGTCAACTCCAGAAGAGTGGAGTTCTTTCTATAGGGGACTTGGTGCCCCTGAATCTCATGATGGATACCCTGTCCCAGAAGGCACAAACGAGGAACTGAGTGGCACTCTTTCAACGGCTAGGAAAAACGCCTTCCTCAAAGGGGTGTCGGTAGATCAGTGGCAGGAGGTTATTGCTCCAATCCTTGAACTTGAGAAGGACCGCAAGTCCAATCTCGATACGGAGCAAGCCAAGTCAGTCAAGGCATGGCAAGAAGCCGCAAGGGAGAAGTACGGTAATCAATTCGAAACAAAGTCTGCCCTTGCAGAGCGAGCCTATGCTAAGGTGATAAAGGACAACCCTGAACTTGATAGGGTTTTTAATATAACTGGGATGGGTCACCATCCTGAAGTAATGGACTTCATGGTTAAGATGGGAATGAACATGGCAGATGGAGCGGTTCCGAACAGCGTTGGAGGTAGCGATTTTGGAACAGACCATTCCTCTCTGGCTGCTAGGGCGAGGAAGTTGGCGAAACTGGGAGCGATCTACAATAGTCGTCACCCAGACTACGACGAGCATTATTCTGAGTTCATGACCATCCAGAAGCAACTGTCAGAAGATGGCTTCAATGGCATGTCCGATCCAAGGTTACAGCCCGATAGTTCGTGGGTTAGGGGAAGTTAATGGCTAAGAAGAAGAAGAAGAAGAAGAACGGTCCACCACCAGTACCAACATCCTCTCCGTTACCAGGATGGGGCGTTGGCCCAGGTTTATGGAGCAGAACTACGGGCATGATGGAGAAGGATGGCAAAACAGCATACAAGGCTTACGTCACAAAATGGGAACCTCCACGTGGTTACTATGACGAGAATCTAGCCGTGACTCCTTCCGCTTCCAGAGGGGCACCCCCTCCTGTTAAGCAGCGTAACTACTACCCGGAGCCGCTTCCTGGGTATGTACCTCCTCCCCCTACTAATGCACCCCCTACCTCCAATACGACACCGACACCGAAGCCGAAAGGTGGGAATGCACCCCCTCCCTCCAATACGACACCGAAGCCGAAAGGTGGGAAGGGTGATCCCAAAACCGATAGAGCCAAGGTTATTGAACAGGCGATGGGTGCCCACCGTACTGCGAACCCCATCCGCACTGCGAATCCTAGTCCGTACTCTGACCCTTATAAAGATATGACAACGGAACAGTTGAGTCGTCATTTCGAGGCTAAGGACAGAGAACGCAGGATGAAGGAGCGATTCGGCAACGCCCAAATTGGGCGTGTTGGTAGCGGTCGCCATCTCCACACTTCTGATGGAACTCTAGGATCAATGGGGATGCAGAATCCCAACTTGAATGCACCTAAGGATGACCCTAAAGGTCAGTTCCAGGCTGGCGTAGGCTTCATTGCTGAAACTGCGGCATTTGGTGGTGCGGCATCCTTAGTGGCTCGTATACCCTGGGCTAGAATTTTAACTCGCAAGGATTCCCCAAGGTCAGGAGACCCCTACTGGGGAAGTCAGGCCAAGGATTCCGCAAGGGCAAGAGCGGCAGCGGCAAGAGAAAAGACTAAACTAGAGAGACCTGTATCAGGCAAGAAAAAGACACCGAAACCTGGGCCTACTGTCAAAGGTAAGTCCAAGGGTAAGCCAGACGACCGACCGGGGAAAACCAAACCAGGAGAATCCAGCACTAAACCTCTACCCAAAACCAAGGGTACAAGGGCACAGAGAAAGAAGCAGCGGGAGAAGATGCTGAGAGACAAAGACAAGAAAAAGAAGAAATAACTTGACAATTAGTTACCAAGGGTGATTAATTGTCTTATCTGATAACCGAGAGGCCGGATTGACAGCAGGAAAGACTGCCGGATGTGGGCTTACGTACAAGCCAAGAGGAGCCGGATAACCGATAACTCTTCGACAATGTAACAGTTGTCAATGAAAGGGTTATCATCATGGCGATGACCGACCTTGGAAACCTAACTGGCAGTGGCGGTACCCTTTTCGGTACTGGTGCAAATGCGGATGCCTATAGCGTTTCCAACCTGTACAAGCAGGTATACACAGATCTGGTTAGACTCCAGATCCAACAGTTTGATTCACTTCTTTCCGACACCCTCATGAACGAGTCTATCGAAGGCGAAGTAAAGTCCTTTGATAAGTACCTCAAGCATGACGTTTCCAAACTCAAGACGAGAGATCGTTTTGGGCAATGGGGAGACGGTACGGATGCCAATGCGTATGGTGCCACCGATTCAGAGCGTAGGCTCATCGAACCTCAGTGGTTTGAATATGCTGAACTCTTTGATCCCCGTGACGAGGTTGGTCTTCTAAAGGCCATTGCTCCTGACGGAATGTACCTTGCGAATATCGCTGCGATCTTCAACCAGAAGAAGGACCAACTGATTCTGGACGCACTCTCGAAGACAGTTCTTGTCCAGACTCGTACTGGTGCTGGTGTTACAGCCAATACCACTACTGGGTATGGAACTGCGACTACTGGATCGTTCAAGGTCAATGCCACGACAAAGGCCATTGAAGCATACGATGCGTATGAAGGTCTTGAGATTGGCTGTGGACTTGCAAAACTCACTGCGAATTCCAATACCGATGCATTGGTTGGATTTGCAGCGGGTGCCGTTACAGTAGGAACTGTTTCTCTAGGTGCGCAACCCAATCTCACCCTAACGGCAGATACCCTTGGTGCGATACAGACAGAGGCAGACGCCGATATTTTGGCTGGTGTAACTGCGTTCAATGTTGAGAAGTTGATTCGTGCCCGACAGAAGTTGGATGCGAACAACGCCTTGATGCCGGGTATGCCATACATCTGTGTGCTACACCCAAACCAGTTCTATAGCCTCATGGCCGATTCTGGGGATGCTCGCTTTACCAGCATTGACTTCAATGAAGGCAAACCTCTCTTCCAGGGTACGGCATTTGTGTTCATGGGATTCGAGTTCCGTTTGAGCAACCTTCTTCCACAGGTGACACTCGAAGTTCCGGTTGACACGGATGGAGTAACGCCTGGGGTGGGAACCCTCAACCTGAGCGATGGGACGAATGCTGTCCGTTATGCCTACTTCTACACCCCTGCGTGTGGAATCTTCGGTATGAATGCGGGTATGGAAGTTCGTTTCGATGAGATTCCAGAACGTGGTTACTCATTGCAAATGTGGCATCAGGTTGGCATGAATGGTCTCCGCATGGATGGTGATTGCATTGTCCGTGTTGCTTCCGTTGACAATGCCGCTTAGTAGTTAGCGATTCAGGGGGGCGGGAATATGGGTAAGTCTCACGGAGAATCTGACAAGTTTCTTCGTAGATTTACGGGTAGTCCCGTCCCTATCATTTCGGAAACCTGGGTGGCCCTACTTACGGTTATGCCTACGAGTAGTAGCCCTACCGGGTATCAAGAGTGGAGAGAAACTGACACTGTGATCATTGTCAGGAAAAGGGTTTACCCTGAGATCCAGGTGGATACAAGTCTCACATACTGGAGCCTACCTGCTGTGGATGGTTCTGCTAAAGAGATCCATAACGTAAACGGAGTGAGGTGGTCAGCGTCTGAGACGAACCCCTTGCTTGATGGATCTGAGACTATATTGGGAGTAGGCATATTTGGATCCTCAACGGGTTCAGATTTGCTCTACTGGAACGAAATAACAACAACACTTACGGTGTCACAGGGTGAAGCCGTAGTCTTCCTCGACGGGAAGATCAAAGTTACGGAGCAATAAAATGAGTAACAGTTCTTCTGCCGGGGATAGCCTCGGCCTTTCGATTGGACGGAATCCAGCAACGGGATCGTCCTTTTCTATTTCTGGGTGGGTCGATCTTCTGCATACTTGTGCGGAAACAGGAGTTGTCACAGATCATTCTGGTCCCAATGCGATCTTGCAAAAAGGTCTCGATGCGATGATTAGCAACTTTACTTCCGTTGCTGTAACTGGTGCCTTGGATCCAACTAAAATGGGGATTGCGTTCTCTGCAAGCAATCCGACACTGGTCGCTGGAGGTGATTTCACATTTGGTGCTGGCCTTGACATTGTACCAATTACCACGAATATCACAGCCAATGTTGTTGGCGATGCGTTCTTTGACACGACACCCGGAGCCTTGTTCGAGGGTGCCACTGCGGGGAACGATGTGTTTACTGGGGAAGCGATTGCCGGGACCGCACCGAGTAGGTCGATTGTTACGAATAACGGTGCAGCATTGGTCATGAAAGCAACGGGTGCGATTACGGAGATTGATTGCATTGCGTTGGTGAATGTCACCAGTGCCACTGCTGGGTCGGCCTTTGCTGCTAGAGCGTGTAATGCATCAGGTGTTGCGTTGACAGGTGATCTAGGCATGACACGGATCACTATGGCTACTAACGATACGCTATCCGTAACATGGACGATTACGATCACTGCTTCCTAACCTAGACCTTTCTGTCGCTGGGAGGGACGGTTTAGTTCGGGCTGCCGTCCCTCCCTTTTTAGGGTGGTGAAATGCTGGTACAGTTCGACGCTGCCAACCCTGAACCAGTTGTGCCCATTGCCTACCCTTCTGCCTTGAAGTTGAGGGACGGGATCATTGATGGCACCTACACAATGGCGTACCAAGAGTTCGGGTCGAATCGGTGGTTCTATGTCACGGAGGTTCTTTCGTGGCAGAGTTCTCACCGGGAGGGTATGTGGGATTTCCGCCTAGCGGACACGACTATGCTTGTTGAACGAACACTAT
>Ga0255047_10001383_pt1 | contig 17651 bp, 40 predicted proteins | sample JV7_2_1_MG_FD_183640 | JGI IMG/M metagenome (GOLD analysis project Ga0255047, IMG submission 183640) | Seawater microbial communities from Jervis Inlet, British Columbia, Canada - JV7_2_1 | ecosystem: Environmental > Aquatic > Marine > Inlet | place: Canada: British Columbia | collected 2016-10-06 | reverse complement strand
AAATGATATTTACAGACAATGTAATAACATTTGATAAAAACGATTTGAATTTAAAAGTAGGTGAGTACTTTTATTCATTAAAATTATATGATAAAATAGATAGTAGCATAGTTGGTACTCTATTTGAAGGAAAATTTAAAGTAATAAACTAATGGGAATAACAGTAGATTTAGGGTGTAAGGTTATAGCAGTACAAAAGTATTTAGAATTAAAAGATACTCCTAACACTTACGCAGGTCAAGCGGGAAAGTTCCCAAAGGTGAACGACAACGAAGATGGGTTAGAGTTTAGCGAGGTTGTTAGTGGGGGCGTTCAAAGTGTTACAGGTGATGGCGTTGGAGGCACTCCCGATGACGTTGTAATGTCTTTTCCAGACGGTACAGAAGTGGAGCTAGTTGATGGTGGTGGCGTAAGTGTAACGCAAGCCATATCAGACATTCAAAACGGATTAACTCCTAACCATAGTGACTTAAATTTAAACGATGGTACTAACCCACATGGAACTACAAAAACAGATGTAGGGCTATCTAATGTAGACAATACAAGTGATGCAAATAAGCCGATTTCATCTGCTACGCAAAACGCTTTAGATGGTAAGGTTAATAATATATCTTTTGAAACTCAAACGGCTGATTTTGCGCCTAGTGGACAAGTAAACAATAAATATATTGACGTGGACAAAGCAACTGATGTAACTATTACATTTAATACGGGTGCATTTGAAAAGGATGGTGATGTAGTTTATTTTCAACAAGTATCGGCTGGTAGACTATTATTTGTTAATGGTACTGCATCAATTACCGCCGCCCCTTCTTTATCTTTAGTTAGTGGAGGCGTTGAAAGCATTCAGGCGGTTATACGAAAAAGTGCAAGTGTTTATATATTAACTGGAACTACTGAATAATGCTACTAGGAACAATAAACAACATCAACAAAAGCACGGAACGTAAAAGAGTTTTAAAGGCTGTGAATACTGATTATTTGGAATATATAAATAGTATTTCATGGGCTAATACGGATGAAATTGTCCTTTATTATTCCGTCGATTTATCCAACGAAACAGGCGGGGGTGTAGTATCTTCTTTTTATAATTCAGGGTCAACAGAATGGCTGAGGATAACAACAACATCTTCTAATAGAATATCACTAAGGGTTGTTGTAAATGGTTCTAACGTGATGGACACAACAGGAGCCGCAAGACCCGCATACCCTAATATAATTGAAATAAAAAACGGGGGGCTTTACTTGGATGGTGTTTTATATTTATCTATACCTTATACGCTAACACCTAATTGGAGTGTAGATTTTACGCATAGAGTAGGGTATAGCTTATTTAATAATTCACCATTAAACGGTACTATATTTAATTTTAAAGGTAACAACGAAACATTTTCGTTAAACGAGGGCAACGGGGCTGATTTTAAAGGCTCTTTGGGTACTATTGGAACGTGTTTAACAGGTCATTCGGGGGGCTTAAATTATATTAATCAAGAAATGATAAAAGCAATATAAAATGATAAAAGAAACTAAATATTTACTTGTATACGATACAAGCGTAACCCTATTAGATGAAAATTGCGAACACTTAGGTTTCCCGATTGGAACAACTTTCGAGCAAATGCGAGAATATGGGAAACCTTCAAACGGGGTAATAAAACAAAAAGAGGGTAAAGATATTTGGGTTTTGCCTTTTTATGTAGATGATAAAATTTGTTTTGAAGATAACCCCACAGTTTACGAGGTTTTGACTTTACAAGAATATAAAAATGTAACGTTTGATATCATAGAGGATTATGTTTAAACTTTCTAAAAGATCACTAAAACACTTAGAAGGGGTTGAGCCTGTTTTAATAGACATAGTAAAAGAAGCTATAAAATATTCTCCATACGACTTTGGAATACCTATTACAGGAGGGTTTAGAACAGCAGAACAGCAACAAGCATTGTATTATAAAGACCTTTCTAAATGCGATGGTTACAGAAAAAAATCATATCATCAATCAGGGAAAGCATTTGATGTTTATGGCTATGTATACGGAAAAGCAACATGGGACAAACATATATTAACTAAAATAGCTAGGCACATTCAGAAAGTAGCTTATGATGAGTTTTGTGTTGATCTTAAATGGGGCGGTGATTGGATTAACTGGAGGGACTTACCACATTTCGAGATTAAATAAATAAGTTGAATAGCTATAAAAAGACGTTTAAATTCGTTATATATGCGATAAAAAAAATATTATGTTTCTTACTGCGTTCCAATGGTCTGTTTTATCTTTTTTCCTAGTACAGGGGGTTGCTATTATAAAGTTCTCTGTGTGGCTGGTTACATCTATTAATAAACTAGACATTGATTCTAAAGAGAATTGTAAAAGAGCAAGCGATATAAAAAACGACATTGATGCTTTAAAGAACGATGATAGAAGAAATGAAAAGGACATATCTAGAAGACTAGACTTAATTAGTCAAGGGCTGGTAAGGGTAGAGACAAACGTAGCAAACATAAAAGAACAGTTAAAATGAGTTATAGACCACGACTAAACAAAGCAGAGGCAACATTTTTAGGGTTAAAATTAAAGTTTGAGAAGTACGAAAAGGGAGGGCGTAACCCACGATATACAATAAAAAAAGATTTGTATAATAAACTTTTAGAGTATAGAAATTCAAACATTAAAAAAGAAGGGGTTAAAAGCGCAAAAATACTTGTTTTTGATATTGAAACTTCACCCACGAAAGCATACGTGTGGGGTAAATGGAAACAAAACGTCAATGATTGTCAATTACTAGATGAGTGGTTTATGATCACATGGTCTGCTAAGTGGTTATTTAAAAGCGAAGTATTAAACGCAAAGCTAACACCAGACGAAGCTATTAAACAAGACGACAAAAGGATAACTCAAAGCATTTGGAAGCTGTTAGATGAAGCAGATATACTTATTGGTCATAATATTAATAAGTTTGATATAAAAAAACTAAATACTAGGTTTTTAATTCATGGGCTTCCTTCTCCAAGTTCTTTTTTAACTATTGACACTTTAGTTCACGCTCGTAAATCCTTTGCGTTTCACTCCAATAAATTGGACTTCTTAGCTCAAAAGCTGGGAGTAGGTAAAAAGGTTAACCATGCAGGTTTTGAAATGTGGGCAAAGTGCTTGGAGGGCGATGAAGATTCTTTAAATAAAATGAGTGAGTACAATGATGGTGATATATTTATAAATGAAGAAGTATATTTAAAAATAAGACCGTTTATAAGACCTCACCCGAACTTATCTTTATTTATTGACACTGACGGCATTGTATGCCCTAGCTGCGAACACAACGAACTAGAATATATTTCTGAATATGCAACTTACGCCAATACTTACAGCGAATACAGGTGCAAAAGATGCGGGAACAGATCTAGGTATAATAAAGCACAAACAAAAGTAACACCATTACCTAGATAAAAAATTATGTTTGGAATTGGAAAAGGAGCTGGTAAAGCTGTAAACGAAACATTAGGAGGAGTTAGCAAGATATTAGATAAGGTTGTTACTACTCAAGTAGAACGTGGTAAAATAGATATTGAATTTAATAAGCTACAAACTAAGATTAACGAGTTAGAAGCTGGTAACGGTTCTTTGTTTGTAAGTGGATGGCGACCTATGGTAGGTTGGTGTTGTGCTATTGGTATTGCTTTTAATTTTATACTAAGACCTATCTTAAATTATATCCTTTTGGTTTTTTATCCTAATGTTCCTATTATGGAGTCTTTAGAAATGGGTGTGCTTAGTACTCTTATTACAGGTATGTTAGGTTTTGGGGCTATCAGAACCTATGAGAAGGTAAAGAATAAAAGCAGAAATTAAACGAGCATTAAAACGCTCGACAACAGTCGCTAAGAGGCATTAAAACGCCTCCTAGCTTGGTGTTGTATTGAATACTATTTCTCAATTATTGCCATAGTTTTACCCATAGCACCAAACTGTTTAGATACTTTCACCCCGTTTATCATCATAAACTGTTCTCTGTATCCTATATTTGTTTCTTTACCTTTTATCTCATAGTTAGTATCTAATACTGAATTATACATTTCAGCAGACATTAATATTTCAATATCACATTGATACATTTCTAATGCTGAACCTACTAAATTTCCTAATTTACTCATAATTTTATCTTTTAATTTTCCGTACTACAATACAACAAGGAATAGAAACCATTGAAACGGTTACTATTCTAAACGTTGTGTGTCATGCTTTCTCGTACCATCTCCACCATATATGACCAAACCATCCAATATTAAATGTAATCGAAGGAATTAGCACATCTGGAAATATTAATATAGACATAGTCATTAGTGATATTAAAATCATTATAGTGAAAGTCATACGCCACACAACACGGTGTAAAACATTATTTTTATTTACTAATGCTTCGTGGTACGATTCTGCAAAGTCTATTAAATCATAGTAATCAAACTTTGATACTCTTTTGTCATGTTTGTCAAATTCTGGATATTTTTGACTTTTATAAAATAATTCTGCTTTCATAGTTATATGTTTTTAATCCGTAAATAAAGCCAACGTTTACACTTATCATTAGCAACAAGGCTACATTTCGTCTTCTATATGGTTATACATTAATTGCATTACCCATGCATTTTCAAGCTCATACATTCCACAAGTAGAGCAAGCCTCGTCTATTGTGTTATAGTAGTTTATCTTACCTTCTTCGTTTTTCATAAAGTCCATATTTCTAAGGTCTATGATTACATATTGTCCTTTCATAATTATATTTTTAGTTATTAATACCGCCCAATTGCTAACACGGTATATATTTTATTTTCGGTCCTCAAACAAATCATATACAATTTGTTAGCGGTAATTCTCTAATATTCTCATCATTACCTCGAAACAATCGTTTTCATCATTGAGTTTTAATTCTCCTGTTTTCATCCTGTTTTCATGGAAAATATCGCCCGACTTATCTCTCCAAGCTGCTATTAATTCACTTCTATCAATACCGCTAACACGGTTTAGCAAATCAGTTTTTAACTTAGATTCTAAGTAATCAATATACTGGTCTTGTGCATCTGAATACCACATTAGAGCATGATCGCCATGTCCGTAATTATTATCTTTTATATTAGGTCTTTTCATTTCGTTGTTGTTAAGTCGTTAAAATCCGATTGCTACACTTATCATTATTTCAGCCTTACTTTATCGTAGTATTTTTTTAGCCTGTCTATACACTTATTCCAGTTTTCAATAGCAGCCAAAGATTTTTCCACATCTCCAAATGGAGAAGCCCACCTTTTCATATAAGCGGTTTCCAATCTGATTTTAGTTTCAAAGCCTTTGATCATATCTAACATATCAGACATTACACTTATTCTCTCTAGTTCTTTTTGTTTGTTCATGCTGTAATATTATTAAGTCTTTATTTAAAAACAAAATAAATTAAACTTTTTTTAATATTTATTTAAAATAGTTTGATATTATTATTTATTAGATTTATATTTACAACATGAAAAAAATTAAAACAACGATTGATTATTATAGCTACGAGGTGGCAGATGATTTAATACTTACATTTGATGTTGAGTATATAATAGATAATGACACTTTTAGTCATGAGTTTGGTAATGAAATAGGAGAAGATTATGTTTCAATTCAATCAGCTCAATTACTTAATACTAATTTATCCGATGAAATGGTAAACGAAATTGAGTACGAATTGAGTCATGGCTTATTGGATGATAAATTAGCTGATAGTATTGGGATTGAAATTTAAAATTAAAAAAACTAAGAAAATGGAGATTTACAAAAAATTATTAGAAGTTCAGAAAGAAGTAGGTGCTATCTCAAAGGATAGTAAAAACCCATTCTTTAAAAGTAAGTATTTTGATATTAACAGCTTAATACAACACGTTGAGCCGATACTTACAAAGCATGGATTGCTACTATTACAACCTATTAAAGAAGGTAAGCAATATAGTATGATTGTTGATGCTGAAACTGGTGAGAGTATTGAAAGCTCTTTAGAGTTACCTAACTTATCAGACCCTCAAAAGCTAGGCTCTGCTGTAACTTATTACAGACGTTATACATTATGCTCTTTATTAGCTTTACAAGCCGAAGACGATGACGCTAACATAGCTAGTAAAGCGAAAGTAGATTACGCAAATAAATTGAAATCATGCAAAACACTAGCAGAACTTCAAAGCGTATACGTGTCTATTCCATCAAATCGGCATAGTGAATACGTTAAATTAAAAGACGATCTTAAAATTATATTAACATGAACACGTATACACTTGAAAACTGGTCAAAAGGCACTGTGATTAAAATAAGTGCTTTAGGGTGGAACATTGAAAACTACCAACACACGTTTTATAAGGATGATAAAGGAAAAATTATTACACAATCTTACAGTACTAGATACTGGGATATAACAAAAATAGAATATGAAACACCCGATAACTAAATTGATTAAATCAGAATGCGAGCTAAAAGGATTGACAAGGGCAAAACTATCAGACCTTACAGGATATGAAGAAAACTATTTATCTACTTTAGTAAATGGGAAAACTGGATTCCCTTTGTCCTTTTTAGTTGCAATATCAGAAGCATTAGAAATGAATTTACACACCTTATTAAAATTAAAAAATGATTAAATATTTAAAATACTGGAATATATTAAGAAGACTTAGATCAATGAAGCGCAAAGAATATCAAGTTAGGATAGCTTGTTCAGAAATGAATATATGGTATGACGACCTTAATATAAGAAACATAAACAAAGCAATAAATAGAATAAAAGAAACATGGACAAGGAACAACATGATAGATTAAAAAATTATGGTTAATTCACTAGAAACATTAAACCAAATAAATATGCTTAAAGCTAAAATAAAAATACAAAAGATAGCTTTAAAAGGTCGCAGTGGGTGGATTTGCCACAACTTAAAAAAAGAATTATTAGAGTTAAATAGTGCGTTATATTATAAAAATAAAGAATTTAAAACAAATAAATAAATACAATTATGGGATACAAAGTAAAAGGAACGATTACAGAAATAAGTGAAAAGCAAATGTTTGATGCTGGAAGTGGGAAACTAACTTTTAGAATTGACACAGGAGAAGACTACAACAAGTTTTGGGAGTTTGAATTATTTAAAAGCAAAGACCATACAGAACACTTAGATAACTTCACAAAATTCAACAAAGTAGGGGATAATGTAGAGGTTGAGTTTAATATAAAAACTAATCTATGGACTAATCCAACAACAAATATAGAGAGGTTGTTTACATCTTTATCTTGTTGGAAGGTTGAAAAGTTAGATAGTCAAACCGAACCAGCAGAATCAAGTAATACTGATTTGCCTTTTTAATCTCGATTAGTAATAACCTTAAGGGAGTAGTATTTGGCTGCTCCCTTTAAACCAACAACCACAATGAAAGACAAACACGTAGAAAGTATTGTAAAACAATTTCAAGAGCGATCTGATTTAGGCATTAAGAAATATGGTACTACCTTAGAGAGAACTGATTTAAACACCTTAGATTGGGTAGAACATACTAAGCAGGAGTTAATGGATACTATCTTATATTTAGAGAGATTAAAAGAAGATTTAAAAAAGATTGAATAAAAGTTGTAGTATAATAGTTAATAATGTATACTTGTATCATATAAGGCTTCTCACACTATAACCTTATTTAAAAAATCATTTAACCCTTGATTGAAAGTTGACGTGAGAAGCAACTGGAAGTCAGGGGTTTTTTTATTGAGTAATAAATTATGGAAGGATGGATAAAACTACACAGAAAGCTAATAGACTGGGAGTGGTATACTGACTCAAAGATGGTTCATTTGCTATTTCATTTGGTAGCAAAAGCTAATCATAAGGACGGTAATTGGAAAGGTATTGAGGTTAAAAGAGGTCAATTAATTACTGGTTTAGATTCGTTAAAGCATCAAACAGGAATCTCTACACAGTCTTTAAGAACTTGCTTGGAACGGTTAAAATCAACAGGCGAAATAACAAACAAAAGCACAAACAAATACCGCATTATAACCATCTTAAAGTACGATTCTTACCAATTAAAAGAAAAAGATAACAAGCAACTAACAAACAATCAACAAACAACTAACAAACAACTAACAGCAAACAAGAATGTTAATAATGATAAGAATGAAAATAATAAACAAACTGTACCTTTTGAGAAAAGGCACGTTGAGTTTTCTAAATGGTTTTATTCTCAATTACAATCTAATATGATTATAAGCAGAAAATCAAATCCCGAATCTAAAGGATGGGTGAACCCTATCAAACTCTTAGAAGAAAGAGATGGGATAGAATGGGAGCAAATTAAGAAAGGCGCTTTGTTTTATTTTAAACACCATGAAGAAAAGTTTATGCCAGTAATACAAAGTACTACAGCATTTAGGGAAAAATGGGAAAGCCTTAGAACATTTCTAATTAAACAGCAACAAGAATGATACTACTAAAAGAAAAAGTACAAAATTACCATAAGTTAAAAAATAAGTTTATCGGAGGAATAGAAAAAAACTTTGATGATTTTTATGATGACAAGCATGATGACTTGAATAAGATAATAGGATTTACTAAATATGCAGATGATTTTATTTATGAGCTTATTCAGTGTGCTAATCTTAGCGAGCATACAAGTTATTACGATGATGTTAAAAGCAAATCCTTAAAGAAAGTTTTGTTTCATTATGAGGTAGATGCTTACTTCAATAAGAGTAAGGCTGATAAATGGCTTGTAAACGCTCTCTTGTTAGTTGTAAGAGACTTAAATACATTTGATGGGGTTATGTTTACAAATGGAAAAGATAAGGTCTTAAAAGGGAATATATTGAAAAGCAACAAACAAAATAAACAAGTGAGATTATGAAAAGAATTTACCACCCATATACTTTATGGGAAGATTTTAGAAGAGGGTTTTACGATAATTGCTCTGGACTTGACAAAAAAGAAAAGATTGAAAAAGTTATTGAAATGTTTTCAAGTAAAGAGTTAACGAGAGAATTTATGATGTTAGCTATTGATGAATGGAAGTATTCATGTGAGCATAACTTAACGAATGGAGGCATGAATAAGATAGCCTACTTAGGGCAAGCGGCTTGCTGCCTTTATTCAGACGTACCATCTACAATTACAATGGAGAGTTGGAGTAAGTTGACTCCTGAGGTGCAAGAGGAAGCGAACAAGATAGCTAATGAAGTGTTAGAGATTTGGATAGACAGAAACAAAAATATACAATTATGCCTAAATATTATTTAGAAAAAAACGTGTTAGAAGCTGCAAAAGAGAGGGTAGAATACACCTTTGACAATTTTAAAAAAATTTACGTTTCTTTTAGTGCAGGAAAAGATTCTACTGTAATGTTGCATCTAGTTATTGATGAAGCAAAAAAAAGAGGAGTAAAAGTAGGGGTTTTAATAGTTGACCTTGAAGGTCAGTATCAATTAACAATTGAACACATAAACGAGACCATAAAGGAGTATAGAGATTATATCGACCTATATTGGGTGTGCTTACCTTTACATCTTAGAAATGCGGTTTCTGTATACGAGCCTTTTTGGATGTGCTGGGATGATGAAAGAAAAAATGATTGGATAAGAGAGCTTCCTGCAGCAGGGATAAATGACGTTAATTACTTTCCTTTTTTTAAGAAGGGAATGGAGTTTGAGGAGTTTGTTCCAGAGTTTGGTGAGTGGTATTCACAAGGAGAGTTAACAGCTTGTTTGGTGGGGATAAGAACGGATGAAAGTTTAAATAGATACAGGACTATATCTAGTAAGACGAAAACTACATTTAAAGACAAACAGTACACTACATTGGTAACTAGTAATGTTTACAACGTATATCCAATTTATGATTGGAGAACGGAGGATATTTGGGTTTACCACGCAAAATTCCAAGACAAAAGAAAGAATGAGTTGTATGAACTTATGAATAAGGCAGGCTTATCTATACATCAACAAAGGATATGTCAGCCTTATGGAGACGACCAAAGACGAGGGCTTTGGTTATTTCATCTAATAGAACCAGAAACGTGGGCTAAGGTTGTAGCTAGAGTGAATGGAGCTAATTCAGGAGCTTTATACATCAATGAGAGCGGTTCAATAACAGGATACAATAAGATAACTAAGCCAGAAGGACACACATGGGAGAGCTTCTCTATGTTGTTTCTTGATAGTGTACCACAGGTAACTAAAGACCACTACTTAAACAAGATATTTACATTTACAGAGTGGTGGAAAACTAGAGGGTATGAAGGGGGTATGCCAGATGAAGCCCCTTATTTATTGGAAGGAAAGAAGTTAGTACCTTCATGGAGGAGGGTATGTAAATCCCTTTTGAGGAACGACTTCTGGTGTAAGGGATTAGGCTTTACACAGCAGAAAACAGCTGCGTATCAAAAATATTTAGATATGAAGAAACAAAAACGAAAACAAAAACAATTCTTACAAAATGGAAACAACTAAAAATTATTTATTATCGAGAGTAAAAGAGTTTATAACAGACGATATTTCTAAAATGAATTTAGATGATAAAGTTGATACTATAAACCAAATTAAAACAATGCTACATGAGGCTAGTCCTTTTAATACCGAGCCAGTAGACTGTGTGCTTTGGGTTAAGAATGAGACAGTCCACGCAAACGACTATAACCCTAATAGTGTAGCTCCTCCAGAGATGGAGTTACTTAGGTTAAGTATCGCAAATGATGGGTATACTCAGCCAATAGTTTCAATGATGGATACAGGAGGCGGAACTAGGGAGGTTATTGATGGATTCCATAGGAATAGAGTAGGTAAAGAGTGTAATGACATACAGTCTAGAGTACATGGGTACTTACCTGTAGTTACTATTAGAGATAGTCAAAAAGGATTAAACGACAGGGTGGCTTCTACTATTAGACACAATAGAGCTAGAGGTAAACACGGAGTTGATAGTATGAGTGAGATTGTGGTGGACTTAAAGAAGCGTAATTGGTCACCATCCAAGATAGCTAAAGAATTAGGGATGGATTCAGATGAAGTTTTAAGATTAGCTCAAATGTCAGGACTAACAGAGTTATTTAAAGATAAGTCATTCTCTAAAGCTTGGGAGACAGATGGCGAAGAGTAGTAAAGATGGGCGTGTGGTGTTCTATGAGGACACCCACGCCTACTACTTGGATGGTAAGAAAAAACTAACAAGTATAACTAAGTACATATCTAAATTTAAGTCGGATTTCGACTCTGATTTAATAGCTACAAAATACGCTAAAAAGCACAAATTAAAAAAAGAAGATGTATTGAAGATGTGGAAAGATAAAGGTGAGAAGTCCTGTAAAGAAGGTACTTTTATCCATTCAATCTTTGAAGATTACATACTAGGGAATCATATAAAAGTTAATGGCAACCCTAAAAGCCAAGTAGCTTTGTTGGTTATTGATGAACTTTTTAAGTCAAAAAGACTTATTCCAGTGGAATGTGAGCTTATAGTTTACAACGAAAAATACGCTGGTCAAATAGATTGTATTGCCAAGAATCAAAAAGGGGAACATTTTATAATAGACTGGAAAACAAACGAGTCTATTAAAACAGAAAATAGATGGCAAAGAATGAAGGGTAAATATGACAAATTAGATTGTTGTAATTTCAACCACTACTCAATACAATTAGATTGCTACAAAAATATGTGTAAAGAATATGATATTAAAGGGTGTTATATTGTGCATTTAAACATTGATAGTTACGATGTATTAGAAACTAAGGTAATATGAACGACTCAATAAACAAACTACAGGATAAGATGAACTCCTCCGACTTGGAGAAAAAAGAGTTTGAGAGGATATACGAGTTAAAAACTCCTGAGGAATTAGTGCAAGAATGGGCAGAAACTAAGCTATACGCTAAAGAAAATCCTTTGCATTTCGGATTTGATAAAGTGGATGAGGTATTAGATGGTGACCTTAGAGGGAAGGTAGTAGCTATACTAGGACTAGCAGGCTCTAAGAAGTCATTACTAGCTGCGCAATGTTGTAATATAAACGCAGAGATGCACAAGACTAGAGGTGTAATATCAAATATGGAAATGGATAATATAGCAGGATTAGATAGGCTAATGGATTTTGCTTGTGACCATTACGAGACAAACGATGGATTAGTTAAGATACAAGCATCTAAATACTTTAAACACAAACTTAGCAGGGATAATCAAGAAACAATAGTAGCTGAATTATCATCTGATTTAAAAAACTTCTATGGGAATAACCTTTTAATAAATGGTACATCACAAATGACTATAGAAATGTACGATACACTTATACAGCAAACTATTAAAAAATTTGGTAGTATTGATATGCTGATGGTAGATGGTATGAGTATGACTGGGGAAAGTGGTAGTGAGACTGAAAGGTATTCCAAAGTGTCCAGCGGTTTAAAGATGTTAGCTAAAAAGTATAAGATACTTATATCTGTAATATGTCACGTATCAAAAACATCAGGAGGGAAAGCGGTTACTCCTCACACTAGAGATTTAAGACCTTATGTTAGAGGTTCACAAAAGATAATAGATGACTTGGATATTTGTATTTGTATGTCGTTAATTGAGGACATGGAAAATGCAGGAGGGTATGAGGATGAACATGGTTATTTGTGGATGCACGACAAGAGAGGTACTGGGAAAGTAGTTAGACTAATATACGAATTTAATAATATGAATTTGGTTATGAAGGAAACACCAATAGACCCTGATATGATGGAGAAAAAAGAGAATCAAAAAGGATTGTTTTAACGGTTAGTATAGGATTAGTGCGCTAACCACAACACTTAAATAATAGCACTAACGTAACTTGCGCATTAATTTTATACATTGTTATGCGCTTTTAATTGATTGAAAGATGAAATTTAATTTAAGAATAAAAGATTTAGAAGTAAGAAGTTGCGGAAAACATTTGCTATCTGATGGCGAACACAACCGAGCCGAAATTGTAAAGTGGTCAAATGATATCAACAAAAAAGAATATTGTTGGACTGTTGCTTACTGGGATCAGGGGAAAGAAGGTTATGATTTACAATTTGTAGGCGGTAGACCGTTTGATGTAGATGTCGAGTTATTTATGAAACTTGCTAAACAAGGACAGCAAATGTTGGATGATGCGTTTAATTGCGCATAACGCTTGTGTAAATGCCGTGCAAGTGTTACAAATTAAATTAACAACGGCTCTTAATTGCATGGAATTTTACACCATGTTATAAGTTTTTATTATGGCTAGAGGTGAGCAAATAGATAAGATTAGTAAAAAATATGTAAGGCTAACCGCTAAAGATAAAAAGTTCCAAAAAAGAGAACACAAAAGATATTTGCGGAGATTGAGAAAAAAAGTAAACGAACCTACACCGCAAAACAATAGGTATAAAGGGTGGATAGGTTAATTACTTATAATGGTAAATGTAACAAGCGTTTTGTTTTACGATTAAATACAGAAAAATGACTAGAGAGAAAATAATAAAATACATAGAGTTTAGAGCAAGTGGAATAAACCAAGCTATAAACTATGATTACAAAGAGTTTTACAAAGAGATGTTAGAAATGTGTAAACAGGAAAAGCAAGTAAAACAAAATGATTTGTTACATAGTGTTATGCGTTGTTCAGTTAAAGATATTGATAAATTCTATGAGGAAACAGGGTATTCAGATAACACTAATGATTGGGGTATAAGAAAGGATAAAAGAAATGAGTGGGATTGGAAAAACCCAAGCCAAATGATAAAGGATTGGATGAAGTGGAAAAGGAATAACGCATAACACCCGTATAAACCCCAGCGTAAGCGACCCGATAGGGTGGGGTTTTATACAATGTTAATTATAAAGATTATGAAAGTAAATATAAAACCATTATCGGTTAATGCTTGTTGGCAGGGCAAAAGATTTAAAACACCCAAATACAAAGCCTATGAAAAGGAGCTAATGTATAAACTAAAGCCTATGGATATTCCAGATGGTAAGATAAAAGTATCTTTAGTATTTGGGTTATCTTCTAAACTTGCGGACATAGATAATCCAGTAAAAGCGTTTATAGATATACTACAAAAGTACCACAAATTTAATGATAGAGATATTTACGAAATGACTTTAAAAAAAATAGATGTTAAAAAAGGAAATGAATTTATAGATTATGTTATACGACCTACAAAATAACCTAGACAAAAACAAAGCAGCTTATAAGTTTCACAAACTTGTAGAAGATGGTAAAGTAATTGAATTAACCGAGAAACGTAAGAAGCGATCTATATCTCAAAACTCTTATCTCCATGTAGCTATTACTCTATTTGCTATTGAAGTAGGGTACACAATAGAAGAGGCTAAGACAGTACTCAAAAGAGAGTGTAGCTTTATGAGATACGATAAAGAAGATCATGTATTTTTAAAACGTACTAGAGATTTAAACACAAAAGAACTTACCGATTTTATAGAATTTATTATTACGTATGCCGCTAAAATGTTTATCACTATACCAAGTTCAGAGGAGTATATTTTGAATCAAATAGATATAGATAGACACATATCACATAACAAAGAATACATTTAATCGAAAAATTTTAAATAAATATTGAATAAAGTTTGATTATTACAAAAAGTTGAATTAGTATTGTAAGACAAACAAAGAAAGATGAAAAAAGGAGATACATATAAATATAATTCGCTTCAAGATGTGGAGTGTACTTTAGTAGTATTAGAACACGATAAAGATTTTGTTAGTTTTGCGGCTATTCCAAAAGAAGAAATGAAAGAGGTATTTAATCTTTCAATGACTATTAAGAACTTAGAGGATAGAATTAGACGGCAAGAAATTGAGAAGATATAAATATCTTAATAAGAGAGAATAACAATTATTAAAATTACTATTATGTGGGAATTAGAACTAAATGCAAAAGAGGCTTTAAAAAATTATAGTATAGTTGAACTAAAGACTTTTATGGATGCTGTTAAAATAGCAATATATAAAGCGACTGTTGGTAGTGAGGATAAGAGAAGATTAGTTTATACTGAGAGGGCTATTGAGGATCTTATGTGTAGTAAAGTTAACAGCTTTGTTAATGGCTTATAATGTCAAATCTAAACAACGTTAACGATTAAAAACTAAGATATGAATTACTATAAAGGACTTATTAAAATAGGGGAGAGTGGAGAGTTTCAAAGTATACCAAATGATTTATTGTCTGATTATATAAAGGATTTTAAACTCGAATTAGAGAGTAGAACAAAAGTTAATGTTGTTTTAAATAATGTTATCGAATGTCCTACTTGTAAAAATGATGGTAGGGAAGTTAGATATGATATTGGGACTTATCCCTGTGCTACTTGTGGTGGCAAGGATTTTCGATAACACCCTTGTATGATTCAGCTTTATCGACCTTAGGTGACTTCATACAATATTTTAAAAATTAAATAACATTTATAAGTATTTGGATTAGCAAAAGACAGTTATTAATTATCGCCTTGATTCGGCTTTTTAACATGGGAGTTACTGCGCCTGCATCCTACCTTAAAAAACAAAACTATGATAGCAGAAATAAGAACAACAATAGAGATGACAAGGGAAGAGTTAATAAAAAGAGGGTATTTAAAAAAGTAAGATGAAAGCCCACACAGAACAAACGAAACTAGCTTTAATGTTATTTGCGAATACGCAGATAGCATTGGAGCTGCAAGATAGGCTAGAGGGGACTCTAATGTATAACAAAAAACATAGAAATATATTAGCAAGAGTGCAAGAAAAAAACGAGTTTACAATTAATAAACTTTACAAAGAATTAGATGATGACACGCAAAAGATAATAAACGAGATGGTAAAAGCCTCTGAAGTCGTACTAGATGCCATGACAACAAGCAGTCTAACTCTATTCACTGGACTAATGGAAGAATTAAAAAAAGGTAATATTAAAATTCAAGAAGATGAAAAACTACGCTAAAATAATTGGGAAAGAGTGGAACACACCAGTAAACAAAGCTCAGGTAAAAAACAACGAACACGCACCAGTAGAAGTAAATAACAGCCCTACTTTAATACATAGAGATGCAAGTGTTAGAATGTTTAAACTACTACAAGAGGAGCTTTGGGAATTTAAGGCGGCTTATGACTTAGACAGTAAAGAAGTATCCGAAAGGGAGCGGTTTGTTTTGGTTACAGATGCCATCTTTGATATGCAGTACGTACTAAGTGGCATAATTGCACAACATGGATTAGAGGACATCCAAGATATAATAATGGATGAGATACACCGAAGCAATTTAACAAAGTTACAGGGGGGCAATATAGAGATGAATGATATGGGTAAAATATTAAAACCATCAACATACTCACCTCCAAAACTAATTGATTTAATTTAAGACTATGAAAAAGATAATAATAATAGCTTTAATCGTACTAGGTATGATGGGTTGCAAAGAGAATGAAGAGGTAGCGCCACAAGGAACAGTAGTACCGGTAACAGTAGTTACTAACCATGTAAGAATAACATTAAACAGCTTAGAGGTAGGGGACTATTTAGATGTTACTTCTAGTCGATACGGTGCTGCTGTTTATATGACTAGGCCAGAAGATGCTTATTACTACTTCTGTAATCTAATGGGTAATTTAGTAGGCTTTCAAAGGATAGGCAACTGTGATGATAACACAATAGAGTTGATAGCTTTAGAGGGAATCTATATTGATTATGCAGGTGATGTAACAATAGAGTATTTAGAAGAGGTAATACATGAATAACGAATTGTATAAACAAAGTAAAACGAATGATATGAAAGCAGAAAAGATAGAAGTAGGAAAATATTATTATTATGGTAAAGTACAGCGAAAAATGTTATGTATTGAAGTAGGTACTTGTGTAGATAAATCTCAAAGTGATTTTACTGACTACCTTAATAATAATTATAGATTTTATAATGATGATATGCACGTTGACAGGTACAAGCGTAAATGAGTGTATTTTGTTTATACGTTGTTGTGGTGTCGTTTTAATGCACTACAACACCCGTCTATATTGAGCGTCAAGCGTAGTTGTGAGGTAACGAACAATTCAATTATAGACTTTGTTAGATAGTGTACTATATTGCACTTGTAAAGCGATAACCTTACAAGATAGTAAAAAAGTAAAGTTATAAGTGTACTATATTGCACTATTTAATATGTCAATATAATTTAGTATATTTATTGTAATTTACAATTATTTACATATGCCATTTAAAAAAGGAGAAAGTGGAAACCCAAAGGGAAAACCTAAAGGGGCAATAGGAAAAAAGACTGCAATCTGGAATGAGATAGGTGAGTGGTTTGCTAATGATGGGATACAAGCCTATCAAGAGAATCTAATTGATCTGATGACTCATGAAGATACGGATGTACGATTAAAGGCTATGGATAAGTTCAATGCTTTGATTGAGTTCTTTAAACCCAAACTTGCTAGGACTGAATTAGTAGGAGATGAAAAGAAGCCTTTGAGTATCGTAACGGAGTTTAAAATCCCAAATAATGACAGAGAATAAAGTAATAGAACCGCAAGAGGGGTATCAGTTAAATGCTCTAGGTTCTAGTGCTGATATTGTTATTGGCGGCGGTGCTGCTGGGGTTGGTAAAACCTTTTGT
>Ga0255047_10001382_pt1 | contig 17656 bp, 14 predicted proteins | sample JV7_2_1_MG_FD_183640 | JGI IMG/M metagenome (GOLD analysis project Ga0255047, IMG submission 183640) | Seawater microbial communities from Jervis Inlet, British Columbia, Canada - JV7_2_1 | ecosystem: Environmental > Aquatic > Marine > Inlet | place: Canada: British Columbia | collected 2016-10-06 | reverse complement strand
TGCACCATGTGCCCGCCATCGAGCGGAACGATCGGCACCCAATTGAGTACACCCCACACGAGGGCTGTGAAGATGAAGGAATCCAGGAAGACAACGATCTCTGGCGAGATGTCTGCGAACGCGCCACTTCGTCCCACAAGCAACACGGCTCCCCCAGCGATGATCCCTGTGGCGGATCCTGCTGCAGAGATCAAGAAGGACTGTCCATGGCTCAACTTCGAGCCATGGCTGTACGTCGTCACACCGCCGAGTCCGTAGAGCGTGACCGCGATGCCTTGTGCTCCGAACCTACGGGCTGTCAGGGCGTGTCCCATTTCGTGAAGAAGGATCGAAACGAATGCCGCAGCCGTCCAGATGGCGATATCGACGCCGCGATATGCAGTCACACCCAGAAGGGCAACGAACAGGAACGTGATGTGCACCCCGACCGGGATGCCGAGCAGAGGGAACTTGAGCATGGGGAAAACGTAGTAGCTGTGGCGTCCTCAGTTCGCAATCAACCGTTCTCTGGGCTGAGAATGATAGAAAACCACAACTGGAACCCTGGGTTCGCAAGAACGCGGGATGGGCGCCGCCGGGCGGCCCATCCGGTCGATTTGGGTTGCTCCTACTCGTCCGAGTCGCCCTCGCCCGATGGTGCTGCCGGGGAACCGGCACCGAGCGATGCGAGCCACTCCGCTGGATCAGCTGGCAACGTATCGTCCGCAGATTCGACCTCCACGTCTCCGAAGAGCCCTGCCGCTGTCGGCACCTCAGCATCGGGCAGCATCGGCTGGATCGACTGGTACGAATCCGAGCCGGTCCCTGCCGGGATCAGCTTGCCGATGATCACGTTCTCCTTCAGACCGCGCATGCGGTCGGACCTGGAGTTGAGCGATGCCTCGGTCAGCACCCGTGTTGTCTCCTGGAACGATGCGGCTGAAAGCCACGAATCCGTCGCAAGGGACGCCTTGGTGATACCCATGAGCTCAGGACGACCCTCCGCAGGCTGCTTGCCGTCCTCGACGAGTTCGCGGTTGGTATCACGGAACACCTGCCCATCCACGAGCTCAGCTGGGAGCCATGGACCTTCACCAGGGTTCGCGATACGGACCCGACGAAGCATCTGGCGCACGATCAGCTCGATGTGCTTGTCGTGGATGTCCACGCCCTGGCTGCGATACACCTCTTGTACCTGGTCAACCAGATAGCGCTGACATGCCCGAACACCTTGGATCGCAAGGACTTCCTTCGGATCGAGCGGACCCTCGGTGAGCTGCGTGCCTGGTTCGATGATGTCGCCCTCAGAAACACGCAGACGAGCGCGGATGGAGAGGTCATACGAAACAACTTCTTCATCACCGTCGACGATCACGATCGACCGTTGACCTGTGTCTGCATCCGTTTCGAATTTCACGGCGCCGCCGGCTTCAGAGAGCAACGCGACACCCTTCGGGCGCCGGGCTTCGAAGAGCTCAGTGACACGAGGCAGACCGTGTGTGATGTCCTCGCCCGCGATACCGCCGGTGTGGAACGTACGCATCGTCAGCTGGGTTCCTGGCTCACCGATCGACTGGGCAGCCATGATCCCGACAGCCGTGCCAGGCTCGACCATCACCGCAGTTGCCAGATCGATGCCATACGACATCTGGGAGATGCCGAACTTGCTTTCGTCCGTCAGTGGTGAGCGGACCCTGACTTCCTGGACCTCTTCGACTTCCTGGATTCCGTTGACCGCTTCACGGTCAAGCACGAAGCCGGCACGAAGCCTGCGTCCATCCGGCAACGCAGCAAGCGAACGACCGATCTTGACATCCTCAGCGAGGACACGACCGATGATCTTGTTCCGCAGGTGGCGGATCGGATTGCCGTTCTCCCTTATCGTGACGAGAAGGCCTGGATCGTCCGAGTCCTCATCGTGGATGATGATCTCCTGGCTGACATCGACAAGCCGGCGAGTCAGATAGCCCGAGTCGGCAGTACGCAGCGCCGTGTCCGCGAGGCCCTTGCGTGCACCGTGTGTCGAGATGAAGTACTCGAGAACGGTGAGACCCTCACGGAAGTTCGCCTTGATCGGCTGTGGGATGATGTCACCCTTCGGGTTGGCCACCAGCCCACGCATACCGGCGATCTGACGCAGCTGCATGATGTTGCCGCGAGCACCCGAGCGGACCATCATGTCCATCGGGTTGAACGGATCCTCCTGCAGAGTGTCCTGCATGGCATCTTTCACCTCGTCGGTAGCGACGGTCCAGATTTCGATCAGCTCGGAGCGACGCTCGTCGTCCGTGATGACACCCTTCTGGTACAGGCTCTCGACCTTTTCAGCCCTCTCCTCGAACGCTGCAAGGATCTTGATCTTTTCGGGAGGCGTCTTGACATCCTGGAGACCGATCGTGAGGCCTGCCTGGGTGGCGAAACGGAAGCCAAGGTCCTTGATGTTGTCGAGCGTGTTGGCGACGTCTGGTTTGTCATAGGTGTGAATGACCTCTTCCACGAGCGTCCGAACATCAGACTTCAAGAGCACAGCGTTCACGAACGGGAAGCCTGGCGGGAAGGCGCCATTGAGGATCGCTCGGCCGACCGTCGTCTCCGTGAGCGCATCAGAAGAGACAGGCTCATCGTCGATGAGATCGGCGAGCATCGGCTTGAGCTTCGCGTGAAGTGTGGCCTCGCCGGCGAGCCAACCAACCCGCACCTTGATCGAGGCATGAAGATCGATATCCCCGTTTTCATAGGCCATGACGGCTTCATCAACATTCGAAAATGCCCGACCTTCGCCCACGGCCCCTTCCTTGACGGCGGACAGGTAGTACATGCCGATGATCATGTCCTGGGAAGGCGTCACGACCGGGCGACCGTTCGCGGGTGAGAGCACATTGTTGGATGAGAGCATCAGAACACGCGCCTCTGCCTGTGCCTCCGCTGACAGCGGAAGATGGACAGCCATCTGGTCGCCGTCGAAGTCGGCGTTGAACGCCTCACACACGAGCGGGTGCAGCTGGATCGCCTTGCCCTCGATCAGCACTGGTTCGAAGGCCTGAATACCGAGACGGTGGAGTGTTGGTGCACGGTTCAGCAACACAGGATGCTCCTGGATCACGTCCCCGAGCACGTCCCACACCTGGGCACGACGGCGCTCGACCATCCGCTTTGCCGCCTTGATGTTCTGAGCGATGTCGAGATCAACGAGACGTTTCATGACAAAAGGCTTGAAGAGCTCGAGAGCCATGATCTTCGGCAGACCACACTGGTGCAGACGCAATTGCGGGCCAACCACGATCACCGACCGGCCCGAGTAGTCGACTCGCTTCCCCAGAAGGTTCTGGCGGAAACGACCCTGTTTCCCCTTCAGCATGTCGGACAGCGATTTGAGTGGGCGGTTGCCAGGGCCTGTCACCGCACGGCCGCGACGACCGTTGTCAAACAGAGCATCAACCGATTCCTGGAGCATCCGTTTCTCGTTGTTGACGATGATCTCGGGCGCGCCGAGGTCGATCAACCGTTTGAGACGATTGTTGCGGTTGATGACCCTGCGGTACAGATCGTTCATATCCGACGTGGCGAATCGACCGCCGTCGAGTTGAACCATCGGGCGAAGATCCGGCGGGATGACCGGAACGGCGTCGAGGATCATCCCGGTGGGATCGTTCTTCCCTTCTGCAAAGGGCTGTACGACCTTGAGGCGCTTCTGGGCCCGCTGCCTGCGCTGCTGGCTCCTCGGATCAACGAGGTCCTCGCGGAGCTTGGTGGTTTCTGCCTGGAGATCCATGCGGCTGATGAGGTCCTTCACGTATTCGGCACCCATGCCACCTGTGTAGTACTCGCCGTAGCGGTCAACGATCTCACGCCACAACTGCTCGGACTCGACAAGCTCGCGCGGTTTCATCGCCTTGAACGTATCGAATGCCTCGTCGAGCAGATCGATCTCGACCTGTGCCCGCTCGTCGCGATCCTTAATCTCGCGCTCAACTTCCTTCTTACGAGCATTGATCTCGGTTGACTTGGCGCCTGCGTCCTCCATTTGGGCGAGTTCGCCCTCAAGACGCTCGAGCCTGGCTTCCTTCCACTCCTCGAGCTCCTCGGAGATGAGGACGCGCTCGTGGCGAGCTGCCTCTTCGAGGTCGGGGAGATCCTTGGTCCGCTTGTCTGCATCCACCTCGGTGACGAGATACGCAGCGAAGTAGATGACCTTCTCGAGATCCTTCGGGGACATGTCGAGGAGGTATCCCAGACGACTGGGAACGCCCTTGAAGAACCAGATGTGGGTGACAGGGGCCGCAAGCTCGATGTGGCCCATGCGCTCACGGCGGACCTTGGCACGGGTCACTTCGACACCGCACCGTTCACAGACGACGCCACGGAAGCGCACACGCTTGTACTTTCCGCAGTAACACTCCCAATCCCTTGTGGGGCCGAAGATGCGCTCGTCGAACAGGCCATCCTTTTCCGGCTTCAGGGTTCGGTAGTTGATCGTTTCAGGTTTCTTCACCTCACCGTAGGACCAGGATCGGACCTGGTCTGACGATGCGAGGCTGATCTTCAGTTCATCGAAAAGCTGTGGCACCTATTCGCTCCCGCTCTCAGATTCTTTGGTCGGTTTGTTCAAACGATTACGTCGAGTTCGGGGCGTTCTGGGCGGGAGATATCGATCCCGAGGCTTGCCGCTGTTCGGAAGACGTCTTCCTCGAGATCCTTGAGTTCGACTTCCTCACCGGCAGACAGCATCTCGACATTGAGTCCGAGCGACTGCATCTCCTTGATGAGCACCTTGAATGACTCAGGGATTCCCGGCTCGGGGATGTTCTCGCCCTTGACGATCGCTTCGTACACCTTGACGCGTCCTCGGACGTCGTCAGACTTGATGGTCAGCAGCTCTTGGAGCGCATAGGCAGCGCCGTATGCCTCGAGCGCCCATACCTCCATCTCACCGAACCGCTGACCACCGAATTGGGCCTTACCACCGAGTGGCTGCTGAGTGATCATGGAATATGGACCCGTCGACCTTGCGTGGATCTTGTGGTCGACAAGGTGGACGAGCTTCAGGATGTACATGTACCCGACTGTGATGAGCGAATCGAACGGGTCACCGGTGCGACCATCGAAGAGCCTGGCCTTGCCCTCGCCGTTGATGATCCGGACACCGTCACGGTTCGGATGCGAATTCGCAAGCAGATTGAGCACTTCGTCCTCATGAGCGCCATCGAAGACGGGAGTAGCAACCCTCGTCCACGGCTCTGCTCCATCAGATGCAGGACTCTCGCGACTGTCGAACGCCTCCCAGCCGGTTGCGGCTGCCCACCCGAGGTGCGTTTCGAGCACCTGGCCGAGGTTCATACGGGAAGGCACGCCAAGGGGTGACAGGATGATGTCGACCGGGGTTCCATCCTCGAGATGGGGCATGTCCTCCTCGGAGAGGATCTTTGCGATGACACCTTTGTTGCCGTGGCGTCCAGCAAGCTTGTCGCCGGCAGAGATCTTGCGCTGCTTGGCAACGTACACGCGCACGAGTTCGTTCATGCCGGGGGGAAGGTCGTACCCATCCTCACGACTGAACTCCTTGACGGAGATTGCCTTACCGGATTCACCGTGTGGCACCTTCAGCGAAACGTCGCGGACCTCGCGCGCCTTTTCCCCGAAGATGGCGCGGAGCAGACGTTCCTCAGGTGTCAGCTCGGTCTCACCCTTGGGCGTGACCTTGCCGACGAGGTAGTCTCCTGGGCCGACTTCGGCGCCGATGCGGATGATGCCGCGCTCGTCGAGATCCATGAGGACCTCCTCAGCCACGTTCGGGATGTCTCTGGTGATCTCCTCGGCGCCAAGTTTGGTGTCGCGAGCCTCGATCTCGTGCTCCTCGATGTGGATCGAAGAGAGGATGTCGTCCCTGACGAGCTTCTCGGAGATGATGATCGCGTCTTCGAAGTTGTAGCCGTCCCATGGCGTGAACGCCACCATCAGATTGCGCCCAAGGGCGAGCTCTCCGCCATCGGTGGACGCACCGTCAGCGAGTGCATCACCAACCTTGACCTTGTCGCCCGCGACGACGATCGGCTTCTGGTTGATGCAGGTTCCCTGATTGGAGCGCTGGAATTTGTCAAGAGGGAATGTGTGTTGTTTGTTCGCACCGGCTTCCTTGACGATGATCTCTGTGCCCGCTACCTCGACAACCTCTCCGTTGACGGTGGAGACGATGACCTCGCCCGAGTCCTTGGCTGCCCGCTCTTCCATGCCCGTACCGACGAGCGGGGCGTCGGATGTGATGAGCGGAACTGCTTGGCGTTGCATGTTCGAACCCATCAACGCGCGGTTCGCATCATCGTGCTCGAGGAATGGGATGAGCGATGTCGCTATCGAAACAACCTGCTTCGGTGAGACGTCCATGTAGTCGACCTGTCCTGCAGGGACAGTGTCAACCTCGCCGCCCGTCTTGCGGACGAGCACACGTTCGTTCGAGAACATGCCGTTGCCCTCGAGAGGAGCGTTGGCCTGTGCAATGACATGACCCTCCTCCTCTGAGGCCGTCAGGTAGTCGATCTGCTTGGAGACCTTGCCCTTCGTGACACGACGATAAGGCGTCTCGATGAAGCCGAACCGGTTGACGCGGGCGTACGAGGCGAGCGACCCAATGAGTCCGATATTCGGACCCTCCGGGGTTTCGATCGGGCACATACGTCCATAGTGGGACGGGTGCACGTCTCGGACCTCGAAGCCGGCACGCTCACGGGAGAGACCACCGGGTCCGAGCGCCGAAAGGCGACGACGATGCGTGATCGATGCGAGCGGGTTCGGCTGATCCATGAACTGGCTCAACTGCGACGTTCCGAAGAACTCCTTGATCGAGGCAACAACCGGACGGATGTTGATGAGGGTCTGTGGCGTGATCGCCTCAGGATCCTGGGTAGTCATGCGCTCACGCACAACTCGCTCGAGCCGGGTGAGACCAACTCGGATCTGGTTCTGGATCAGCTCACCGACGGTGCGGATACGGCGGTTCTGGAAGTTGTCGATGTCATCGATGCGGTAGCCCTCCGTCCCCTCCTTGAGATTCATCAGGTACTTGATCGTGTTGACCATGTCTTCGTCTGTTATCAGACCTTGTTCGTCTGCCCTGAAGTTGTCCATCAGATCCATGGAGGCGTCGCCGCCGAGCTTCTGGTTCACCTTGTAGCGACCAACCCGTGTGAGGTCGTACCGCTTGGGCGTACGGAACAGTGTCTTGATGAGGCTGCGAGCAGACTCGACCGTGGTCAGTTCGCCCGGTCGGAGCTTGCGGTATAGATCGAGAAGTGCCTCGTCCTTGGTGGCTGTTGGGTCCTTCTCGAGCGTGTTGCGCACGAGATCGGAATCACCGAGCAACGCAATGATCTCTTCGTCGGTTTCGGCGATGCCGAGGGCGCGAAGGAAGGTCGAAACGAACTGCCGCCGTTTGCGGTCGACGCGGACACCGATGGTGTCTTTCTTGTCAACGTCGAATTCGAGCCAGGCGCCACGACCAGGAATCACCTTCGACGCGTAGACCGGACGACCGGAGGTCTTGTCGATGGTCCTGTCGAAGTAGACACCTGGGCTGCGAACGAGCTGACTGACAACTACACGTTCGGTTCCGTTGATGATGAACGTACCGTTCTCGGTCATCATCGGGAAGTCCCCAAGGAAGACCTGCTGCTCTTTGATCTCACCGGTTTCCTTGTTGAGGAACCTGGCGGTGACGAAGAGCGGACGCGAGTAGTTGGAGTCGCGGTCCTTTGCCTCTTCGATCGTCAGTGGTGGATCCTCGAAACGGTGGTCGGTGAGTTCGAGAGCAAGATTGCCGGTGAAGTCCTCAATCGGCGATACCTCATCGAACATCTGTTTGAGACCGGAATCAAGAAAGGCTGCGAATGAGTCTATCTGCACGTCGAGAAGACCTGGAATCTCCTGGACCTGTGGGATCTTCGCGAAAGACAGCCTCTGGGAACGCGCACGAGCCAACGCGGATCCTCCTCTTATAGACGATGCAACAGCACAGGGCTAGGAGCAGTGAAACGGGTGAACTGGGGAGGATAGCACAAACTGGAGATAGCACGCCACTATCCCACCACTATCTGGAGCGGGTCGAAAGAAGTTCTTCAACTGTGTTTCAGAGGATACAGGGAAAGTCGCGAATGTTCAAGCTATCGGACCCAGTTCTCAGTATTCAGTTCACAGTTCACGGTCAGAATTCGCGCCACTGAAGACTGGAGACTGTGAGCTGTGAACCAGGGAGGGGAGCCGCCAAGGCGGCTCCCCTCTCAAAACGACGAAGTCGTTTGCTACTTCAGTTCCACCGAGGCGCCGGCAGCTTCGAGAGCTTCCTTCGCCTTCTCGGCGGTCTCCTTGTCGGCTGCTTCGAGGACTGCCGAAGGAGCATCGTCAACGAGCGCCTTTGCCTCCTTGAGACCAAGGCTCGTAAGGCTACGAACTTCCTTGATCACCTGAATCTTCTTCTCACCGGCTCCGGTGAGCACAACGTCGAATTCGTCCTGCTCGTCGGCTGAGTCGTCACCGGCGTCGCCGCCCGCAGGGGCGGCAGCAACTGCGACAGGAGCCGCAGCGGTGACATCGAACTTCTCTTCGAATGCCTTGAGAAACTCGGACAGCTCGAGGACAGACATCTCCTCGAACGTTTCGAGCAATTTGTCGGTTGTCGTCTTGGCCATTGTTACTCCTCGGTGGCGTCGTCTTCGGACGCCTGGTCTTCGTCGTCAGTGTCAGGCGCGTCAGTTGCAACCTCTACGTCAGTAGAGGCGGCATCTGCAACCTCTGGGTCAGTAGAGACATCATCGGATTCGTCGCCAGCATCGGCTGATGCATCAACGTCGGTATCGGTCTCGAAAGATGCGTCGGCGGCCTCTGGGGTCTCCTCAGCGCTTTCGGTCTTCGGCTCTTCGTCTTCTACCTCGGTATCGTCGTCGGCAGCCTTTTCGGCTTCCTCAGATGACTCTGCCTCAGGGGCTTCCTCGGCTGCTGTTTCCGCTGGCGCCTCCGCTTCCTTGTTCTCCAGCAGCTGCTGGAGAACACTGGCGGTGTTGCGTGGCAGTGCAGCAAGGAGTCCCGCGAGGATTGCCATCGGTGCCTGCATGGCTCCAACGATCTTGGCCAGAAGGACATCCCTCGGGTCGAGATCGGCGAGTTCTGCGATCTTCTCAGGTGGGAGAAACTCGAGCCCAAGAAGACCGCCCTTGATCGCGAATGTTCCGTGGCTCCCGGCGAAATCCTTGAGGACCTTTGCCGCTACCGCCGGATCATCGTCTGCGAACGCAAGGCCTGTTTGACCCAGCAGCAATCCTTCGAGTGTGTCGATGTTGAGTTCTGCGGCCGCGAGGCGAGCCATGCTCATCTTCACGACCTTGAACTCCGCACCGTTCTCACGGAGGTTACGGCGCAGCGCCTGCTGATCCTTGACCGAAAGACCGGCGTATTCCGCAATGAACACGGCATGTGCTCCTTCGATACGTTCCTTGATGTCGGCGACAGCCTGGACCTTTTCTGGTCTTGGCATATGCGTCTCCTCAAATCGGACTTTCACTTACCAACCCGTGTGGACCCTGAAACGACCAAAGCCCCCGAACCAAGAGTCAGGAGCTTCCGTGAGGAATCGGCCTGCGCCGGCGTCTTGCGACTTATGCCCTGTGGCACCAACGGTCTCGGGTCGGTATGAGGTTGTGGCGAGATTGTACGACAGTCGCACGCCTAGTCCACAGTTCGCGGGAGGAGTTCGTGGGCAGGATGCATTCTGAAACCGTGAACCGTGAACCGAAAACGACGAGCGCAGCGAGTCCCAAGAAAGCAAGGAGTGTTGGAGGAGGATGGTGGTCTCTTTCGAGGTCGAGTAAACAGCGGGCCAGGATGCCATCTACCCGTATGTCACTCCGGAGGGCCGGGGTAGGGCCGGCCTGCGTGGCCCGAAGCGCCGGAACCACCCATCGAGGCGGTGGTGGATCGCCTTCTTCTTCCTTCCTCCAACAGTCCCCTTGCTGTGAGCTCATGCTCGTCGCGCCATATGACGATGTCAACACGAATCTGGGGAATCTGCCCCAATTGGGCCAATAGCAGCGCCGATTCCGCCAGAACGCGAAAAAACGGTTTGCGATCGAGATCCGCAAACCGTTTCTTTCGAGAACTGAGAGGCTACACGCGCTCTTTGAGCGCTGCCTCGACGGAGGACATGTCAACCTTCACTCCTGGTCCCATCGTGGATGAGACCGACACCTTGTGCACGAACCGACCCTTTGCCGACGCCGGCCTCGCGCGGATGATCTCGTCGGAGATCGAGAGCAGGTTCTCGACCAGCTTGTCCGAATCGAACGACACACGTCCAATCGGAACATGCACGTTGCCGTAACGATCGTTGCGATACTCGACGCGGCCTGACTTGAATGCCTCGACGGTCCTACCGACATCCTTCGTGACGGTGCCCGTCTTCGGGTTCGGCATGAGACCACGCGGTCCCAGCACCTGGCCGAGCTTGCCAACCACAGGCATCATGTCGGGGGTAGCGATCGTGATGTCCCAGTCGAGTGGCATCTCTCCACTCGAGATCTTGTCAGCGAGGTCCTTGCCACCGACAACGTCGGCACCGGCATCCTCTGCCTCCTGTGCCTGGTCGTTGGCGAAGACGACAACTCTGATGTCCTTGCCCGTTCCGTTCGGAAGCGACACGGTTCCACGCACGATCTGGTCGGCTTGGCGGGAATCGATTCCGAGCTGGTAGACGATGTCGACGGATTCATCGAACTTGGCGATCGAAAGCGTCTTGACAAGATCAACCGCGTCTTGCGCGGTGTAGGCGACTTCGGAATCGTATCTGCGCTCTTGGTCAGCGCGGTTCTTCGAGATACCCATGGGGTGTTTCCTTTCGTGGTGTAGCGGGCTTCCACCCTTCCACATTCTTCGGTTTACGGTTTCCGGTTTACGGTCTACGGTCTACGGTCTACGGCTCACGGTTTACAGTCGAAGAAGCTGACGGTCAGCAGTGAGTCTCACTGAGTACCGACAACTAGGACTGGTGACCGTGAACCGTAAACCGTGAACTTCTTCAGGCATCCACGACTTCTAGACCCATCGAACGAGCAGTGCCCTCGATGATCAGCATCGCGTTGTCGATGTCATTGGCGTTGAGGTCTGGCATCTTGGTCTCAGCGATCTCGCGAACCTGGGCCTTCGTGACGGTGCCGACCTTCTCCTTGTGCGGAACGGGAGAGCCTTTCTCGATCTTCGCTGCCTGGCGAAGCAGGACGGCTGCTGGTGGCGTCTTCGTGATGAAGGTGAAGGAGCGATCCTCGAATATCGAGATCTCAACAGGGATGATCGTTCCTGCCTGCGCCTGTGTTGCCGCGTTGTAGGACTGGACGAAGTCCATGATGTTCACACCGTGCTGACCAAGAGCAGGACCAACCGGCGGAGCCGGGCTTGCCTGTCCGGCGGGGATCTGCAGTTTGAGCACTGTCATCAATTTCTTACGACCCATGATTCAGATTCCTTGTGTATCAGTATTTGATGATCTGGTCGAAGTTGAGCTCCACCGGAGTCTCACGACCGAAGATGTCGACGAGAACACGGACCTTTGACTGGTCCACGTTGATGTCCTCGATGACGCCGTTGAAGTCTGCGAACGGGCCCTCCACCACGCGGACTGTCTCTCCGACCTCCCACGCCGGCTTGAACGTCGGCTTCTCCTTCTTGGCGCCCTCTTCCTTCTCGACACCGAGGATGCGTTCAACCTCACGCCTCGAGAGCGGGCTCGGTTTGGTACCTGATCCGACGAAACCAGTCACATTGGGCGTGTTGCGCACGGCGTACCACGAGTCGTCATCCATGTACATGCGAACGAGCACGTACCCGGGGAACTTCTTGCGCGCAACCGTGACCTTCTTGCCGTTCTTGTATTCAACGACGTCTTCCATCGGAATCTCGACGTCGAAGATCTTGTCCTCGAGATGCATCGACCTGACCCGGTTCTCGAGGTTCGCCTGGACCTTCTTCTCATACCCGGAGTACGAGTGGATCACGAACCAACCGCCCGGAAGATCGTATGGGCTTGCCGGGCGCTGATCGACGGCTTCCTCGGTCTCCTCTGTCTCTGAAGCCGCGGCTTGGTCAACCACGACTTCTTCCGCGACGCCTTCTGCTACCTCGGCCATCAGGTGATCGCATTCAATACGTTGACGATGAGTTTGTTGAAGGCCCAATCCAACCCGAAGACAACGAGCGTGAGGATCGTCGTCATGCCGAACACAACAACGGTGTAGGTCATGAGCTCCTCGTTGGAAGGCCAAGCGACCTTCTTCAGTTCTTGGCGTACCTCGCGGAAGAACTTCAGGGTTCTCTGCATGAGGCTGAGGTCCTGATCCTTCTTTGATTTCTTCGGTTGGCGCGAAGCATCGGCGCGCTTCTTCTTTACGCGTTCCTCTTCCTTCGCCTGAAGGCGTCGCATCTCACGGTTCAACTACGTACTCCTCAGTAGTTCGCAGGGGTGGCGGGACTCGAACCCACAACATCCGGTTTTGGAGACCGGCGCTCTGCCAATTGGAGCTACACCCCTCCGGCCCGGTTGGATCCCAGCCAAGGAGTATATGTACCCCTCATCGGAAGTGTAAACCATGAGCCAGATATCGGAAGCCAGAAACCAGAGCATTTCGGCCCAGACGACCCTTGTCAGGCGGCGCGATCACGGTACAGCTTGTAGAGGACGGCCGTACCCGCGGCTGCTGTTGCGACGACTGCAGCGGCAGCCATCGGGACCCGTGGGTCCATCCGAGGTTCCAGCGCCTCAACCTCGACAGGACCGAGGGCGCTCATCACCGCTGCAGTGAGACTTTGGGGCGCCTTGTGCTTGTTGTCATCGAGGGCTTCGAGTTCGCGATACATCATCCGGTACCGGAGAACCTCTCCCTTGCACGCCATGCATGACTCGACATGGACAGCGAGGGGTCCGGTGATCGCTGTCTCGCCAACAGTCGGCAGCGCAACGTGGACGGTAGAACACACAACCTTCATCTTGCACCGTCCTGATAACCGTCGAGCAGGAAACGGAGCTCCTTACGACCGCGGTGCAAGCGGACCTTTGCGGCCGTGACCGAAATGTCCAGATGGTCAGCGATCTCGGAGTGGCTCCACCCATAGACGTCCTTGAGCACGACGACGGCTCGAACGGACGAGGTGAGCTGCATCAGCGCTTCTTCAATCCTTGGGGACGCCGAGGCAGCTTCACCGGCTCGCACCGGATCGAGTGTTGATGCCTGTGGTTCCGCTGTGAGTGATTCGAGCGGATCGAGGCGCACACGCCTCTGCTTCGAACGATGTGTCCAGGCAGTGTTGACCGTGATGCGATGCATCCAGGTTGAGAACCTCGCATCGCCGCGGAACTTGGGCATCGCTCGCCAGGCGCGGATGAACGCATCCTGGGATACGTCTGCGGCGAGATCGCGATCGCGCATGAGTCTGACGGCCAACGTGAACACCTCGTGTTGATGTTGCGCCACGAGCTCTCCGAAGGCATCGCGGTCGCCCAGCTTCGCCCTTTCGACAAGATCCTGTGGCTGTGTCTGTTCGACTCGTTCGCGTTCCATGCAGTTACTCCGTTGGCGAAGCAACGGTAGCGCTGCCCGTGATCAGTTGCTCGTGTCCGCGGGCGAGCTCGACGTTCACCGAGTCACCACTCGCGCTAGCTGCTAGTACGGCCTGCTCTCCAGGCCTGAGTGCACTTCGGAATCTGACCTTCGCCGAGACAACGTCGCGACCTTCGGCTGCTCGCGAGGCCTCCTGCATGAGCCATGCGTACATCAACAGGCCATGAACGACCGTGCTCGGCAGCCCTGCGTCAATGGCGTACTCGTGATCCCAATGCAGCGGGTTGAAGTCCCTCGTTGCGGCTGAGTAGCGAACCAGATCGTGCCGACTCGCCGACCGTTTATCGCCTTCGTTGAGAGCACGTTCATGCACCGCTGGTTCGTCATAGACAACGTCGGCAGGCGGGGCTTGCGCTTCCGACAACACGAAGGTCGAAGTCGATTGCATCACCGTACGACTGCCATCGCCCGCCTCTGCGGTGAAGGTCACGAAGTAGGAGTCGGCCCGTTGGCGCACACGAGTCACTGTGCCTTCAACGGTGAGCTTGGAACCGACGGCTATCGATGCGAGGTACAGGAACGACTGGTCGAGGTGCAAGAGCGTCCGAGTGAAGGGAACGATCTGCGGGTGGTAGAGGAACTCGTCCGCGACCGCGAAGAGCAGAACAGATCCGAATCCGGGAGGGGCCTCCTCCACCCACCGAGTCGGGTCATCGCCCGTGGTATCGACGAACAGGCCGACCCGGTCCGCGGTGACGGCAACCTCGACAGGCCCGATGGTTCGGCCTTCGAGGTCAGTGGGTGTGGGGTGACTCGGCATGGCCGAAAGGGTAGACGGATGTCAGCAGACAGAGGGCAGAGAACCGACGACCGACAACCGATCTGTCGTCAGAGTTTGAGGTGCGACCGGGGATGGGGATTGGCCTGCCCGGGTGTATCGTGACATCCATACAAAGAGAGATAGGAACGTATGGCAGCGAGCGAGTGGACGATCAACTACCTGCCCGAAGAGGGCGGCCGTATCACGGGGAAGCTCAAGCTGACCGACACGGATCTCAAGTACACGGGATTGTACGACTCGAGCAACAAGGAGATCATCAAGGGTATAGGCGGAGCGCTCGGGTCGTTCGCGTTGTCGGGAGGGCACGCGTCGTACTTCCACGACACGGACACCGATTTCGGTTTCACACTGCCACGGGCCGATGTCGACCACGCCGAGATGAACAAGAAGGGCCTGATGAAACAGGCTGTGGTTCACATGAAGGACGGATCAACATTCGTCTTCGACTACGGAATGCTCAGTCCCAAGAAGCTGATCGCAACGATCAACGGCTAGCGGCGAGTACAGCAGAGCTCACGAGCCGACGTGGTGATGGTTCACCATTCACCTACCGGAAGCCACGTCGACTCCCCAAACCAGAACTGAGCATCGGCGTTGCCCTGGGTGTTCGAGTATCGAAAGTAGAATGTCCGATCCGAAGGGCGGAACAAGGCGGGTGTATCGGTCCTGTTGTCGTTCCAATCCCCTGCGATCAACCGATCCCCAGGGTTGCCGAACACGAAATCGTTGTCCGCGTTCCCCTGGGTATGTGAGTTGCGGAAATACACCAAACCCGTCGACTCGCGATGCAGCCCAGCCGTGTCGATCCCGTCCCCATCGAAATCACCGACAAAGGGCCTGTCCCCGGGGTTTCCGAAGACGTACGACAGATCGGCGGCGCCAAGCCCACCGTCGTTCGAACCCAGCCTGTTGATGATGTGGAACGTCTGGTTCGATGGCCGGTAGATCGACACGGTGTCGCAACCATCATTGTCGAAGTCACCTGCCAATGGCATGTCACCGGGATTGCCGAAGAAGAACCTGACATCGGCATTGCCCTGCGTATTGGAGTTGCGTAGGTATGCGTAGCCGTCCGACTGGCGATACAACCCAGGAGTCTTCGAACCATCACAGTCCCAATCGCCCATGAACGGCACATCACCAGGATTCCCATAGTAGAACGGTGCTAGATCCCCGCCCACCCCATCGGTCAGGAACCACAAACCGCTCGCAGGATCCACCAACCCAACCTGATGCGGAGACGAAACACCCGAACCTCCCCCGACGCGCGGCCCGTAAGAAGGCGCAGGTTCTCCCAACTCAAAGGCTCCCAGGTCGGGAGCGCCGGAGATACCGAACGGATCGTTCAGATTCGCCACAGAGGCCCCGCTATCAATGGCGGCGGAGGCGGGGACCAGTCGTAGATCCGCGAAACCGGGAGCTATCGCGATGCTCCAGTCTGTGGGGAGACCCGCCCAGGCAACATCGGCGAAGGTGACAGCAACACCGTTGTCCTCGACGCCCGTTGGAAGGTCTGCGATGTGGCCGTATCGCACGTTGTCCCACTTGAAATGGGGAGCACTCGTCCCGCCGATCTCACGACTCGTACCCCAGCCGTTGTAGTTGAGATCTCGGAACCCCTCATCAGCGACCGTCGTGAACTCGAATGCGTATCTCGTGCCCAGGAACAGGTTGTTGCGGAACGTTGCATTGCGCCACATCGCACCGTTGTCGCCATGCCCGTTGCCGGTCTTGACACCCGAGTTGTGCACCACAACGAACCCGGTCGTGGAGTTGTGCATCTTGATCGGGACGCTCTCGAGATTGACGAACTCGTTGCGGAAGATGTACGCGGGACCACCACGAATAGGCTGCACGCTCACACCCATCCGGGCGTTCGTCACACGATTGCGCCAGACTCGCGTGTTGGCCTGGTTGTAGTCGATTTCGATGCCGTCATCGACGCAGTGGGCGACATCGTTGCCGAAGATGTCGTTGCCATAGGACGCACCGGTGAAGGGCTGAACGGAGATGCAGTCGCCGAAGTTCTGGACCTGGTTGAAGCAGACGACGTTGCCTGTTCCGCGGAGGTCGATGCCGCGCTCCGAGGGAATTCCCGAGGCAGGCCATGTCGTACGCCCCGCGATCGTGTTGTCGCAGACGGTCTGGTTAGCTTCCCAGTCGTTGCCGCGGCGGTTGAGGATCCCATATTCGACATCGGTGATCGTGTTGCCCTCGATCAAGATGTCGTGCGTATTCTGGGCATCAATGCCCCAGCGTCCATCCTCGATGGTGATTCCTTCTACGATCACGTGGCCAAGCTCAGCATCCCAACGTCCGAGGGTGACCACGCCTCGGTCCGTTCCGGCACCGTCCACGACCGCGCCACCCGATTCCGGGCCTCGAAACGTGATCGGGCTCCCCGCGCTACCGCTCGTCGTCAGCTCGAACGGCGAGTAGGTACCTGCGGCCAACGTGAAGGTGTCACCAGGAACAGCTGAATCTGCGGCAGCCTGGAGTCCACGGAACGGATCAGCGCTCGTTCCCTGACCGCCCCCCGAACCCGGGACCACGAGCAGAGAGCGGCCGCCGGTGTCGGATGCGAGCACCGTGCGCGTCGTGCCAACCACCGTCCTGGTTGCGCTTCCGCCGTCCGGATCGGTGAGCGTGAGCCGAGCCTCGTAGGTCGTACCCGGCTTCAGGAACAGAGCGCTCGCCCCCCAGTAGTTCAGCCCGAGTGGACCTGGATCGCTGTCGCCGACGAAGATGCTCGGGTAGGCTCGCACAGCCATCGCCCCGGGTTGCCAGCTACTCGTTCCCTGCTCCCTGAACTCCAGGGTCATCGAGCCATCGAGGTCGAGGTCTCCCTCCATCCACCATACGAAGCCGAGGTGCTCGAAAGTGGCGTCCACCCGCACGATCCCTGGCACCGAGACGTCCGACGTCGCTCCCCGAGCGTCGGGCGCACCGACCACGGTGACGAACACCGCCACCAGAGCAAGGAACAGCAGGGCCGGCAGGCTCAGCCCCGAGATGCGCAGCGGAGCGTCGAGTATGCCAGGGCAGCGGAGCATCCGAGACCTCCAGCCGCGATTCGTCATCGACCGGCTGTCCCTCGCGACAGACGCTGCGATGGACATGGGCGTGCACGACCGGTTCGAGGTACGTGATGGAGATTGTGCATACTCTCCGTTACTGTACCACCACTCTCCGCGTGGTCAACTGCTGGCGTCCACGACGGAGACCTGGGACTAGCGCGTCTCTTTGT
>Ga0255047_10001381_pt1 | contig 17658 bp, 17 predicted proteins | sample JV7_2_1_MG_FD_183640 | JGI IMG/M metagenome (GOLD analysis project Ga0255047, IMG submission 183640) | Seawater microbial communities from Jervis Inlet, British Columbia, Canada - JV7_2_1 | ecosystem: Environmental > Aquatic > Marine > Inlet | place: Canada: British Columbia | collected 2016-10-06 | reverse complement strand
ATGGGTGAGATGTGGAGTATCACAAGCAAGAGAGAAGCAGGTGCAGTCAAAGACTTTATATCTAATCAAGCACCACACATGCGTAAGAGCTACGGCCACTATGCTACATCACTGAAGCGTAGATGTATATTCATAGGTACGATTAACTTAGATGGTGATGGCTCGTACCTCAATGATCCAACAGGTAACAGAAGATTCTGGCCAGTGACTACACCTACACATGAAACAAACCTAGTAGATTTCAAGGGGCTAAAGGAAACACGTGACCAACTATGGGCTGAGGCAGTACATAGGTTCAAGGCAGGTGAGCACTGGCACCTAACACCAGCAGAAACTAAGCTTGCGAATATCGAACAGAAGAAGAGACAGGTATCACATGCATGGGAAGATGACATACGCAAGTACCTATACAAAGGTGAAGGTGCATCACTGCCCTACGTACAATCAAGCGAGATAGCTAAGAAGGTATTCGGTGTTGATGCAATGAAACTTAATCAAGCATCACGCACCATTGGATCTATCTTGCGCAGCATGGGCTGGGAGTCTAAGACAGTAAGGCTCGGGCACACATACCAAACCGTATCAGCATTCGACAGACCTATCGAATAGTGTGCACCATACTACAGCCGGCCAAGCTCAAGCTGCGTGACTACCAAGTTACAGGTGTCAAGCATTTATTATCAGGTAGAAATAGATTACTGCTTGATGACCCAGGCTTAGGCAAGACAGCTCAGGCTATCGTTGCTTTCAATTCAGTGAAGGCAAAGAAAGTATTAGTAGTATGTCCTTCATCAGTTCGATTTCAGTGGGCTGATGAGGTGCATCGCTGGTCAGCATCTCCTTATAGATCTCAAGTAATAACGAAAGGTCATACATGGTTAAATGATAAGGCCCATGTATACATTACAAGCTATGACCTGATCGTATCTAGCCCTATGCTATTCGCACAGTTCAAAGCAATGAGTATACCGGTGATGATACTAGATGAGGTACACTACTGCAAGTCAGGCAAGGCTAAGAGAACTAAGCGCATACTAGGTAGAGGTGGGCTGTTTGATAATGCAGTATACACATGGGGATTGAGTGGTACACCCATGACTAACACACCCATTGATCTATACCCTGTCATGCGTACCATAGGCAACCAACAGCTTGGCCCCTTCGCTGACTGGATGAAGTATACTAAGAGATACTGCCAACGGTTTAAATCTAAGTGGGGTTGGGATGTATCAGGCGCAAGTAACTTAGAAGAACTGAACACCAAGCTATTCAAGTATGGCTTAGCTAAGCGCAGAGATAAGAAAGAAGTATTAGCTGAGCTACCCGAACGACAGTACAGATTGGTACGCCTTGAGCCTGACAAGAAAGCATTAGGTGAGCCTGTGCTATGGGATCATCAGCTTAAGCAGAAGGATTGGAGTGGTAGTATCAATGGTATACCAGGTGATGAGCTAGCTGAGCTACGTCACGACATGGCACTAGCCAAGGTGGACATGGTGCTCAAGTATGTAGGAGAACAAGACAGCAAGAAGATAGTTATCTTCTGTTGGCATAGAGATATAGTGGAGACACTAAGCGAGCAGCTAGGTAATGCATGTATGTACTACGGTGGGCTGACATCACAAGCCAAGGAACTAGAGAAGCACAAGTTTATTAATGATGATAACATTAAGTACCTAGTGTGTAACATAGCATCAGCAGGCACAGGCGTTGATGGCTTGCAACATGTGTGCTCACATGCTATCTTCGCTGAGATACCATGGACATACACTGAACTGATGCAAGCAACCGATAGGTTATGGCGCATGGGTCAGAAATCCCACGTGACATCTGACATCTTGGTGGCAGACAACAGCCTGGAAATGCACATCATGAAGACAGTCTTTAAGAAAGAAAAGTATTTCTCAGATTTACTATTGACAAGAAAGAATACATAGTTATACTGAGTTAACAAAGCAAACAAAGCAACCCAAGTTAATAGGAGAAACACAATGATAAGCTTCAACAAAGAAGAACTAATAGATGCAATAGCCAAGGGCGTAAAGATTGGCATGGAACTATACAATGCAGATAGGACTAGTATAGTTGAACCAGACAAGCCGACCAAGCCGACCAAGCCAGCTAAGAAAGCAGCACCAAAGAAGAAAGCACTTGCTGCTATAACATACGAAGCCCTACTCAAAGAGGTGAAGGGTTTAATGGCTGGGTATATAGAAGGACCACAGGCTGGTAAGGAAATAGCAATGGAGACACTGAGCACTGAGTACAAGGTGACTAAGTTCTCCGACCTCAATGCTAATCAATATGCATTTGCATTAGAGACTATGAAGGAGGTACTAGCATGAACCACTCAGACATAGGACCATCAAGCTGTAGCAGGTGGCTGGCATGTCCAGCATCAGTGCAGCTACTTAAGCATAACCCAATGCCTGCTAGTGAGTGGGCTGAAGCAGGCACTGCATTCCACGATGAGTGTGAGCAAGCGATAAAGCTAGGTGATAAGTACACAGGCTCAGACCCAGATGTACTAGAGTATCGTGATGCATTCAAAGCTAAGGTGTTTGAGTATGAGGAACTGTACCCTAAAGATACTATTCAATCTGGCATAGAAGAGAAGGTGCATCTGTTCTCTGTTAGCAGTGATGCGTATGGTACCCTTGATGGATTCATTGGTGCCGACTTCGCACCACTGGAGATATGGGACATCAAGTCAGGCTATACTTATGTCAGTGCAGAGGAGAACACGCAGCTAATGTACTACGCATTGGCTGCTATTGAAACCTTTGGGCTTAGCCCATCCAGTGTATTGCTAAAGATATACCAGCCCACTAGCGAGGACAGATGGAGAGAGTGGCAGGTACCAATGGCTAGACTTAAACAATTCGAAGCTGAGCTTAAGGCTGGGGTGGAGAAGCTGAAGACAGATGCACATGTGTTCATATCAGGTGAGCACTGTAAGTATTGCAACAAGGCAGCGTGCCCTTCAGTCAACACAGATGTAGCTAAGGTAGTGGACTCAATTACTTTACCATCCGATATATCTAATGAGCAGTTAGCTGTGATGTTAGAGAAGGAACCATTGATCACTGGGTTCATGAAGGACGTGAAGAACCTAGCTAAGCAGAGGCTACTCGATGGTGATGGCAAGGGGCTAGGTAAGAAGTTGGTCAAGCAGTATGGCAATAGAGTATGGACAGATGAGAAGAAGGTAAGTGATATAGTGAATGGCCTTAGCCTTGACGCATTCAATGTTAAGATAAAGACTCCTGCTGTAGTAGAGAAGCTAGTCAAGAAGACAGGAGATAAGGATGCACTCAAAGAACTACAAGGTCTAATGGATAAGCCAGACAACGGATACAAGATGGTAAGTGACAGTACCAAGGGTGATAGTTATGCACCCCAATCATTCGGGGCTATCGAGTGAGAGTAACTAAAGTTCAATCAATATTCAAACAAAGGAGAAATGACAATGGGAGACAGAATACTAACAGCAATTGGTCGTACATCGTGGGTGTTTTTAGGAGACGAAGGAGACCCGAAGGAGACAGGACCGAACAAGTTCAAGTTAACACACATGTTACCAAAGAACGTAGAGGCAGTGAAGAGTTTAGGATTGAACTCCGCGCAGCAAAAGAGCATAGTGGCAGACGCAAAGAAGTGCAAGGAAAGTATAGAGGCACAGTGCATGGCGATGGCTAAAGCTAAGTTCAAAGATTCATGGGAGTCTAGCAGGTGGAACCCAATCATAGATGGTGACACGAAGGCAGCGAAGCAACCAATCAATAAGAACTTCTGGTTGATCAGAGCTAAGACTCAGTACCAACCGAAGATCCGTAACGCAGATGACTCAGAGTTCGTAGATCCTAATGACTCTGATGTACAATCAGGATTCTATACTGGGTGCTGGGCTAGATGCTTCATCGAACCATACGCATACAGTGTGAGCGGTAATGAGGGTGTAGCTGTTGGGCTTGGTGGTGTGCAGAAAGCATACAACGATGAGAAGTTTCAGATGGTGGAAGAGGAAAGCTTCGGTGGTATTGTTGACAAGCAGCCAGAAGCCGTGGACTTCGGAGATGTAGAGTAGTATGCAGTATGTCCACATAGACTTCGAGGTAAGGTCACGCCTTGACTTGAAGAAAGTCGGAGCTTATAGGTGGCTTAGTCACCCAAGCTCTGACGTTCTATGTGTTGCATACCAAGTGGATGGTGTTACCAAGACAATAAGAGGTAGAGGGTTTGGTGCTGACTATGCAGAATGGGAAGAGTTATATAATATAGGACAAAGTGATGACTACACATTCATAGCGCACAATGCTAACTTCGAGTACCTAGTCTTCGAGCTTATACTGCACACGAAGTATGGGTTCCCACTTCAACCATTCAGTAAGTTCTTATGTAGCGCAGCCAGTGCTGCATACCATGCGCTACCCCGTGACCTAGCTGGTGCAGGCAAGGCACTAGGGTTAGATGTAGTAAAGGATACTAAGGAAGGCAAGGCAGTGATGATGAAGATGGCTAAGCTTGTACACCCAAAGCATCAGCACCTGCATGGTGAGTGGCACGAATCAGAAGAAGACTTCGATACACTAATCAAATACTGTGAGGATGATGTAAGGGCAGAGGCTGCTATCTTCGAGAGGCTTGGCCCATTGCCTGATGCAGAGCAGAAGGTGTTCGAGTTAGATCACAGGATAAACATGCGTGGTCTGATGATAGATGTACCACTAGCAGAGGCAGCGATAGAATTAAAGCAGCATGTCAAGGAAGAACTAGAGATAGAATGCAAAGCTATATGTGGCTGCAAGCCAACAGAGATAAGTAAGATAAGGCCATGGCTTAATGAAACAATGGACCCACCACTGGATGACTTGAGGGCAGAGACAGTTAGACTGCTGCTAGTTGGTGACACCTTGACACCCACTCAACGCAGGGTGCTACAGATTAGGCAAGAGTATTCCAATACATCACTGGCTAAGTACGATGCAGCATATAGCTTTGAAGTAGATGGTGTAGTGCGTGACCAGTTCATGTACTATGGTGCTACCACTGGTAGGTGGGCAGGCAAGGGGCTACAGTTACAGAACCTACCACGTGGTGTGTTTGCTGAGAACAACGAGCGCCCAATAGAATTGATTAAGCACAGAGACATAGAAGCTATGGAGTCTGAGTTTAATCTTAGGGCAACAGATATAATGAAGTCGTGTATACGTGGACTCATCATAGCAAGACCACAGCACAAGCTGATGGTCATGGACTTCAGCCAGATAGAAGCTAGGGTACTGCCATGGTTGGCAGGGCAGCAAGATGTACTTGATATGTTTGAGCGAGGTGAGGACTTGTATAAGTTTACCGCAGCCCAGATATACGACAAGCCCTATGATCGTATAACAAAGGATGAAAGGTTTATAGGTAAGACTGCATCACTGGCACTTGGCTATGGTGGTGGGCCTGTTGCATTCCAAGGTATGGCAAAGAACTTCGGTGTGCATGTACCAGAGGATAGAGCTGATGAAATAAAGAAGGACTGGAGGGAAGGGAACGAAGGTGTAGTACAGTTCTGGTTTGACCTAGAGGAAGCAGCCATACGTGCGGTGCAGCTAGGCACTATGTCAACCGTCAATGGTATGATAACCTTCCTTAAAGAAGGAGACTTCTTGACGGCCAAGCTGCCTAGTGGGCGTAAGCTATACTACTACAAGCCAGTGGTTAAGATGAGAAAGATCACACCAACATGGGAGAAGAACTCTCTGTCTTACACTGGGTCAGACTCAGCCCGTGGTATATACAATGGCACAGTGTTCACGTATGGTGGCAAGCTGGCAGAGAATGTAACACAGGCAGTGGCACGAGATGTACTAGTGGAAGCTATGCTCAGGCTAGACATGACTGGATATAAGATCATAGGTCATGTGCATGATGAGATCATATGTGAAGAAGAGGAAGGGGATTCACTCGAGGCTATGCAATCGTATGTAGAAGAAGTACCTGAGTGGGCAGCAGGTCTACCCATTGCAGCAGATGGATTCAAAACTAATAGATACTATAAGGGGTAGTGATATGTATACTGATGTAGATAATTATATAAGCTGGTTTGAAACCATAGGACATATACTAATATTCACAGCGGTATTCACTTGGGCGTGTTGGGGTGAGGGTGAGGAAACAGATGAACAAAGCTAAACAAATATACGAAGAGAGATCTAAGAAGTATGGCAATGCTGCTATTAACTACCAGTCGTTTACTAAGATCATACAGGCTATGGTTGAGCAGGCAACTCAAAGTAAACTGCCAGTTGACCTGCCACCTGACTTCGGAGCGATGGTGATGGTGCAGTGCAAGATGCTACGTCAGTGCTACGCGCATGATGATGATAACTATTTAGATGCCACTAACTACTTACAGATTGGAGAGGAGACACTAGATGAATAACTTAGGTAAGAAGATACACGACATGATGAGCACTGACAGTGAAGAGAGTGGTAGCGCATTATTATTAATGCTTGTAATGATGATGTACGTTGGTATATTCTACCTTATGATGCTTGCGCTAGAGTCCATAAGATGAAGAGGGTATACAAACCATATGTATTTGGTTGCTTGCGTTGGATACAAGCAGCACAAGAAAAGAAACCAGATGAGATTGAACGCTGTCAATTCATTGGCTGCGACAACTATATAATTAATAGAGAACTTTATTGTAGACAGTGTATGGAGGAGAGACATGGATTGCAGGACTAGATGGAAACATTACGAGCTAGAGTCATACTACAAGGGAGACAAGGAGAGTCCACTTGGCGATGGTAACAAGAACGTTAGCTTACTGATGGTGCGCAATGCACAGACTAGTAACTTCGCACACTTTGTTATATGGGGATCAAAGGATGATCCGAAGTTCGAGACACCCAAGCGCTTGGTCTTTGGATTCTTTAACCTATTGCAGTCAGCTCTCTATGGTACTCTGTCACCAGAGGAGTACTGTAATGCACTTGGTCTACCAAAGGTAGAGGATATATCTAGGCCACTGTGGAAGCAGAGTCAACACGACTACGCAGCAGTAGCACAGATATTAACTGAGCCATTGGTTGATATACTTAAAGAGATGAAGACCCATGGTATTAAGATTATATGAGTAAAGAAGAACCCAAGATAAATATGTGCCCTTGGTGTGGCAATAATAATTGTGGCATACAGCATAACAAAAAGATAAACACATATCAAGTGGTTTGTCATGTAGCAGGAACAGGTTTTATATGTGCATGTGGTGCACTAGGCCCAGTCAGTGATTCAGCAAGAGAAGCAGTAGCTAGCTGGAACAAAGTGGCATTAGACTATAGGCCACCAGACCGATGAAGATACTAGCACTTGACTTAGCAACTAAGTGTGGCTGGGCTACATGGAAAGACAAGAAGATTAAGTCAGGCACTGAAGACTTTGTTAATAAGAAGTTTGATGGTGCTGGTATGCGATACCTTAAGTTCTCAAGGTGGCTTACAGAGAATCACATTGACACTGACATGGTTATCTATGAAGGTGTGCGTATGCATTTGGCTGGAGCTATAGACGCAGCGCATGTGTACGGTGGTTACATGGCTGCCTTGCAGACTTGGTGTGAGGAGAATGGTATACCATATACAGCAGAAGGAGTATCGACTATTAAGAAAGCGTGGACTGGTAAGGGTGGGGCTAACAAAGATGCAATGGTACATGAAGCTAGGGAAAGGGGCTTCAATCCTATTGACGACAATGAGGCTGACGCTCTTGCCATTCTACATTTAGGTATGGATAAGTTTATAGATTAGATGCCATTGCTTTGGTAGCGCGGGACAATTCCTTCGGTACTCCAACTAACTTACCTGTTGCATTGACCAGGTTCCATATGTTTCTTTCAGACCACGTTTCCTCTGCATCAAGGAAATCTACGAAGTCATTAGCTGAGTCTACACCTAGTACATTAAAGCCGAACTTACCACCGCCCATCATAGCACTGATAGCATCAGCAGTAATAGCACCGGACACTGGCACGTTACCAGCTATGTCTCGCATTGCTCTGAACATAAGATCACCGAGTTCTGTCCTGCCTTTCTTCTCACGGAATGCATCCTTTCTATCTACTACTTCTTCATCACGAACCATATCCAATACAAACTCCCGTCCCTTAGTTACGCCTGCACCTACTGCTGTTATGTAAGCTGCTTGCACCATCATGCCTTTTACCATTCGCTGCATAGCTAGCTTGTTCTCAGCAGTAGGTTCGTTCTGCCACTTAGCTATGTTCTGAACCATCAAGTTAAAGTTCTTAACTGGTTGAGAGCTGAACATAGTGAACGATCTCTTGAGTAGGCTCTGGCTATTCTGGTTTATAGACCTAGTTAATGGGTGTGTGGTTGGTTGCGACTCATTGATTATATCAGAGAACCTTTCGGTTATGGCATCTTGTAATGCATCGCCTTCTAGCTCTGGGTTCTTCAGTTTTATCTCATCATCTACTGCTTTGTATATAGCGCGAAGGGCTAAGGCATCTGCCTCTTTAATACCAAGCATACCTTTCTCTGCTATTTTAGCAGCTCCACCTTTCACTAGCCCTTTGTCTTTGACTGCCTGCCTTATAGTTGAGTCACCAAATATAGCTTGACTAAACGAATTAGATAATCTCATGTCATCAATGTCTGGCCCTGGTCCAGTTCTGTTCCACCTGTTAAAGTACAGTGGCACGTTTGCTAACATGTAATCATGCAACTCATCACGCTTACTAACCCCTGGTACTTTGGGGGTGACACTTGACATGTACTTGAGTATGCTTCTGTTCTTACCAATCTCTGGGTCCAGCTTAGCAAAGGCAGCAGCAACTGAGCCTAGCTGTTTGAATGGAGTAACTACATTGTATGCCAACGAGGCCAGCAACTGCCCCCTGAACACAAAGCTTTTAATCTTACGTTCAATAGGATCAGCCACTGGATCATACTTGCCAGCGGTACTATTGATTAACTCGTTGATAGCATTGTACACGTTCTTACCTGCGCCATCTGATATAGTTTGCTTAGATCCACGGTTCAGCATAGACAGCCCAGCCAAGTCATCAGCCATAGCTACCATCCTCGCTAGCTGTTGGCTGTATCTCAATGATGCTTCCAGTGGATTCTGAAACTTAAGCTCAGCATTACCTTGTCGCAATCTGTTAAGCGCAGTAGTATTGTACAGACTCTGTATGACTTCAGACTTTCTGTTGGTCTTAACAGCCTTATCTAAGTCCCTGTCTAATGTACTAGATATTTCATCTGGGCTAGCATCGTCAGCATTTGTACGTTTCATGTAGTATGATAAGTTAGCTGGATCAATCTGTGTAAAGCCCAGTCGTTTCATAGACTCTTCATTGAGTATCTTCAGCCCCTCGTTTAGGTACCCTCGGGCAGCAACCTTAGCACGCACTGCCTGCTCACCTACATTATTAATAAGCCAAGTCTCAGTAGCCATTTCTTTCACCTGCTCAGGTGAAAATGCAAGTGGTGTTCCTTTAGATGTACGATACCCGTGGGATAATAAAGAGCTAGAAGCTGGGTGATTTCCTTTAACATCACTAGCATACATGTGTAGGTTTAACAGTTCAAGCCCTGAGAGAGCTTGCTTCTTTCCGCCAACAGTAACATCAAACTCATTGTTCAGAAAGCTCTCATCAGCTCTACTAAATCCAACTCCATCTGCTTCACTTTGTGCCATCCTTGTTAGCCTAGCTACCAATGACTCCTCTTTTATTAAAGCCTTGGATAATCTTTTATTGTACTTAGCAAAGGTTTCACCTAGCCCCTCCAGTAGTGTATCCTTGTTAAGATTAAATGCACCAAAGAATGCTATGTTCTTATTGAACAGCTTAAGGAATCTATTATTAGCCAGCCAACCTTTGTTGATAGTTTCACTGTTAGCTTCTAGTATGTCTGTTTGCACCTGGGTATTACTTGCCTCCATAGCTTCTTGCGATGCTTGATCTCTAAGCTCTCGCTCCTCTGGTGTTAGCTTACGGTTAGGATCTATGGCATCTTCAGGGACTGCTGTTTCATCAGGTACTACAGCCTCATCAGGTGCTGTGGGAGCATCTGGATCTATTGATTGATCCACCTTGCTCTCTCGTGCAGTCTGTGCTGTGTCCATATCCATTAATTGTTTAAGCGTGCCCTTTGGATTTAAGTCAAGTTGATTGCCGTATAGATTAAAGTACACTTTGTCGCTCCAATTCATAGCATCTTTAAATGCAAGTGTTTCCTCGGGAGTGAGTGACTTAGGATCAGACCTCCCCTTCTCTATGAGTTCCCTCAAGTTCTCCCTAAGCTCCTCTGTAACTTCGGACTTCTCGAAGCCAAGTACCTTCTTTATTCTTTTAGCAGCAGCTTTAGATATGTCGCTAAACATTATATCTGCTAAAGATGCATACAGCACACCTGGACTGATGCTTTCTGTAGGTGCTGCTAATACTCTATTGTAATCATCAATCAGCTTCGGTATACTTTCAGCAGGATTGACATTGTTCCCTGGTTTCTTAGGATCGATGTTGTGTAAAACATGTCTCTTAAGTAGCTTAGATATACTGCCTCGGTAATCCGCAGTGCCTCTGCCTTGTAGGTACTTAACAAAGTTGTCTACGTCTGCATCCGAAGAATCTGGCATAAGCTCCTTGAACTTAGCTTTGACTGTAGGTAGGTCATCTAGCCTAGTGTTCTGATCAAAGTGAATTAGTAGTTCTTCTTTGGATATATTCTCACGTAACTTAATAGGCGGTTTGTCTGGTACATCAGGTGACCGAGAGTTATCTACTGCATCGTTAACAACTACATTAACCTCCTGCTTAGATAACTGTGTATCTTCTATGCCTTTCGTTATACCACGTTTAACTTTACTTAAAGACCTACCACCTATCTTCATTGCACCGCGCATAAGCGCACCAAATACAGGTGATACTAGTGCATCACCTATGGCTGCTTTCATGACTGCCGCATGGTTGTCTCGGCCTTCCATATTTTGTATAACAGACTCTGATAAATACCCTGCTGCAAAACCTTCCAACGAATCTGCTAATGCTGTCTTGCCTGCTTTACCTAGTTTACCCGTTTGTCTTACGGTGGCTGAGGTTGCTCTTAGCGCCTTCGCTGTTCGCACTGCATTAGCACCCCTTAATGCCCTTGTGCCTGCCTTAAGTACGTTTATTAAAGGACCGGTAGCTGCCATCATAGCTATTTCTAAAGGCGCATCACTCAGAAACCGCCCACCGATGTTAGCAAAGAATGACCGAATGCCTGCACGCTCTGCTGCATGTTGCATTTCTGCGTTAAGTTTATCCTTATCTTCGATGGACATTTCATCCCACCTTAACACTTTACCTATTATACCTGAGTTCAATCCACTGTCGAAGGACGCACCTATGCGTCCTTGCCTCACTGCTAGCGCTTCACTTAAGGAGCCAGGTGTAAAGTCACCATATCTATCTAGTTTAAAGTTCTCTTGAAACTCTGTCTGCGCTCTTTCTTCGAAGCTGGGAGCTGATTCAGCACTTGCTATATCTCCTGCAAGTCCACTGTCATCTATAACGTCTGTATCTTCAGGTATGTTAATGAAATCTAACGGCTCCTCTACAGGTAGTTCCTCAGTATCTTTAACCGGAGGAGCATCGAATACTTTATCCCCTGGCTTAAGCTTAGAAGTATCCATAACACCGTCGTCACCGAAGATACTTACCCTTTGGCTAGGGTCTTCTTCAAATAGATTAGGCTTGAGCATTACCTATAATGCATTCTATAGCTCCATTACAGAACTAGGATTTAATGCAGATTTAGAATATGCTCCAGATTCAATAGCGTATAACCAAGCAAGCATAGTATTAACACTATCATTATACGCGCCTGCAACAGTAGATGGTAGAACTTCATTGTTCTTTATATCATCACTGTATATATCATCTAGTAAATCGCGTTGCTTTTTGGCGTAGTCCTGTAATAACTTTATTTGCGTCTGATCTTTAGGAGAAACAAACAAAGCTTCAGTGTGCCCACCTTTCCCGTCAGACACTTGCATCGGTGACCTAAAAGACTTACCATCTTTAGTTTCAGTCAATGCACTTACTCTTCTTTTAATAAGTTTCATCACCTTAGTTAACTTTACTTTAGCAGAAGTTCCTGAATTTGCTGCACCTATATCCATCTTACCATTGCGATACATTTGATTAGACTCGCTTGTAGTTAATGGTACATTAAGAGTTATTATGTCTTTCCCATTGTCGTCTTGAATCACTTGAACGGTATGTGGACGGGGGGTTATCTTAGGGTCTCCTGATATCGGGGTCGCTATTAGTTCACCGCTGGGCAACTTGGTAAGTATAACTTGCCCTGAATACGCACCTGTTACACCTTTAGCACTATCTGGATTCAGCGTAACTACACTCATGTTGTCAAAGTCAGTGGTTATATCTTTTAACTGTTTACCTAATGAGCTAACAGTGTTATTGAACTTCGCTGCATTAGCAAATTCTTTACTTGGATCTGCACTCCAAATATCTAGTGAGGGCTTATTCGTCAGGTTACTCCGACCTTGTACGGGCTTTGAGCCTACCTGAAAATCCGTACCCGGCAGATTAGTGCCAAGCCTTTCGCGGCCAAAGGTAGATTCATCTTTCTGCCCGAGCATAGCGTTAGCAAAGTTCTCTTCAGATGCATTTTTATTATCAGTTTCCTTTATAGCATTGTTCTCAAACGCAAGTTCCATTCGGTCTAAATGAGTGAGCGCTTCTGATGCATCTCTGATTCCCATTAAGCTAAGTTGGTCCGCAGTCAGCTTGCTTACAGCGTTCACTCTAGCCTCATGTGTAGTATCTTCTATAGCCCCGATGGATGATAGTAACAAAGTACCTTTTGAGTTTAGTGATGCCTGTTCAGCTGTAACGTCTCCGGTCCTTTCTAAGTTCTTGAACTTCCTTTCAAACTGATCGTTAATAACCTTTTGCTGTTTACTACCTAAACTCTGGTAGAACGTACCTTTCTTAACTGAATCCTGCATAGTCAATAAATCTTCTGCTGTAGCTGAGTTCTCTATTGCCCCTGTCACGCCAGCGTGAGTCTTAATATTCCCACCCCCAATACCACTTGCTCCACTTCTGCTTGATGCAGACATGACTTGGCCCACAGTATTCATGTACCCATCAACCATAGCCTTAGCTGCTTTTTGTGTATTAGCTGGTAGGTTCATCTGAGTCAGTTGGGACGTTATCTTAGCCAACATATCTGCGTCCATCATTTTAAGCTCACCTGTTTCTTCCATGTCTGCTTTAGACAGACGACTGAATAGCTGGTTGAACACTGCTACACCTTTTTCAGAGTCTTCTGTTCTCTCTATATTCTTGAACACCTCTTTAGTTTTAGCTCTGTTGACCCTCTGGTTAAGCACAGCGTTAACAACATTAGTATTAGCACCTGAATCGCGGAGCAGCTTATCCTGCTCTTCAAACGACTTGGAATGAAAATCCGGGTCAGTAAGCAAGTCATCAACATCTAACCTATCTGCTTCAATTCTTTGCTTTGTTTTAAGGTCAATTGCACCACCGGCAATTCTCTGTTTAGCACCTAGCTGTTGCTGTACGTGCGTAGCAATATTTCTGTTCGTTGCAAGTAATTCCTCTGCATCATCAAAGGTTATATGCTTGGCTGTCTTTAGAAATTCTCTAATCTGTGGGGTAAAGTCTTTTGCTTCAGATCCGACAATGTTAGCTAATGCTGCTTTCTCTTGGCTTGCTTCTTGTCTAATACCAAGTTGTCTGCCTTCTTCAGCTACTTTACGCTGCTGAGATTTCTGCTGTTCCGCATGACCCATCAAGAGCTTGGTCAATATACCTGCTGTTTGCTCAGGACTTCTATTGCTATCGCTTAAAAACTTCTTAGCAGAGTGTTCATCTAGCACACCTCTTGACTGCATACCTTTTATAGTAGACAAATTAGATTCATGCGAGCCCAGATTCAACTGGAACTTATCAAAGTCTTCAGGAGTGGCCGTAGCATTTGGGTTTGCTTTCAAGAATGACTTGGCAACCTTAGAGAACTCTTGATCATTAACAAGCCTATCATTAAACTTAGCTACATTGTCTTGAAACCGAGTGAACTTTTGCTTCCTCTCTGCCGAACGATTAGCAAAATCTATTGCAGCTACCACATTCTGAGGGCTGGTTGATTGGCTAAGGCTACCAAATGCTGCTCCTAAAGGTGATGCCATTATGTTAGAAGCCTCCCTGTAACTGGGTCTCGAATAAACTGTTGTGCCTGTGTATTAGGGCCGGGGGCACCACGTTGTATGGCATCTATAGTTTTAAATATACCTTCGATTTGATTCTTGTTTCTACGTACAGCCTGGAACCTACTTCTGAACTCATCATTCTGGATGCCTTGTTCTATCTGATCCATCTTAATATTAGTAGCTTCATCTATATTATCAAAGGCTTCAAGGATTCCAAAAGCCCGTGAGACTACGGCAGACCTTAGTACAGCTTTGCCACCTGGCTTTTTGTCTTCTGGGATAGCCAATGGTTTTGCACCATCCTGGGCCTCACCTGCCTGCTTGATCATGTCCGAAATGTTAGTCGAGCTGTCTTTGCCTTGAGGCTCCGAGAATTTATTAACTAAGCTATCAATAGCTCCTGCAAAGTCAACACCACCCTTAGACTCTGGACCTAATAAATCATTTGCCCCTGGTTTCCTTATATGAAAGGGTGCAGGTTCATCTAGCTCGGGACTGCGAATGCTCTCGGGAATACCAGCTACTACGCTTGGATCTAATAGATTACTGATATTGGCTATCCCTGATGATTGTGTATTAGCCAACCGTAGATTCGTTTAAAACAGCGTTTGAAATGTCTTGTCCTATGTTTGGCGCAGATATATCTCTCTGACTGAGCTGGCCGGAAACTTGCTTTTGCGCTTCCGCTCGTGCTAGCCTTTGGCGAGAATCTTCAGCTTCTTCAGCTTGCTTTGCAGCGCGTACCTCAGAGGCTCTAGCTAGGTCAGCTTGTCTCTTTTGATTAGCTGCAATTGCTGATTGAGCTTTACGTTGTTTGTTTGCTTGCACAGCGCTGGCTCCTGCTCCAATTGCTGCAACTGCTATGGGTATTAAGGCTTGTGGCATTATTCAAAACTCCCTGGATACATTAAATGATTTACATTACGGTCACCTAGTTGGAAACCATGTTTCTGGTACAATTTTAGCAGCCCATGATGGTTTGTATAGGCAAATATTAGTGGGCATCCTGAAGCCTCTGCGTATTCTTTTACTCCGTTTATCAACACTTCGAACCCCTTAAGTGTAACCTTAGGACTTTTAGCTGGGTTGCCCACCGTCCAAGCGTAGTGTGATAAAACTGAGTCACTAAGATACAACCAACCCGCACAAATATCCTCAACAATAAACCCACCGGGCGGAAGCATTTCAGCAACAGGCGCAGTGCCACCACGGTCCTCCCACCAACTGAGCGCAAGAGGTAAAGTATCTTTATTAATTTGCGCAACATTCACTTAACTAAGTACATGTCAAAAACTTTAGTACCTGCGCCACTGTTTAAATCAACTTGCCACTTTCTGCCTTTAACACTAGGCATTCTGTGAATTTGTTGAGCACGAGTAGGTGTTGTTATGTTAAAAAGTGTAACATCTGTATCAGTAGCAAGTGCACCCGTTACAGTGAATTGTATAAATATCTGCCCTATGAAATCTATCTTAAAAAACCTAGCACCGCCAAGTTTAAAACGTTGCAAGAAGTCAGGAGTAAACTCTTTTGAAGTCCAGTCCCATCCGGCTACCGCTTCGTCTGCTTCATTCATCTCTACCCATCCTTTAGCGTCTCTGTGGTAGCATAAATAATCACTCACATTTGCTTTCTTTATAATATACTTATCGCTCCCCCGCATGGTTGCACCAGTGACTATTTCATTAGAAGTAACCACTTCATTGTTCTTAACTCTAGCAGACACTTCTATCATGCGCTGTAAATCGTATTCATATATCTTCTGGCCATATGGGCCAGTGTCATATGCCGCATCAGTAGACCTTGACATCATCATAAGCACCCCATTCATATCTACTAATGAGTTACGTTCTACAAATATATCAGACACAGCATCTACTAGCTTGTATGGGTCTTGTTCAGTCCCATTGCCTGTGATATGAAATATGCCATCCTCTGTAGTAAACACAGTTGTAAATTGCCCACCGACTGTAGTAGGGTCTCTTACGTCAGCAAAGTTAGTTATGGTAGCCTGGAACCCAAAGCTATTAGCTCTCTTCCAGCCCCACCAATTTCCATTTTCTCTGCTATATAATACTAGGTCTTGCCTGTCAGTGGGTATAACCCAGATTCTACCATCTTTCTCAAATAAGTGTGAATACGTACCTGCTGCATTGCCAATCGCAGTGTTTAAATCTTGAAAGCTTTCATCATTACTGCTGTCTAATACTATAATATTAGTTATACCAGAGGTATTTCCATTATCTATGAACGGGTTAGTAGTAGTGCCTGAAGGATTTCTGTCCAATATAACATTGGCCCCATCCCATTTTGCAATTCTTAAATATACATCATCATCTGGCCCCTGCCTATAGCACCACACCTCATCAGAATTAGTAGGTATAGCAGGAAAGGTTATTTCAACTGCGGTGTTAGCTATTTTCCCACCAGTTTCATTAAAGTTCTTCAGTGCCTGAGTAGATGAATCCCCCGGCAGCCCTTGAATATCCTGAGCAGGTTTAATCCCTACGTTCTTTATGTTGACAAAGATATAACTATACTCACCATCAAAAGGCAAGATATTAGTAGTTACGGATAGGTCTCCAGTGTTACCTAAGACAGGTACATAAGTAGGTATGATAAATTCTACGCCATCGACACCAGCGGGGCCAAGCCCCGGTGCAGGACTGATAGTAGCAAAAGGGATATAAGTATCAAATGCGACTACTAAAGCGCTCGCTACTATAGTGTCTATAGGCCCTACTGTCTTTTTTAATTCCACTGTAAGTGGTGCGGCAACTACAACGGTTACTGTGTAGATGGCCTGTACAGGACCAGAATACGTGGGGTTGAACTGAAAGTCTAATCCGGGGATGGTATTTGGGGTAACAGTATCTATTAGAGAATTACCCAAGGCTAGCGAAGGTTGTCCTCCCCTTTCTGGGAACCCCGTGGTTGTTGTGTCACCTCTGTTAACTTCTTGATACCCCGCTGGATTGGTTATAGGTACAGAGTCTTCTTGATACTCTAATACGCCAGAGTTTAATCTGAAGTTTCTACCGTTCAATGTAGCAGCAGTAAATACGGGTGTAGTTATAGCGGGTGTAGTTAATGAACTGGCCTCTAGTGTACCTAATGCTAGTTTATCTGGGTCTACTGAGCTTAGAGCGGTAGCCTCATCATTATTAAGATCAACTGCGTCTTGATTGCTGTTGAGGAAACCGAATCTAATCTTTGCGTTTTGTACATTAGCACCCATTATACTTTTACCTTGCTCTTAAGTAGCGCCTGTCTGGCTTCAAGTGGTTCCATCTCTGTTACCTCTTTAGCCAACTCTATAGCTTCAACCTGTTCTTTACGCTTTCTGAAGTACGCTAGACCAGTTAACAACAGTGCGCCTACAGGTCCACCGG
>Ga0255047_10001379_pt1 | contig 17679 bp, 15 predicted proteins | sample JV7_2_1_MG_FD_183640 | JGI IMG/M metagenome (GOLD analysis project Ga0255047, IMG submission 183640) | Seawater microbial communities from Jervis Inlet, British Columbia, Canada - JV7_2_1 | ecosystem: Environmental > Aquatic > Marine > Inlet | place: Canada: British Columbia | collected 2016-10-06 | reverse complement strand
CGTCAGGACCGACAGAATCACATCAGGCGCCGCCGTCACCGGGGACGCGCCATCGAGGGAATAGACCAGCTTGAACGTCAACGGGAACGCTGTGCAGAGGCCATCTGGTAGCTGAAATTGAAAGCTGACCGAATCGCCCGCCACGTCTAGCAGCCCCTTTTTCAGCTTGCTCGTCCATTCCGTAGGAACGCCACCAGAGCCCACAAGCACCTCGGCGTCCTTTGCGCCGCCTCCCGTGATCTCGCCCCAAACATTGCCGATCCCGAACAGCTGGCTGCGCCATTGCGCGAGCCCCGCCGCCCCGATTTGGCCTCGGGCATTCGTTGCGATGGAGCTTGGGATCAGACGCATCCTCTCGAACACGGGCGAAGTCGTGACCGTCGAGGCGATGCGAACTCGCATCCAGTAGCCCGTTGTGCCGCTGATCGTCGTTTCGGCCCAGGCCGTGCCCGTGTCGATGCCGGGGCGGATCGTCTCGGCGCTAGAGGCCCGCAGGAAAACGGCGTTTGCGTACCTGAACTGATCGACGTCACTGACCGCCATCACGTCGATTTCGACCCAGGTGGTCGCTGCCGTCTGGATCTCCCAGATGAACGACCCGCCGCCCAGAACTGCAGCAGTGGTCTGGTCCATATCGACGCCCCAGTGCTTGAGCGCCGTGCCCGCCGCGTCTGTCCGGTCAGTACACCAGAGTATCGAGTGCCCGGCCGTCAATCCTTGGAACGAGAACGTCGAGCTCGATCGGCTGGCGGCCTCTGTGCTAACGTCGGTCAGCGTGCCCCCGTCGCTGCTGGGGCTGGCTGTCGAGTCGGTCGTGAGCACGATCTGCCCGTCGCTGTACGGACTGCCCTCCCCGATGGATAGACCCGAACCCAGCTCGGGGAATCCTGTCGTCAGATCGGCGCCCACCGAGCGGACCTCGGCGTTCCGCTCGGCTGTCTGCTCCTGGTGAAAAGAGGCAGACAGCTCCATCGTCGTAATGGCCGCCGAGGGAAAACTGAACAGCGGTTGAACCGTGGTCCCCGAGACAACCAGGGACGTACCCACGCCCGTTAGAGCCGGGTCAATCAGCAGGCTCGCGGTCGTCGCGTCCACCCGCCCGCCGATGATCGTCACCGACACGCCATCGGCTGCGATGTGGCCGCCAACGGCAGCCGTCCAGTTGGGGCTGTAGATGATGCAGGTCGATGTTCCGGCGACGTGGATGCAGTCCACGACGCCCGTGCTTCCGACGTTGTGACTCTGCCCCTGGAATTTGCCGGTGCCCTCGGTCAGCACCACATTCTCAATAGTGCCCGCGCTCTGCGGGACGTGTACGTCATCGAGCGCCAGGACCCCGGCGTCTACGCGCAGCAGGTTGGCGAGCCCGCCGCCCTCGCAGCGGATGTTCCCGCCCACGACCTTGCCGGCACCTGACTTAAAAATCCCATCCCCGGAGCCGGTAGCGCCATCGCCTCGCAAGTCGAGATCGTAGACCGTTGCGGTTCCTGCGCTGTGGGAGACCCCCGCCAGGTTAACGGTTGTCGGGCAGGTGATCTGAAAGCCTTGCAAATAGCTCCCGGCCGACAGCGTAATGATATGCGCGACCGCTGCCGCATCGCCGACGATGGTCACCAGGAAGCCGCCAGCGGAAACCAGCGAGACGCCCGCCGGGACCGTCAGGCCGGACTCGGAATAGGTTCCCGGACGCACCGTCACCACGTCCCCGCTCGAGGCAGCGGTCAGCGCCGCGCCGATGGTCAGCCAGGGCAAGTCGAGCCGGTCAACCAGCGCGGTGCCATCATTCCCATCCTTGGCAACCCAGAGTGTATTCGCGGTGTCGATAGCGCCGCCGCCAGCTGGCGTCGCCCATGCCGGCTCTCCCGCCGTCACCGTCAGCACCTGGCCCGCTGACCCGATGCCCAGCCGCTGCGGAGCTCCCAGCGCCAGACCGGTGATGACATCACCCAGCGTGGTCATGGGGTTGAGCAGGCCGCCTTCAATCGGCGTCACCACTCCCGCGCTGTCCTTCTTTTTCCAGATGCTGTCGGCGCTGTCGAAAAACACAAAAAACGACAAAGCTGGGGGCGTGGGGACGCTCGCCGCCGTCACCTCGGTGAATCGCTGGATGGACATTATTTAGGACTCCAGGATAAGCTGAGCGTCGGCCTCGATGATCTGGATGCCGCCGGCCTCGATGATTTGCGGGCCGTGGATGGTCATCTGCTGCTTCGCACGTATGGTCACCGTATCACCCGCGCTGATTCGGTGGTAGCTGAAGTTCGGCGTGGCCGTCACGCCGCCGCCGACTACCAGATTCCCCAGGATGGCGACATCAGACAGCAGCTTGAGCGTGCCTACTGCTGACGGGTCGCCGTTCGCATCCATCGGCGAAATACAAAGGTCAGGCGTCGCGGGTGTCGTGTCATCGAGCCGCGCGAACCATCCCCGGGTGGCCTGGCCCAGATCATCCCGGTACAGATTCGCCCATCGAAGGTCTGTATCCTCGCCCATCAGAGCGAGCTGCGTTCGCGGCGTATTGACCGCCGCCGGCCGCGTCTCCCCGGTGCGATAGTCCGCCATATCCCAGGGAGCAGGAATCAGGGCGAAACCACCGACGCCGGCCCCCCCCTTGTACCGATCCGACTGCGGGCCGCGAACGTGGACCGGGACGCCCCGGCTATCGAACTGGCCGAACGACTCGAGGCGGCCTTGCACGGGGTTGTCACATAGGACCCTGAGCGCTCGGTTGCTCGGCATCGCAATATGCCGAAGGTCCTGGCCCGGGATCCAGTACGCCTGAGCCTTTGCCAATAGCCCCGGAGACTGCGCCTCTGCGTGCGTCCGTGCGCCGGTCCTGCCCCGCTGCTGCGTGTCGCCCGGGGCGATCGGGACCTGAAACGCTCGGGCGGTCTTACCGTCCGGGAGCGGGTCTACTCCCTCCTGCGGCGTGCTGAATTGATCGAGAAATGCCGCCCCCTCATCATCGGCAGGATCTCTATCTAGAAAAGCCTCATCATCGGGGCTAATCGGCGGCTGCGGGAGCGATCCGGGCAGCGGGAACGGGAGCCCCTCGCCAGAGAACCCCGGCCCCTGGTCCAGACGTAACCGGGGCGGCCCGTCTCCGGGCGGGAGAAGGGGCGGGCCGAAGCCCTCGAGCTCTATCTCGGGCTGAATCGGCTGCGGTATGAATGTGCCCGCCACGGGCGGGAGCGGCTGCGGTATCACCGTGCCCGCAATCAGGGGCCGCTTCGGCGGTACGGGCTTCTTGGGCGGCTGCGGATCACCGGGCGGCCGGGCGGGCGGGTTCTTGCCTGTCGGGTCCTCTGGCGGCTCTCCGGGCGGATCTTCCGGCGGCTGATCCGGTGGCGCCCAAATACTGTAGCTCTGCCAGGCCCAATCGCCGGGCGCCTTCCGCAGATTGACCGCCATAACGTAGGGCGTGGTCAGTCCAGGACTCCAGGCCAGAGGCTCGAAGCGAAGCTCATCGTCTAGCCCGGGAGCCATGTAGAAACGGGCACCGGTCCAGAGGTGCGCCGGGTTTATTGTGTCCCCCTCGGCGTTGACTCCGATGTTGTGCTTATCGCCGAATGCGCTGCCGGGATGCATCGGGCCGCCGCGCTCGTGGCTCATGTAGCCTACGATCCGGTCCCACCAGGCAGCACCGTACCCGCGCCCCTGCGCGTTGCGGGTCATGTTCAGGGCGGCTACTGTTTTGCTCTCCCCGAAGGCGAGAAAATCGCGATCGGAGAGCTCTACCAGGCTCACCCGCCAGGCCGTGTCAATGCGTGCGCGGTGCGCCAGGTCCAGCTCGTCGCCCGTCAGATCGTAGACGTATGTCGAGGCGGTATTCGGGCCGTTTCCCCGCCAGTGAGCGACAAGCACGCCGCCCGACGGGAATCCTAGACAATGCTGCTCATTTTCGTCTTGACTGTCGAGCACGATCAGCGGCATACCCGCTGGGATTTTCAGCGGTAGCAGCGGCGAGAATGTTACCGGCTCGGGTACGAATCTTTCGTCAACCGTCCACTTGCCGTCACGTATCGGTAGAAACTTTTCGGGCTCGTGCATCGCCGCCGGCCAGCCGCCGAAGCGCCAGCCGCCGATTATACGACTAGTCGGATGCAGGTAGCAGCCCGCTGTGATGTCCCCGCGGGTTCTCTCGTCGTGGATCCGTTCCGGCATCGTGTCGGTTTTGATCGCATCGCCGAGCATGCGAACACCCTTGACGCAATGCCGCGTCATGATGTTCAACTCCTCGGTAGCATACCCGTGGTGCTGTAGCGGGAGCGTGCCGAGATCAGACTCGAAGGCGACCTTGCTCATTATTTCACCGCCCGCAAAACGATGCGCTGTGTCCCCGCGTCCAGGAATGCGGTCATATCAATCAGCGGCCTCTGCGGCTGGCAGGCTACCGCGCTCAGCGCGCTACCATCGGGGTTGACGGTGTGCGTCACGCTCTGTATGGAGCCGACCGGGACGTGAGCGGAGTTCATGTCCCCGACCTTGGAGCCCATCAGCCGAGAGGCGTCTCGAGCCCATATCGCCTTGGCGTGAGCGAGGGCGATACGCTTTAGAGATGCGGCGTCTTTCTCTCCGTCCCCGAGATTGACACAGGCGACCTTTAGACTTGACAGCCCAAACACCGCGGGATCAAAGGCATCTGTCAAGACGCCTTTGTGCTGCTCTGACCAGGCAAAGCGGGCGGTTTCTACGCTCGCCCTCACTCGGATTCTGAGCCGGGGGCCTGTGGCTGTGATCCCGTGATCAGACGCCGAAATCGAGACAGTAAACAGCTTGTCAGCGGGAATCATGGTCAAGATCACGGCGACCTTTGACGGGCCGAGCTTCGGAGGATTTAGCCGGTCCAGGCGGGTTCTGCTGTTGAAAAACACCGGGCGGGAATTGCTCGGCCGAAGGTCACCCGTAGGCACATTCAAGATCTGAGCGGGGAAGACCATCACATCATTTCCAAAAGGGCTCAGCAGGTAATCAAGCCTGATTATCCCCATATCCTGGTCAGTGACCACGACCCGAGCGGGGCTCGGCTGCGAGTCTTTTGTGATCTCCGTATTGGCCCCAGGATAACCCGCCACATTCATCGCCCAGGCCGTGGTGTCAGCATGAGACGCCCCTCTCAGGAGCCCCTTGTTGCTCGACTTGATGCAATGATCAGCGTATGCCATCGCCGGCGCGCGCTGCCCGCTTACTCGGTCGAGCGTCGCCACGAGATAGGGGCGAATAGCCTCGGCGTTGTCCACGAATGCTTTCGGCAGCCGGAATCCCTGCCGATACCAGCGCATCAGCATTGACGTCCTGGCCATCCAGTTTTGCTCTACGCTGCTCAGCTGTATCGTGCCTATATTGTCCATTATAGCCCAGAGCCCGCGCTCGGGGATAAACCCCTGGTCGATCAGGTCGAACGTCAAACCCTTGCCCTTCGCCAAGAGTAAACCAATCCCCCCCTCGAGATTCCAGGCGTCTACCTGCTCTTTGATCGTCTTGAAGGTGCCCGGCGCGACTTTCTCCTTCCCCACGGTAAGCTCAAAGTCTACGGTCGGCCCTACGTTGTCCAGGATCCGAGCAGGCATCCCGGGCGGCTCGGCGTCCTTGCTCTCCTCGGCCTTCGGGAGCTCGTCAGACACGAAATCGAAGCGCATCTCTATCTCAGGCGTGAACAGCACGTCAATTACGGCCGGCCTGATTTTGGCTAAATCGACGTGCTCGGCGTTCCCCTGGTCCCAGACAGGAGCGCCCAGAGCGCCGAAAACCTGCAGCGATCCATCGCCCAGCACGCCTTCTTCGGCCTCGCTGAGCCACGAGAAGACCCGAATAGAGCCGTCGGGGTCTATGGTGATCGCTGCGCCTTGCAGCTTGGCCAGGATCTGCGAGACGGCATCGCGGCCGTTGGCGTCTATCCTGACATTCTCGATCGGGATGTCGAATAGCAGCGCGTCGTCTTGAATCTTGATGGATCCGGGCGCAACAGGTGTCAAAACACCCCGACGCTCTACCCTGTTCAGAACGTAACGGAGCGCATCCTCGGGGCTCCACGGCTTTCCATTTCTCAATGAGAAATGCTTGTAATCATGGATCGGTGACGGGTCCACCTGCAGTTTATCGCCCCACTTGTTCCGCCTTTCCAGCGCTACTCGGCGCGGAATATTGAAGCTCTTTTTGAGGTGCTCCCGGGGCCACCAATAACGGCGGTCGGCGACTCTAACCCTGCGCTCGTGCGGATTTGATCCCGGGTCGATCCATAGAATCGAGAGCTGCTCCCAGGTCTGCCCGTGCAGCTCTAGCACGTCCTCGCTGATCTTGTCGCTGATCAGCCCCTCAGCGTCTCCCGCCGCAATGTCGAACGTTCCGATAAACGGCGTGACTCCCGTTGTCATCGTCCAGCGCTGCGGCGCGGATAGGATCAGCGGGCGGCCGTTGAGCGTCGCGGTGGTCTTGTTTTTTGCCACTATTCGGCTTCAACCGACGTCCCACCCGACCCGCCGCCGCCCTTCGGCGGCTTGTAGACCTTGCGGAACTGCTGCACGGTTGTAATGGTCACATCTGTCACCGCGATTTGTGACGTTCCCGGATCTCCCAGGAGTAGCGGGGTCTCGGCGGTGGTCGTGACCTCGGCCCCATAGCTCCCAGGCCCCAGGCTGCCGCCGCCGCCGCCACCCTTGGCCCCGGCGCCGCCACCCTGGACGTTACCGCCGCGCTCCTCTTTCGATAGGTCAGCCACCCCACCGGGGCCGATCCTGAATCGAGACGTGGACCGGAGCTCGCCCTCGTCACCCTCGCCCGCCTCAAAATTGATAAAGAAGCCGGCAGGCCCGCCGCCGGGCAGGTTGATTTGCACGCCGCCGCCCACCACCTGACCAAGCCGTCTGAATCGCTCGCTGATCACGCGGAAGATTTTCTGCGGACCCTGATAGACCAGATACGCCAGCGGGTCACGATGCCCCACGGGCTTGTTGACCTCGCCGGGGTCGTCTTTGATCTCGGTGGTGATCTGGTACTCGAGCAACCCGAAGCCGTTCGTGACCATCAGGCGCAGCTCGGACGTGATCCGGTTATTGTAGCTATCCAGCGTCGGAGAATCGGACATCAAAGCGACCTGTCCACCGCCCCAGGCTCGGCGCGCTTGGCTCAGCAGGAAGGGGCGTATCGTGTCCAACCACAGGCCCTTCAGATCCTTCGTCACGGTCTTATCGACGCACGTCTCGTAGGTGACGATGATCTGAGCTGGCCGGCTGACAATCCGCCCTGGACTGTCCCCGGGCCAGTCGCCGATCCTCTTGAAAAAGACCGCCGGCTCTACAATCGCAGGGTGGTCTAGCGTCCCGCCCGACTGCTCGAAGATGATCTCTTTAGAGCTGAGGGAGAATTCGACAATCGTGTCGGTGTCGTTGACCTTCAGCGTTTCCGCGGGGATGTCGAAAAGCGTACCTCCCGGGAACGTCGCTATCGCGTCAGAGATCAGCCCCGCTCGAGCTGCTTCGTATACCGCCCGCGCGCTGAGAACCAGCGGCGTAGCGGTGGACGTGAAGACGCCTGATAGGGTCCAGCGCGTGATGCGCGAACAGTCGTAATCAATGTCCAGCACCTTCTCGCGGCCCTTCGTCCCGTAGACGTCAGCCGGAAGGTCAAAAAACACCGTCAGGTTGTAGCGCTTCGACCGCCCGCTATCTGTCCCCGGATCGCCCGGCGTTTGTAGGTCGGGCATATGGTTGAAACCGGTGGCGAATGCCGGGTCAAACTCGTGAAGATCAGATCCCGCCTGTACGTGCTCGAGCTTCTTGCGCGGCGTCCTGAGCGCCGTCTCGGTCGTGCTGATCAACGCTGCGAAGTCGGAGTCCGAGTCGGTATCGTTCCGCAGAACGAACGAGCAAAACAGCGTCCCATTGTCCGGGCCAATCGTGACCAGAACCGGCCCGTCTAGGAGGAGCGTGGTAGACGCTCCTCCTATCGTGACGCCGTTGTAAGTGACGCTCAGCGCGCGGGAGATTAATGTGGTCATGGTGAGGAAAAGAGATTAAAGAGGAAAACAACCATCGCGTCGCTTATTTCCTCGTTGCTGATGTCACCCCGCAGATTAGAAAACGCCTGAGCCGTTGCGCTCTCTGACTCTTTCGCTTTCCTGTGCGCCTCGAAGTTTTGGGACAAGAACCCCGCGTCGATCTCGATCCCTAGCTGCGCGCCGCCTTCTGCAGCAGCCCACGCGCCGCCGACCCCGCCGAGCAGGCCCGCCAAGCCCGTTTTCAGCTCTCGCACCGTGGCCGCCAAATCCTGTATGCTCTGCGTGACTATGCCGTTAACCTGCTCGCCCAGCGCGGCCTGCACGGCGGGAAGCTGAAAAGCCTCGAGCAGCATCGGCTCGAATTTGTTCACGGCTTCAGCCACTCCCGCGATACCAGCCGAGGCCAGAAGCCGGCGGCCCAAAAACTTCGGCAGAAGCCCCGCTGCCGTCCCAAACTCCGACGGAGCGAAACTGGCACCGGGCAGCGGCTTAGCCTTTGGCTTGGTGACCCGTTTCCCGGGCGGTGGAATCGGGGGCTTGCCTTCGTCCTTCGCCTTCTTGCGGCGGTCGGCGTTGCGCTTGCGGACCTTGTCGATCTCGTTCTCTCGGCCGCCCTTCGCCTGTGCCCTGGCCTTGTCTAGCCCTTGCAGCTTTATCTTGAGCTTGACATCAGCCATCAGACCACCGCTACCGTAAGCGTCTCCGCTGCACTCACCGCGCCCGTGGTCGCGGTAACGGGGGGCGTGTTGATCTCGTCATACAGAGCGAACAGCGAATAACTGAATGCCCCCACCCCGGGGGTGTCGCTCACGCTGACCGCTAGCGGGCCGCTCAGTGTAACGCCTGTCCCGCTGGTCGCAGTCGCTGGGGGCGTAGCACCAGCCGCGCGCCGTAGCACCAGCTCGAGGCGGTCGAATCGGTCGGGCGGGAGACGCCAGGTCAGAGCAGCCACGCCCCCGCCCGGCGTCGTGGCAGCGAGCCGGGTCGGGGGATGATAGAACCGCCGGGTTGTTGCCTTGCTGCTAAACGCGAACGAATTCAGGGCGATCGTATCGTAATCCTCGTGAACGATCGAGTCGGCCGAGCTCGATGCATAGAGCACCATCGAGAGCCCCGTCTCGTCTCCGATCTCCTCGAGCGTGACCTGTAGCTGTTCCTCGACCTCGAGCAGCCCCCGCCCCAGACTGCCGCCGGTACGGTTGGCGCCAATCAAGGCCGCCTCTCCGAAACCGTCGCCCTGGTTGCGCGTCATCAACCACAGATTCCAGTTCAGCGAATGAATCCGCGGGTCGCTGGGGTCATTGCTCCCGCTGCCCTGACTGATCACGACAGCCGGGAAGATATTCCCCCGCCGGCTGGGGAAGTCGTTTAGCCCCGCGCTGATCGCCAAGAAACCAAAGACGAGCTCGCTGTCGGGCCATACGGCCGCGCTGAGCAGGTGCTTGATTTGTCGGGCGTGCTGCCAGCGGTTCATTATTCTAGCCCCTCCCTGGCCCCTCTCAGGACATCAGAGAGAGCATGATCCGCCCGTTCCTCGGAGTCATCCCCCACGGGATAGCTAGAGAGCCCGGCGAGGATGTCATACGCCAGGCACAGCGCCGAGGATTCTTCGGGCGATAGTGCCAGGAGATCGCTTGACGACAGCACCATTCCGCACTTTTTGGACTCGATAGCGACATCCAGAAGGGATCGGACCTCGAGCGCGCTCCCCTCGACCAATCCGGCCAGTTGATACAGGATCATGGTGTCAAGGTCATCCGCTCAAGCAGCATGTACTGATAGACGCGGCCCAGAGCCTGCGGCATCCCCCAGAACGCCACCGGGATACCCCATTCTTCGCTCAGGTCGTGAGAAATCGAAGTGGTTTCGTCAATCCAGCCGATCGCGCAATCGAGAAACAACGCCGGGTGTACCTCGGTCGCATCCGGCGCCAGCAGAAGGGACACCGCGCGATCTCCTCCGAGCCCGCCCCGGTGCCGTTCATCGGTCGCCGTATAGGTCAGGTCGCCGCTCGAGCTCTCAGGGAATAGCGTATCGAACGCGTCGGCGTCATACTCTCGCAGGAACGCCGCTACCACAGCATCCTCGCCATTCTCTAGCACCTGATAGCCGACCCCCGAAAATTCCTCGGCGCGCAGAATCGCCCGCCGCGGTATCAGCTCCCACTTGATCAGCGAGAACAGCCCGAGCTCGGTCCCCCCGTAGGGCGCCTCGAAGCTCGTCGGGTTGGCGATGATGACCCCGCGCCAATCCAGGGTCCTCTGTGGATTTGGAGTGCTCATCAGTAAAGCCGCCCGACCTCAGACAGCGTAGTCTTGACCAGCAGCGCGACCAGCTCAGGCGTCGAGGCGATGAAGGGCCGCGGGATAAGCTGCGTCCGAAGGACTTTCACCTTCCCCATAAATGGGCCGAGCTTATCCCTGTAGGCGGCCCCGCGCGCCGTCTTCAGGAAGGCTTTGATCCCGCGCTTCGTGGTCTCGGTGATGTCGATAGACGACACGCCGCCACGCTGAAAACGCTCGGCGTAGTGGACCGTAGACCCGACTTCAACCGCGGGCTGGCCGCCTACCGTGATCGTGCGAGCCGAGATCGAATCGCGCAAAAACCCCGTGTCGATGCCCGCCTTACGATCGCTGAAGCGGCGCGACTTCGGCGCCGTTCTCCCGGCGCTAAAATCGGAGATAGCGCCGGCGATATTCAGCTTCGGGGCAGGCTGCCCCGGGTAGCGCGCGGCCCACTTCTGACCGCCGAGCCGCTGGAGTGAAAACGCATCCTGGAAATAGGAAACGGCAGTTCCTCCCAGGATCTCTAGCAAAGGCCCCGGGTCAGCGGTAAACGCATCTAGTTGGCGGGGCGTGATGGCCACTTATTGTGTCCCGTTGGGACGAGCTCACGCATTAGCCCGTCCATGTCCATATGCTCCTGATACCGCGGAACCTCGGGACGCCTCCCGCTGGTCGAGCGCGGGCTGATACGGTTGTTATGGGTCTGCATTCTCAGGTCGGGCATGTTCTCAGCTATCCAGCGGTCCCAGTCTGCCAGGGCTGATTTAGACTCCCGCTTGAACGCGCACAGGCGCAACACAACGCCCTCGACACCGATTAGGACGTGGACCGAATCAGCCGTGTCATAGGTCACGTTGGCCTTGAGCACAAAGGCCGCTTCGACGTCGGAGACGGCCTTGCCCAGAAGCGTGTCGTCAATCGTCAACGAGCCCGGCGCGTTGTTCGTCAGCTGCTCGAGCTGCGCGGGGCCGTACCTGTCTTTCACGTCGTCAAGTAGTGCCATTGATTACGGCTCCGGGATCGTCTCGGCGGGGCTTACCGCGTGCGGGGCGTAGAGCCCGAGCAGGCGGAAAAAGAATTGCTGGATGATCGAATCAGACCCGCTGAAAGTGTCCGTGAACGTCATCCGGTCGCCGCTGCTCCCCGGCTCGGTGCCCGCCCTAAATGGCGTCTGATCGCCGACTGGTAGCAGCCAGTGACCCGCGAACGGGACATAAGGGACGAAGATCAACGAATCGACGCGAACCTCTCCGACTAGCCCCGAGATACCGACCGACAGGTCGAGAGCTTCTTCGGCAAAGTTTCGATACCAGGCGTCTTCGCTGTCAGGCGCGACCAGGAAGTTCAGCAGGTTCCATCCCGTTTGGGCAGCGAGAATCACGCTGTTCGTATTGGACCCGACGCCCAGCGTCAGAGTACCAGAGCCCGCTACAATCGAGCGGTTGTAGGCGATCTGACAGAAGTAAGGAACGAATCTGGAGAGGCTGCGCCCGGTGGCGTCGATACGCTGCGTGAACGTCCGGGACGACTTGAAGACCATCGAGAATCTCGATTCTGTCTCGAGCTTCTTAGGGTAGTAGATGCTGCCGGCGGCGTCGTCAAATTCGACGTCTGACCCGTCGCCTGCGAGGGTACTGTCCCCGCTCGTGGAATTGATCCAGTCGCTGATACTGGTCGGGGTTGTCTTATCGCCGCCGAAGTTATCGAAGCTGGCATTCGCCGCCGCGCTGGCGTCGCTGTCGGCGGTCGTCATCGAGCGGGACTGGCCACCGCCGAGCGGTTCTACGGCATCGCTCCCGGTGCCGTTGGCAATGCTCCAAACCTCGGCGTTGCGGGACGATCCGGTGTTGGCGTCTCGGATGCATCGGGCCTCTACCTGGCCCTCTGTCCCCGTGGCGCCGATGTTGATATTCTCGATCGCAAAGTCGCGGTCGTCCTTGGTGATCCGGTGGAACGTACCGCCGCCGACATTCGCGCCCGCCATCGTCGGCGGGTCGTAGGTGATGCCGCGCGTCAAGACCGACTCGCTGTTATCGATCATGTACCGGCGCAGCGCCTGGAAGATGGCAACCGCGTTGCCGGGGTTGACGTCGAAAACCCGCGCGGCGTTATTCAGCCAGCCCAGCAGCGGGTCGGGGTTGGCAAGGAAGGCGGACAACAGCGCCCGTAGGCTATTGCTACCGCCCTCGATCTGGCCCGCAAAGTCTCCCTTTAGAATCGTCGTCAAGGCGTCCTGATCGGTGACGAACGTTCCCGCGTGGATGTCCGCCTCCTTGTAAAACTTCATAAGGGCCGTTAGCTGCGGCACTAGGTCAGTAGTGAAGTCTGGGACAGACACGGGCTAAATCCTCGCGGGTTGTTTGTCAGACGGGCAAGAGCTCGCGCTCTGGCTCCTTTGGCTTGCTCATCATCCAGGAAACGATCGGCTCGGGAAGCGGCTCGATCGTCGGCGGGTCGTTCCCCGGCCCCATCCCAGAAATGTACTGCCCGCGCTCATCCCACGGGATCAGGTAGCAGTAGCAGGCAAGGGGGTGGTCGCTGTTATGGGGGCGGTAACGGCTTCTGATCTGGCCGTCTTTGTTCTTGAACGCATAGCGGCTGTCTACTACATGCCGGCGCGCGGAGCTGCCAGCGTTGGGGACTCGCACCATCAGACGGTAGCCCGCTTCCATGACCCGGGCGACTTGCTCAGGCGTGAGATAGGCGATACAGCCGCGCGACTCTCGGCGTCCGGTCGTCCCGTCTACCTTGTCGGTTACGTGCTGCGTGGACAGAGGAAAGCTGATACCGCCCAGGTCCGGCGTATGAATCGGGCTGTTTGCGGTGCAGCCGACCCAGTACGCATCAACGCCCGCCCCGCGAACTGACCCGGCGTCTCCGCTGACCAGCCGGTCAACATTTGCGCGCCAGTCGTAGGCGCCTTCGGGCTCGTGCTCGTTGCGCTTCGACTTCGACTTCGGCGGCCGGCCTCGCTTCTTTCTGGGCGCTGACCCGCTCGCTTCCGTCGTCGTCTTCGGCGGCCGGCCGCGCCGCTTCGGCTTCGGGGCGTCTTGCGCCTCTGAGCCATCAGCGAGCGGGTCTCGCTCGGCCTTGTCGGTATTGTTGTCGCTCATCTTCGGTGGTGCTCCCTATGTAGAGTATGCAGGGCGCCAGCTATGAAGCCGGCGCCCTCCGTTGATTGCTGCTAGACCGTGACCTTGAGAGAGGTCAGCGGCAGGTTAAGACCCGTGCCGCTCCACATCTCTAAAACGATCTCCTCAATCCCGCGCTTCTTGTGCTCGATCGAGTTCGACCGGTCGTAGAAGTCAGACTCGAGCCCGAGCGCGTCGTGGAAGAACAGCGGGACCGGGCCGTCAGGCTGGCCGGCGAACACGAACATGGTCGTAGCGACGGTGAGCCGGGTCGAGCCAATAACGCGGATCTCGTAGCCCGCGTCCATGAAGACATTCGAGACGCCCGCGTTGCTGGTGCCCGTTACGAGCCCCTGAGCGTTGACGGTCTGGGCGAACGCCTCGGCCGCGGCCTCGGTGCTCTCTCGCGGAATCAGGACGGTCAGAACCTTCGTCTCCTCGTCCTCGATCGCCGGCTCGCCCTCGGGATCGAGGAAAGTGAGCATCCGCTCAACCGCGCGGAAAACCGCAGAGCGGAGACCGGGGCCGGTCGTGATGTCCTGGCCGGTGACGATGTTCCCGCCCGTTGCGCCGAAGCGCGCCGCGCCAGAGCCATCGGTTGCCGAGAACCAGGCCGCACCGTCTGGCGCGCTCAGGATCAGCGGGAGGAGCTTCGGGTCTACCGTGCCCTGCAGCTGCTGGTATAGGATCCGCTCGAAGCGCTGCGCCGCACGATTGGCCGCGCGCTCGGCATCGCCGCGGATGTCGCCGAGGTTGCCCAGCTCGCGATCCCTGCGGAGCCACGAGACATCGCTCATCCAGCGGAAGTTGACCGTGTCGAACGTCCGGTAACGGTACGCCTTGCTGGCCGGCTGCTCGCCCCAGTTGACGCGATCGAAGGTCTTCGGCGGCTCGCCATAGCCCCACTTTTCGATCAGGTTCGAGCTCGGGACGCCGGTCTGTACGACGCCGCGGAACGTGTCCGCGGCGTTGATGACCATCCGATCCCATGTATTGTCATAGTCGCTACGCAGACCCAGCGCTAGGGTCGGCCCGCTCATTACCTCAGCCATGGCTGAATGCCTCCTTACGTGGGCTTAGGGTTAGTTCTGCGCCATTTCGGTGCGAGAGTAGAATTCGATCTCGAAGCTCGCCGAGCTGTAGAAGTCGGTGATCTCACCGATTGCCGGCAGGCTCGTGGTCGGCGTCACCGTCAGGTCTAGAACGTTGTCAGAAGATGCGGTCAGGTACACCTTGAGGCCCACATCCCCTTGAGCCGAGGCGCCGGCGATCGGCAGGTAACGGCCGACCTTTCGGCCCACGTCCAGAATGACGCGCGGCGGGACGTCTGCGGATGTGTCGCCCGTGACGTTTACGGGGATCGCCCCGCTGACGTCCTGGGCACCCTCGCCGAAAGCGCAGGCGATGCCGTAGGGCTCCTGCCCCGCGACGTCGGTCAACAGCGCAATACGACCGCTGACGCCATCGACTCCGTAGTAGCCGCCGAGGAACAGTTCAACGCCGTCCTTGATCTGCGAGCTGATCTTGTTCTCGGTATGGTCGATCTCCTCGCGGGAGACATCGGTCAGAGCAGCCATAGGATTAAGCCTCCTGGCGGTTTGTGTTTTTCTTCATCTGCTGCTCCACGAACTTTACAAGACCGATCCGCGGGGCAATCCCGCCGGCCTCCAGTTCGCGGTACTGTGCCGCGTACTGGCGGCCCTTCTTCATCAGCTCGGGGCTCGCCTGGTACTGAGCGCCAAGGTCCGCCAGATCGCTCTGAGCAGCCCCGGGGCTATCGTCCCAGCTGGTCGGCGGGAGCCCGCTTGACTGGGCCGCTTCCTTGCGCGTCTCGTGGTAGGCAGTCAGAGCGGGGATTCCGCCAGCCGCGTACATCGCGCCGCCCTTCTCCATCGCCTCGGTATAATCGACGCCGTAGAGCGCCAGATCCGAGGCGACACGCTTCAGCGCGGAACCCCGCGACCTGTCCGCGCTGATCTGGTCAAGCTGCGCCTGCTGGCGCGCGTTCTGCCTGATCAGCTTCTGATTCTGCTTGTAGAGGGCTTTGACGCCCGCGGTCAGGTCCGACGCCGAATAGGCGCCCACCGCATCGAGGCGGGCCATACCGCGAAGCATACGCATGGCGCCCTCGTCCTCCTCCTCGTCCTCGTCCTCATCGCCCATATCAACCTCGGGCTCGATAGGGTCGATGTTCGACAGATCGACGGGCGGCTCGGCGACCTCCTCGAGCTCGGCGGGGATCTCGGCGGGCGTGTCGTCCGGGGGCAGCGCCTCCGGGGCCTCGTCCTCGAGGCCCACTTCGAGCTCATCGTCTAGCAATTCCTCGTCCGGCTCTTGCATCCGAATCGGCTTGATTCCGTGCGCCATTCCAGCACTCCTCTGGTATCTGATTGCACCGCCATCGCGGGCGATTGCCTGGTAAACGGCCACCGGCTCGGGACGTCCAGAAACGGCGCCAGGACGCCGGCGGCTTGCCGACGGGTTGGGGATCTTCTCGCCGATCTTGATCTCGAGGCGGAAGTGGGGCGGCGCATGGGACAACAGCGCCACGCTGTCAATCTCGGCGGCCTGAAAAGACAGAATCTCAGGGGACAGGTAGGACAGCTCTCCGCGCTCGATACGTCCCAGCGTCTCGGCGTCGATGTCTACCAGGTCGCCATAAATGCCCTGTTGGATCTCGCCCTGATAGGACGACGGCGCGAGCTCGGTGAGCTCGAAGCGCCCCTGGTATTTTACTTCCTCGTCGCGCCCGTGGTGGTTCTCATGCAGCGGGCCGCGGTAGTCGTCCTGCGCGCGGCGGGTCTGATTCGTCTCGAGCGCATGGCCGAGCCACTTCTCACCGACCCAAAACGACGACTCCTTGCCGTCCTCAGCCTCGAAGACTACCGGATGCTCAGGCAGAATCAGGGCGCGCTCGATCGTCCAGCGACCATCATCCTGCTGCCGTGCTGTTAGACCCTTCGCCATGCATGCGAATTACAGGCGCGGGGCCAGACTAACAAGCCAGAAAATCCCCAACCTGTCACGATTGGGCGGATACGCTCAGCAGTAAATGCAGATTTGAGCGGATACGCCTAGAACCGGGGGCTTTTTCTGGCGCCCGGTGGCACGCGCGGATTCAGCACTTCGGGCGCCAGATTGCCCTCGGCGTCGATCAGCCCCTTACGCTCGAGCTCGGCGCGTGACACGAGGCGGACACGGCACCGGCAGCGGTAGCCGAGCGGCGGGCGCCAGGTGTTCCAGAAGGGCGAGTCAACGGCGGCGATGATGCCATCAAGCGCGGCGTGGTTCTCGGTGCTGTTCTTGCCGTCCCTGACGTCAGAATCTTCAGCCGTCAGGAACTGGAGCGCGGGGAAGGCCGGCCCCATCTTGCGGGCCTGGTCGAAGCGGCCCGCCGTGCTGGTCGTGGCGAAGTTGGTCTCGATGACGTTCTGCGCGTATGACCGGCCCCAGGGGCCGAGCTCCTCGATAACCTGCTCGGCGGCGGGGCGGGTGATCTCGCCGGCCTGCAGACGGACCAGCGCCTCGCGCGCCTTCTGCGTGACCTCGAGCGATGCGGTCTTGCTCAGCCCGAAGGCTGGACCCTCGCGGTAGAGCTGGGCCAGTTCCTCAGCGTCGGCTGCTATGACGGGCTCCCGGCGCTGCAGGTCGGCTATTGCGGCGTCGAAGGGCACAGCGGGCAAGCGGGCACCCTGTAGCGCGCGAGATGTCTTCGGCTCGGCGCCGCTGACCGCTTCCCGGATCAGCTGCACGCGGCCGGCCAGATGGGATAGCACGTTGAAATCTGCGATAGACCCCGCCAGCTCGGCTTGCTGCGCCTCGACCTGCTTCGAGGTGCCGCCGACAACGGCTCGGACCAGAATCCGCATGCGCTCGGCGATCAGGGCTAGCCAGAATTTCACCGTTGGCCGCGCCCGGCTGCCTGCTTTGCGTCAATATCGTCTCGAGAAACAACGCCCGACAAGATGGCACGGAGCGCAGCCCCCGCCCCGGTGTTTAGCGCGCTGGGATTTTGGTTGATCCGGTTAAAGCTGCGCGTAGAGCGAGGGCCTCCCTGAACAATATCAATCGCCGCCGCGAGGTCCGAATGGTCAATCTCGAACGGGAGAGGTTTCGGAGGTGGATTTGCCCCGCCTGGACTGATCCGCTCCAGAATCTCCCCTAGAGTGTCTCGGGCCGTGTCTGTCATGCCAGGATAATCGGCTTTCGGCTCTTTCGGCTTGTCCTTCGGCTTGTCCTTCGGCCCGTAAACCGCTGCAACCTTATC
>Ga0255047_10001377_pt1 | contig 17700 bp, 20 predicted proteins | sample JV7_2_1_MG_FD_183640 | JGI IMG/M metagenome (GOLD analysis project Ga0255047, IMG submission 183640) | Seawater microbial communities from Jervis Inlet, British Columbia, Canada - JV7_2_1 | ecosystem: Environmental > Aquatic > Marine > Inlet | place: Canada: British Columbia | collected 2016-10-06 | reverse complement strand
CTTATTTGGAGTACTACTTTTGGTTTGTATTCCTATTAAAAACAAATCATGAACATTAACTCTAAAGCAGACTTAATAGGAGCAGTGTTATTTATAATACTTATTAGTCCGATTGTTTTATATATAATTATTAGAGATGAACTTAAAATCTAGCGTTAACGCCAAGGGTAAGAAGGTGACGCAGATAATTACATTTAAGGGTGGTTACAAGAAAACTATTAGAGGTGTTCTTTCAGACACCGTCATGCAATCTGAGTTCACACACATGCAGACAGACGACGGAAGACTTGTTTTAATTAACACACCAAACGTCTTTTTAGTGGAAGTGTTCACCGAGAAGTGATATATTTTATATATGCCAGCAGGACGCCCCACAAAATATAAGCCAGAAGTGATAACGCAACTAGATGAGTACTTAGAGTTTGCAATCCCAGAAAACATGGAGATTCCTACGGTAGAGGGAATTGCCCTTAAGCTCGGTGTGAACAAAGATACTCTATATGAATGGGGAAGAAAACACCCAGAATTTTCCGTCGCTTTGGCTAAATTGAAGATGATGCAGAAGCAAAGTTTAACTAAGATTGGTATATTTGGAGGCAAAGAAATTAACGCAACAATCGTTTCACTATTGCTTAAAGTTAACCATGATATGGTAGAAACGGAGAAGAAGATATTGGCTGGTGATAAAGAGAATGAGATAAAGATTAAACTAGTAGACGCACAGAAGTAGACTCCAGTGTCATATATTAACAATGGTGATTGAACTTACCAACAGCAAGATACCATATGTGGTAAATTACGACTAAGTATTATTAATGTATTAAGTATTATTATTAAGAATAATTAAAATACAGATTAAAAATCTTTAGAAAATAGATTTGTTTACATTAAGGTTACATTGCCGTATTTAGTTAGAGATTAGATGATGTAGGTCTACGCAAAAAACCATGGGTAGGTCAACAATTGGATTGTTAGCCGCTGCGGGAAGAAAACCCAGGTCTACATCGTTTAGTTTCTAAATAATATACAATTGGGCATGGAGATAGACCTACCTATAAAGAACTTTCCCCAGCAACAGACAATATTTGACAGTGAAGCGCGGTACAAGATCGTAGTCAAAGGACGCAGGTTTGGATTAACCAGAGGAGCAGCACACGACTTCATTAAATGTGCACTAGCAGACAGTTTCAAACAAGGACTTTGGGTAGACACAGTCAACTCCAACATTGACAGATACATAGAACGTTATTTCCTTCCAGCACTGCACAAATTACCGGATTATTTATACCATTGGCGCAAACAAGCAAAGATACTTCAAATTAGGAACGCATACATTGACTTTAGAAGCGCAGATAGACCAGAGAATCTAGAGGGTTTTGGATATGACAAAATATTTGTAAACGAAGCAGGTATTGTTCTTAAAGACGAATATCTCTGGCACAACGCTATTGCTCCTATGATGTGGGATTATCAACCATCTGTTGTGATTGGTGGCACACCTAAAGGCAGGGGATTGTTTCATGATCTAGCAATCCGAGGACAAGATCCAGATCAAACTAATTACGAGTTCTTCCACTTTACAAGCTTTGACAATCCAATGCTTCCTAAACAGGTAATGGAGGAGGAGATAAAGGTAATGCCGGAGAGAGTCAAAGAACAAGAGGTTTATGCTAAGTTTTTAGATGATTCCGGTGTGGTGTTCCGTAACATTAATCAAATAGCAACAGCAAGATTTGAGAAGCCAATACCTAGCAGGCAGTATGTAATGGGAGTAGACTTAGCAAAACATCAAGATTACACAGTAATTGTTGTATATGATCGCAAAACCAAGAGACAGGTTTATCAAGATAGGTTTAACAAACTAGAATGGCCATTTCAAAAGAGAAGAATAAGGGAAACGTCTAGGCATTTTAACCGTGCATCTGTTTATTTAGATGCAACAGGCATAGGAGACCCAATCTATGATGATTTAGCAAGAGAGAGTATTCCAGTTGTACCAATTAAGTTTACAAACGAAAGCAAAAAAGACTTAATTGAAAAGATGGTTATTTACGCAGAACAAGAAAGATTACAAATAATACCTATCGCAGAATCTATCCGAGAGTTTAATAATTTCACCTATGATATCTCTTCTTCAGGTAGGATTAGGTACGAAGCTCCTACTGGTTTCCATGATGATATTGTAATTGCACACTGTCTTGCTGTATCATCTCTATATGAGTCCATCCCAGTTGCCAAACCAAAAAGGCAATCCCTCATCGCCAGAGAAAGGCAAAGGCAAATCCACCAATTCCGGCAGGAAGAAGAAAGTCAGGAGGAAGAGTATCTTGAACACCTCTAAAGAATACACTCCAGACGATATACGTGCTGCAGTTTATTACATTGAGGACTTAATGGACAGAATGGCAACTCAGTTTGTAATACTTGGAGATATAGCACACAAAGCTCTTAATTATGAGCAAATATACGCCAAGAAAGTTCAGGTTGCTGTGTTTAAAACAGACATGCAAGACTTTAAAGTAGGGACATTTAAAATGTTAGCACCAGATGCTAAGTTTACGGATTCTAAAATACTCTTAAAGTTTGAAGATATTCCAATAGAAATTAAACTCTTAAAGAAAAAATATACTTTCATTAAATATCCTAATCGCATACCATTCTTTCATGCAACTTACTTTGTACCAAACCCATTTGAGAAGTATTGGAGGATGAGGAATTTATTAAGATGACAGAAGCAATACTAATAGCAGTTATAATAGCTCTCCTTATCTACATTGGGTGGGACAGGTATTTGTCTAAGCAAGAGCGGGGCAAACTAGTTAATACTATCGTTGCAAGGAACGCTGCTGAGCTTGCAAATCTAGAGTTGGCAGAGAAAACAAAAGTCGAAGTCCCAAAAATTAATGAATATGATAGTCTGAGAGATATGAGTGAGTTAAGTGACGAAGAACACTCTGAAGCAATCAAACAAGAATGGAACCAAACAACAGAATCTTAAACACAGCACAAGATGTGGGTGCGCGAATAACAGCCCTACCAGAATTGGCATTAAGAACTCTTCAAGGTCGAGTGCCTGGACAGGCGACAACTCCACAAGAACTAGGACAATCATTGTTGTCTATTATTGGTAGACCACGTGGTGCTTTTGGGCAGCTTGATTTGGGTGGTCTACCTAGTGGTTTTCAAGAATTTAATGAAGCAATGAAGAAAGACCCAAGGAACATAGATCTTTCAAAATTCCCTATTTCCCCATTCTTTATGGGTGGTGTTCAAGCTGTTCCTGGAGCTTCACAAACAGCTCAAGGTGGTGGGTTTATTCAAACAACTGCTTTCAAAGGATCTCAACAAAGAGCGAAAGAATCAGCTGATTTTGCCAAAAAAGTTGTTGCACAGGAATTGAAAAAGGTTGGTGGAGTTACACCGTCTCTCAGAAAAGAGATAAATATTTTAGCTGGAGCTGCTGGTAAACATAGAAGTCCAGTTGAAAATACAATTTTCATTAATAATTTGAAATTAACAGCTCAGAGGGTCGCAAAAGCAAAAAGTATATCTTTTAACGATGCGCTTATCGAAGTAATGCAAAGAGCAAAAATTAACCCGTCTATTATGGGAAAAATATCAAACAGGATAAACGGATTAGGCTTTCTGGCTGACGCAGAGAATGCGGTTGCCGCTGGAGATACGGAAACCGCCAAAGGCATTTTTAATCTAATAGTTAAATTAGCAAAATTACCAAACTCTCAATATAAAGGATATGAATCGCTCGCAACAAGCTTACTTAAAGGAATAGGACAATAACATGGCAGCAAAAAAATCACAAGTATTTAACACAAGTAACACATCCACAACACAGATGGTACAAAGAATGGAGAGTATGATTCGTGTTGCAGATGCACAGAGACAGAATTTTCAACGTAGATGGTATGACAATAACTTCTTTGATGATGGTTATCATTTTAGGTATGTAGAGCGTTCTACAAATAAAATAGTTGATCTTTCGAGAAGAAGATCGTCTGGTGGTCCGGTGCGTGCAATACCTAAAGCTTCCAGACAAATTAGAGGTGTAGCCAATTTGCTTATGTCTGGTGATCCTGCGCCAGTTGTGTATCCAGAGAAACTAACAAGAGAGAACTACGACAATGACCAAGAATATCAACAAGCTCGTCAAATGGCCGCCAGTGCAGCCAAAAAGATTGGTCACTGGATACAAGAGGAGTGGAAAGACCAAGAGTTAATAGAAAAACTGGCACATATGATCGTACTTGCAGCAAAGCACGGAGTCTCGTACTTACAAGTTTGGCCAGACGCAGTGGACGAGAAGATCAGGACTCAAGTTTACGATGCTTTTGACATACGTTTAATGGGTAATTTAAATGACATAGAAGATTGTCCTTTTGTTATTAAATCAATTCCACAACAAATAAGTAGAATTAAAGCTAACGAGAATTTTGATCGTGATCAAGTTGCAAAGATTAGTCCAGACAATAGATATGCTTCTAGTGAGATAAAAGAGGCTTATCTTTCCAGAAGATTTGGAAGAGAACAAAATAATGATGACGCAGCAAGTATTTTGCAACACGAAGCGTTTATAAAAGAATATGTAAACGATGAAGTTAGAAAGAGAGTGCAATTGTTTGGTAACGAAAATGTATTAGATGGTCGTAAAGATGGAGATGTAATAATTAGACACACTTTTATGGCTGGTGGAGTATGGCTTTTAGATGAATATCTAACAACTAAGACATATCCAATTGTTCCTTTTAGATTTGAACCAGGTCCACTTTATCAGGTTCCATTAATTGAACGATTCATTCCATCAAACAAATCATTAGACAATGTTGTTTCAAGGTTAGAGAGGATACTCCATTCTATGGTAGTTGGTACTTGGACCAAGAAACGTGGAGAGAATTATTCAATTACAAATAGAGCCGGTGGTCAGTTTATTGAATATGATGTAACCCCACCAGTGCAGGGACAAATGGCTGGAGTACCAGCTTATGTCTTCAACTTTATAAATCTTCTAAATTCATTCATAGAAGAGCAAGGTGTAACCACAACCACATTGGGCAAAATACCGTCAGGTGTTAAAGCCGCAAGTGCTATTGAGTCCTTAAAAGAGAGTGAATTTGCAAACCTTGTCATAGCCAACAAGCAACTTAAGGGTACAATTAAACGCATAACAGAGAGATTTATATCAATTGCAGGAGAATTCTTTATTACACCACAAACTGTGTTTGTTCTAGACAAAGGAGAACCTGATTATTTTGACATTATCGGTGAAGCTGGTGTTAAAGCACGCGAAAAAGCTAATATAGATGTACCAGACTCTATACCGATAGGTACTGATATAAAAGTTGATATAGAGATTGAATCTGGCCTTGGTTTTACAAGACAAGGGCAACTTGCAAATGCTCAGGAGCTAGCAGGAACTATCATTAAGTTAGCTGAGATGAAGTTGGTTCCACCACAGGCGGTAAAGGCGTTTATTCAAAATATGCTAGAGATATACCAGTTTGGTAGTTTGAGTGAGTTTATGGAAGCAATGGAATCTGCTGGTGGTCAAACAGACTTGTCTGAGGAACAATTAGAACAAATGAAACTTGCAGTTTTGGAAGTAATGAAAGATATTGAAAGTGCAAAAGGAAGTGAAAAACAACAACAAGAACAAAGGATCGATGAAACAAAGGTTGGAGTTGGAGAGGCAATTGGTGATATCCAGAAGTCCATGGGTACGGGCGGACAACAACAAGAACAAGAAGAAGTTAAGCCACCGTCAAGGTCTATAAGTTTCAAAGATCTACCGCCATCTGGACAGGCACAAATGGCACAGCAAGCAGGAATCAATATAACTGCAGAGCAAGTAGCTGCAGCAGAGAGAGCACGAGCACAAAAGAAAGGGAGTGAAAAATAATGCCAACAAGAGGATTTAAAATAAAAAAACCAATAGGATTTAAAAGTAAAAGCAAAAAAGCAAGACCTTTGACAGCTAGTGTGGCGGCAAAAAAGGCTAGGAGAGGGGGGGCTGAATTAAAGAGACGTAAAAAATCCAGAAGAAGAGTTAGAGGATCAGGTTCCAGAGCAGCCGTTGCAGCGGCAAGAGCTCTTAGAGCAAGAACTGGAGGACAAGTAACCGCTGCGGAAGTAGCAAAGTTTGCAGGAACAGGAGGAGCTATGGGAGCAATAGGAAGAAAATCACTAGAGCTCTTAAGGAAAAGACGTAAAAGATAATATGCCAAGTAGAGAAACATTAGAGTTAATCGGCCGCTTAGAGAAAAGAAACAAGCGAGTGCGGTCAAGAATATCTCCTTTTGGTAAGGAGTTACAAGCCGCTGCGCGTAAAAAAGGAACTAGAAAGGGTTTCTTGCAAAGCGTGCTTTCGTTTTTAAGAGAAAATAAAGGAGCAGTATCTGGTAAGGAGGCAGCAATTAGAGCCGCAAAAAGAGTAGGAGGAAGAAAATGAACGATCATATATTTTTAGAATACATATTTGTTTTTCGTCCGGGAGAGACCTGGGGAAACATTAAAGAGTTTGAGAAAACACTTTCAGATCATCTGGATAATGTGGGTTTAGTGGGAGAGAATATACCTTCTTTAGCTAATCCAAACAAAAAGCTTGTCTTTATACGCAAGAAAGCTCCTGAACCAGTGGAGATACCAGAACCAAAACCAACCCCAATAGCCCAGCAGCAAAAGAATCTAATCAAAAATAGACCTAGAGCATAATGGCTTTTCAAAATGCAAAGACAGATAGAAACAACGTACCAGGTTTAACATTTCACTCAGGTACATCCGATGATTCAGAGACAATACGTTGGTCTGGCCAAACTAGTGGTGCAGCTGATGTGCACGTAACTGGTGGGACTATAGATGTTGATATAACTGGAGCCGATGTTGTTAGTGTTTCTTCAGGAACACAGGAAACACTGGGAACTGTTGGTGTTGTAGAAAGTGGAACTGTTGATATAGGTGCCTTTGTTGATATACCAGGAGGGACAATAGACTTAGTGAGTGTTTTAGGTAATTTAAACGCAGGAACTATTACATCTGTTGAATCTCTACCTGACTTACAAGGTGGAACTGTAGATTTGATAACTGAGATCTCAAACTTAGCAGGTGGAACAGTTGTTTCTACACCAGATAGTTCAGACATAGATGTAAACAATGTAACAACAACTCCACTGGGTGGTGATGCAACATATACAGGAACTGCAACTGATTGTGAAGGGTATTCAAATATAACAACTACAATCTATGCTGATGTTGATTCTGCGACTGATGGAATGAAGTTTGAGTTTTGCTCAGACAATTCATTTGGCTCAAATACAGACACACATTCGTTTACCCTTACTGCGTCTGACTCAACAGTCAGGAGATTCCAATTCCCAGTAACAGCACGATACTACAGAGTTAGATACATCAATGATTCTGGTGCCCAAGGTGGTTTTGACATACAAACAATACTTCACAGAACAAATGTACTTACATCTATTCACAGAGTTTCTAATACATTAACAGTGGATCGTTCAGCAGAGCTAGTTAGAGCCGTTATAGCAGGTCAAACAACGGCGGGTGGTGGAGCTATGATAAATGTAAAAGTTAATCCATCTGGAGCTGTTCAAGTTGATGGGAACATAGAGGTTGATGTTCTTCCGGATCTCCCCGGGGGGACAATTGATCTAGTTACGTTACTGGGAAGCGTTACCGATGTTGGACAAGTACACAATGCCGGGACGATAGCAGCCTTACCAGATCTACCTGGTGGTACAATTGATTCAATAGCTGCAGACGTAGGAGTAAAGGCTTTAACAGGAGCTTTTCTTTCAACCGCAACAAGCATTTCAACTTCGGCAGCGCCATTGCCAGCAACAGCTTTGTCTAATAGAAAAAGTGTAGTTATTTATAATAACGGGGCTACCACTATGTTCCTAGGAGGGAGTGCTGTTGCTACAAGTGATGGATTGCCAGTGCCCCCAGGAGAATTTTCACAATCTTTCGATTGTGATGACACAATGATACTTTATGGTAGGGTGGATTCAGGAACAGAAGAGGCTAGGGTATTAGAATTAAGTGATGCTTAAAAATGACTACTCAAAAAAAAATAGATAACATTCAGAGTTGGAACAACAACAAACCTTCGACAAGTGCTATGTGGTCTGAAGATTTAAAAGTTGAGTCTTTTCATGTTAAATATGACTATCAACTACAACAAATTAAAGATAGTTTAACCAACAAATCTATAAGAATCGATGAAAAATTGGATATTTACGAAAAATATCCTGGACACATTAAATACAGACTGTATAAAATGAAAAAGAAAACTGCTACTGACCAAGACTTAACGAGTTTGGTTGACAATTTTTTCAACAAAAAAAAACTTAGTTTAGATTGGAAAAAACTTAAGATTGCTCAATCTTTAAAAAGAGTTAAGAAAGAGATAGAACTGAGAGAAAGTGGTTATCTGGCTCCTAACAAAAATGACAGTGGTCAGCCAAACGACAATATAGGCATCCCCGAGAATAGGATCAGATACGTTGTTGGGACTACTTATTATCTTGATGCCGACAATGGAAATGATGCAAATGATGGTTTGGGAACTGGTGCAGGAAATGCCTGGGCCACTTTAGATAAATTTACAGATAATGCTAGAAGCGCTGGTGATAAAGTGATAATTAGACGAGGCACAACAGCAACAATTGATGACACGACCGATTTGAATCCAGTTTCAGATGGAGATGTAAATGATCCAATAATCATTGAAGCTGACTTTGACGATGATTGGGGGGATTTTGCTAGTAGTTCCCAAACATATACACCAATATTTGGAAGCAAGACAATGGAGGCCTCAGCTTCTATAACAGGTATCACTGCTGGTGAATGGATATATAATTCAACCGACGGAGATGATCCCAGATCATTTTCATATGAAGTAGCCTCTGTTTCTGGTACAACATTGACTTTATTTTTACCTTTTAAAGGTGGTGTCGGTTCCACAAAAACTTTGAATGTAATGCCATCGGCTCCCAAATGGGGCACTGCAGCTGGTGCAATACGCTGGAATTTTGACACAGATCACTTTTGGTTAATACAAGGAATACACATTTTAGGTTCTTCTTCCAATGGACAAGTGGAAATTGATGATAGTGACGCACTTGTATTCTATGACTGTATTCTTGAAGGTAATGGTGCAGGTGATGAAGGTTTTAATGGTTCGGGGAATACTCCTTTAACAATAGGAAGAAAAGTTAGGATATTTAATAATCAACGAGGAGTTGATGCACTTGATATTTTAACGCTAAGCAACAGCCTTATTGATGGTAACTCCTTAACAGACAGTTATGGTGTTGAGACCGGTGAGCATTCTGATATGGAATTACATGAATTAGAAATTAAAAATACTTTAGGTGCAGATGTGCGTTTAAATGGTAATCCTAATTTTCTCAAGCTTAGGAATGTGATAATGTCATCTTCCGATGAAGTTGATGGTGCAGATCTAGGTGTAAATAGAAACCTTGAAATGGAAGACCACGATGGAGTTTTGGGTGCAAGTGAAACGCGCAATTGGCTCCACACTAGTGCAAATCAGAGCATTATTTCTAGTGTAACTGATCCAATAAGAACCGGTGGAAGTACACATTCTTTGCGGATAGATCCTTCTACAGATATGGGTGCTACTTGGGAAGTATCTGTGTTAAAAATATTTGATTATCCTGTTTACACAACAACAAATCAAAGAACTTATACTATATATTTTAGACCAAGAAATACTGCTGCCGATTGGACAGATGATCCAATAGCTAGTGAGCTTTGGATAGAACTTGATGCTTGGGGTCATGCAAGCAACAGTTTTAGAAAAGTCACAAAATCTACTGGTGTCATTGACATGAACGGAAGTACTGACTGGCAGTCCCTAACCATTACAGTAGCTCCATCTCAGGCAGGTGTTGCTTATTTAAGATGTTTTTATGGAAAAACCAAAGAAACTTCAAAAGAAAATATTTTTTATGTAGATCCATTACCAGTAATAACCTATTAAATGACCAGCAGCTTCAATAAAAACCAAGTTCAAGCAATCTTTGGTAGGTTTAAACCTGTTTTGAATCTTACAACCAGCAGCTTCAATAAAAACCAAGTTCAAGCAATCTTTGGTAGGTTTAAACCTGTTTTATCTAGACAAAGAAAACTCTTTGACTTAGTAGGAAAAGGTTTAAAGACAAGATCAACTATCAAAAGAAGATAACTGATATAGGTAGGTAACTACACTACTTGACAGAAATTACCACTTCAAAATAACATGAACCTAGTCGAGCAGTGTAATAGATTTTTACATTGATCCACTTACATAGCGGTCATTAGTTGTTAATAAACTATGGTACGCATATGAAGGGAGGTGAAAATATATGAGTGACGACAAAAGTACTGATTTTTTTGCAGAACAATCAGGTGAGGAACCACAGGTAGCTGAGGAACCTAAATCTGATGAACCAGAATTAATAAAGGTTGGTGATCGTGAGTTCACCCAAGGTGAATTTGACCATATGGTTGAATTGAGGGCAAAGGTTGAGGATATAGAATCCAAGGGAGGCCAATCCATAGACCATGTCATGAAATCATGGGGTGACAGGGGCAACCGAATTTCTGAGTTAGAAAAGCAAATTTCTGACCGAGAATCACAGGAATTGCAAACAAAAGCTACCACTCAAGGCTATCAAAATCTTAGCCAAGAGGAATCTGATCGATTGGCGATAGCTGAGCTTGAACGCTTGGGCTATTCATCAAAAGAGCAGGTGCGTTCTGATATTGCTCAAGAGGTAAAAGCCTTGAACTATATCAATGAAGTTGGTGGTTTTATAAAAGATCAAACTGGTGCTGGGAAACCAGATGTTGGTGAAGAAGAGCTTTTACAATACATGGTTAGAAAAGGACACAACGAAGATGACTATGAGAAAGCTTACAAAGAGATGTTTAACTCCCAAGTTAAAGTTTGGGAAGAAGAACAACTATCTTCACAGAAACAACCTGGTATGGTTACTGAAACCACATCAACAGCAGGCGCAAAACAACCTGAAGTCAAGAGCTTTAGAGGAATGAAGACAGATGAGCTCATGAAAGTAGTCGATAGAGCTTTGGGTTAGAATGCTAGAAAGTGAGGTGAAAATATTATGTCAGTAAATGTATTAGACACAAGTGATTTGTCCGCAACACTGCAGACGATTATTGCTCCCTTTGTTAGGGACAATCTTCCTGCAGAGACTATCTTCTTGGACAAAATGAAAAGGAATGCAGGTATGGAGTTTATGAATAATAAATTCTATCAAACATTCCGAACTGGTAGACACTCAGGTGTTTCCAATCTTGCTAATGATGACAACACAACTGTCACTGGAAAATCAACAACCACTCAAGCTAACATTGGAGTTAAGCTTTTGACCGGTGTATTTGATATTTCTCAGTTGGCAATTGATGTATCTCGAAGCAAGAAAGGTGCTGTTAGAAATGAGCTTGTATCTCAAGCTGCTGATCTAACAACTGACTTTGCACGAACAATTAACCGACAGTTTTATTCTGATGGTTATGGTGTTGTTGCACAGGTCAGAAACACTGGTGGTTCCGTTTCTGGAACCCAAGCTGCACTAGAACTTCCTGATTCAAACTTAGATGATGGTCGTATAAACGATGTTTACGGAACTGTAAACGGTGATATCGATCCTCTGAAATATTTGGGAGCTGGAATGCACGTTGGTGTAGGTACTGGAGGAGCAATCCACGGTACAATTGCAGCTGTTACAGGTACTTCTATACAATTCACAGGTACACTTTCATTAGCTGGTGGAGATTCTATTTCCATCGTTGATGCAGACGGTGAGGGTGCAGGAACTTCTGAGTTCCAAGGTGCACGTCTTGCTTTAGACAGCAGGACAGGTACTGCAACCTATGCAGGTGTAGCTAGAAACGTTAGATCTTGGACACCTCAATTTGGTTCTGTTAGTGAAAATCTAACTCTAAAAAGAATCGAAGAGAAATACATTGCAGCACAAGAGTATGCAAAGAATAGCGACATGTTCCTAATCTTTGTGAACAAAACTCTGTACACAAAATACGGAGATCTTTTGACAGCAATGAGACGTGAGGTAAACAAACTTGATCTTGGAGGCGGTTGGGAGGGATTATCTTTCCACGCTGGACGAGGTCCAGTTGCAGTAGTTCTTGACTACGATGTTCCAGATGGAGAAGTAATTGGTATTAACATGGATACTTGGACAATAGCCCAAGTTAGAGATATCGGATGGTTGAATGACCATTCAGATACAACTTTGTTACCAATAGCTAACAAAATCACTTACCAAGCAACTATGGTATGGTTTGCAAATCTATTTTGCTCCAAACCAGCTGGTAACTTTAGGTTAACCCAAAAACAAGGTTAAACTAACGCCTTATGGTAGACGGCCAGGTTCGACTCCTGGCCAAGGCGCATGAAGCTCAAACCAAGAGCAAAAAAAGACAGAGTTAAATCTGTTGAAAAGAAAATGCCAGAGTTAAACATTACTGGTAGATCTATTGTGAGCGAAGAAGACACAGAATTTGTTGCTTTAAAAGATAATTTAAATTTCTCTCCAGAGCGCAACATGAAGATTATTAAAGAAGTAGCTCAAAACAACTGGAAGAACTCTCAACGCATTAAAAGGGAATATCTAGATAAGGTGGAAGAGAGAGCTGATGCAGTAGAAACATTTATCAACAGTCCGTTTGGTAAGGGTGCTAGAGTTACAGACAAGGTTTTAAATAAGTATTTTGGTGAGAAAGAGTTGCTGCACTTGCGCAATTCTCCTTATGACAAGATAATCAAAGGATAGTGGGTAGAAACAAAAAAGGGTCTAGGAGAAGAGTTTATAAACGACTCACTTTAAAAGAACTGTGCGATATTGCAGAGATTAGTCCACGTAAAAGAATAATAATGTTAAGGTATATAAAGAAGAACATAAAAAGTTGAACAGTGTAAGTCTAGATGGCGCAAAACCTTTAAGGGTTGTCCAAGCAACCTAGTCCCGAGCTTCTTCTAGACAGGGGCCAACGGCGGGTGACTTGGAACAGGAAAACCCCATCGGGTGAGGTGGCTTATACTATTGAGTTTTTTAACTCTTAGAAAGTTGGTGAGGTATATATGAGTGATAGAGAAAAAGTATTTCATGCGCTATTAGGCGCAAAAATTGATCCATTTAGCGAGATCAGAAATTCTGGTCTATTGACCTCTGGTTCTGTTTTGGTTGTAAAAGACCCATCAGACACTGACTATTTGGTAGTTAAAGACGCTGTTGGACGAGACAACTTCTTTGATGGTATCCAAGCAGCTTTGGACAAAACTAGAAGTGACAAAAATGATTATGTCTTAGTTTGTCCTAAAGATGACAACGGCATCTGGGAATTGGGTACAGCCCTAGACATTGCAAATGACAGAGTTCATTTAATTTCCATGGGTTACACACCATCCCTACACGGATACTCCAACACACTGCGAGGATTCGGTAGCGCTGCATTAGACAGTGAGATTGTTAACGTCACAGGTAACGGTGTAGAGATTGCAGGATTTAGATTCCTAGGCACACACGGAACAACTGACGATGGAACTATCTCAGCAGTTTTGAGCGTTACAGGAAGTCAATTCCATATCCACGATTCAGCAGTCGAATCTAACGTTGCAGCAGGAGCTTCAGACGGAACTCTTGTTAATGTTGGTGCAGATGGATTTAGAGCAGACAATGTTTTCTTTGGTAATTATGAAGGAAATCATGCGCAAATTAGCATTGGTGCTTCTACAAAGAGGCATGACTTTAATAACTGTAAATTTGTCATGGATGCACAAGCAACTACAGATGAGTTCTTCCTTGCAGGTACAGGTGCAGGAGAATATGTGGAGGTTAGAGATTCCAGTTTCATTAACGTTGAGGCCGGAACACTTCCAGCATCAGCAGTATCTGGATCAATAACAGTTGACCAAACAGCTTGGTTGTTAATGAACAACAGCTATGTGAACGTCTCAGACGCAGGAACAGACCCTAGTGTGTTTGTCAGTCCAGTAAGTTCTGGAACGCACGCAGAAGCGTACAACCCCGGAATCGCAATCGGAACTGCTCTTGCAGTAGCCGCTTAGGATTTAAGGTTACGTTAAGGTATAGACAGGTCGCAGAAAAGTGTTACACTGAGTATGCGACTTGTTGTATTATGAAAAAACCAAAAGAGATTCAACAACCCTCGATAGAAACAAAAGCAATTGTCTACACAGGATCAATACAAGAAAACTTCATGGGTCACATCATGGCAGAGATATTTAAAGATCGTGTCTATGCTCCCTATATTGAGGGAAAACGTGATTTAACTATTTTGGATATAGGAGCTCACGTAGGCATCTTTAGTATCTACGCTTCGCCCTACGCAAAGCACATATATGCAATGGAGCCTTCAATGGAGCACTTTACATCTCTAACCCAAAATATATCTGCAAATCAATTAGACAACGTCACACCATTTGCAATGGCAATGAGTAATGAGAATGGAACTGCAACTTTCCATCACAACGCAAATAAAACAATGTATTCCTTAAAAGAAGCAGTTGCACACAAACATCTTGGTTCAGAAACAGTAGAGACAATTACCATTGAGAAGTTTATGAACGACAACAATATTAAGTACGTAGATTTTATGAAATTGGATACAGAGGGAGCAGAATTTGAGATATTTGGAGGAGATGCATTTGCTAGAGTTGCAGACAGGATAGATACCATAGTTACAGAAGCTCACAGTTGGACTGGTAGAAATCCTAATCAACTTGTGGATAGTTTGAAAAACAATGGTTACACAATTTCAAGAGCACAAGCAGATGCAGATTTAATAGTAGCAAGGAGATGAAAACTAAAACTATAAAAGTACACGGCAAATATAAACAAATGGTCTATCCTATTACTGACCAAGATTTTAAAAATCAAGTCCACGAAATTCACAACATGGAACATTATCTTTCCGGACTTTTGCACATTAAAGAAAGATATAAAGATCCAAATAAAAAAGCTGTTGTAATGGATTTAGGAGCCAACATCGGTAACACTTCTTTGTTTTATGCACCTTTTGTTAAACAAGTGCACTCATTTGAACCAAATCCACTAATATTCGAGGCACTTGCGAAGAACACAACTAAGGAGAAAAATATAGCAATACATAATTACGGTGTTTCATACAAAAATACAACCTTTAGTATGCACAGCAAAGAAAAGAATGATCCTCCGCAAACACTTTATCTAGATAAACCAGAACATTCACAAGCTGCTGAATTTAAAACAATAGACACTATATTTGAAGAATGTAAAATAGACCACGTGGATGTGTTAAAAGCAGATATTGAGGGTAGTGAATATGTTTTGTTCTGTTCCTCTGGTTTTGCTAAAGTAGCTGACAAGATAGATACAATAATCGGAGAAGCACATTACATGAGTCAAAACTCTGCAAGTCCCGATTTCATACCATTAATCTTAGCTGATTATGGTTTTAAAACAGAATTCCTAGACTTTAAGCCACCAAATTATGTTAGATTCCTAAACTACGAGGATCCAGTTACAAAAGAAAAAAAGACATGGAAGAAACAAGAAAACACAATATTTTGGGCATATAAATGAAAATCAATAAAATGAAAAAAAAGAAACATAAATACACAGCTACACACGCAGAGGTGAAGATTAAGCCAAAAGTTTGCATTTTTACAATAGCAGATAATAAGAATTTGAAATTTTATGAAGGCTTCAAAAATAGCCTACGCAAGTTTCATTCTGAGAAAGAAGTTGATTTAATTTTGATCGGGGAAGAGCAAATTAAGGCATATAATGACCCACATTTTTTCTATAGAAGTAAACCTACTGTCGCTAAAGAGTTATTGAAGAAATACGATACAGTTGTTGGCGCAGATTGCGACCAAATCATAATGGGCGACCTTTCACATCTATGGGACACAGAAGAAGAGTGGGATCTTGGAGTTGTCCAAAACGCAAACCCCAGAGAAAAGGAGAAGTATCCGGTTCGTGTCTGGAACATAGACGAGTTAAGTTATGTAAACGCAGGATTTGTAGTAATGAAAGACAAGAAATTTGTGGACCACTGGGATTATCTTTGTAAGTCACCCCACTTCGGTGCCTATCAAATGAGAGAACAGGATCTTTTAAACATTTTGGTCTTCTATGGAATGTATAAAGTAAAGTTTTTGGATAACTCTACTAAGTGGCATGGTCTTGTAAGTAAAGGATATGAGCCAATAATGAAATTGATAGATAAATCTAAACTTGTACAAACTACGAAGAAGACAGACATGACAAAAGATGAACTTGATTTATTACCAGATAAGTCTGTTGTTCTACCTAAGAATGAAGAATGGCCAGTAAATGAAGACAAACAAGTGGTGTGTTATCATTTTGCAGGAGGAAAAGGAGATGGATCAAAAGGTAACTATAGAATTAGATTTCCAGACAAAATATCCAAACACATTGATTGGTTAATATCAGACAATGAAAATACTAAAAAAAACAAGTTGTAATTGGTGTGGTGGAGACCTAACGTCAAAAAACATGTTGAAGAATATTTTTGTTTGTTTAAATCCAGGTTGTCTGGGATTCGCCTTTTATCAAATCCCAGCTGAATTGTTACCCAAAAATGACAAAAAAGAAAAATAAAAGAAGAGACCTAAGAATAATTTGGATGAGCAATTCTCCTCATGTCTATTCAGGATACGGAGTTTTCACCAAAGAGCTACTAAAACGTATTCACGACGACGGTTGGACAGTTGCTTGTGTTGGTTTCAGTGGCATATCTGGCGGAATAATAGAAGATTACGACGGATATAGAATATATCCACAAATGGCAGAGCCATACGGCACAGATGCACTTGTTAATCACGGTAGAGACTTTAAAGCTCATGTGCACTTCACAATGCAAGACACTCCCACCTTAAATGCTAATCTGCTGCAGCACGTAAAGACTTGGATTCCGTATATGCCAGTTCACTATTCACCACCATCTCCATTTGTTCTAGACAAGATTAAACATGCTTATAAGATAATCACTTTCTCAGAATATGGAAAACAAGGTTTGGCATCAAAAGGTTTCAGTTCCACAATGATTAAAGAGGGAATAAATACTAGTACTTTCAGGCCACTTGATAAGGAAATGATAAGAAAAAGATTGGGAATAAAAGACGGCACATTTCTTTTTGGTATGGTGGGAGCAAACAAAGAAATACCAGCAAGAAAAGGATTTCAGGAGGCCCTAGATGCTTACAAACTGTTTATAGATAACCATCCAAACGAGAGAGTTGGTCTCTATATCCACACACTTTCTCCACCAATAGGAAAATTTCCGATAATGGATTATGCAAAACAAATTGGAGTACATGATCGTGTTATTGTGCCAGACAACTACAGCGCTCTTTACAAATCTCCTCCAGATGTAATTGCGCAGATGATGAATGCTTTTGATGTTTTACTTCAACCGTCTCGTACAGAGGGATTTGGATTACCAATTGTAGAGGCTCAAAGTTGTGGTGTACCAGCAATAGCCACTGACTTCTCTGCTATGCCTGAGCTAATTGTAGATGGAAAAACTGGCCTAAAAGTAAAAGTAAATAGATTAGAGCTTGCAAATCAATGGGGTTATCATGCAGCACCGGAC
>Ga0255047_10001376_pt1 | contig 17704 bp, 26 predicted proteins | sample JV7_2_1_MG_FD_183640 | JGI IMG/M metagenome (GOLD analysis project Ga0255047, IMG submission 183640) | Seawater microbial communities from Jervis Inlet, British Columbia, Canada - JV7_2_1 | ecosystem: Environmental > Aquatic > Marine > Inlet | place: Canada: British Columbia | collected 2016-10-06 | reverse complement strand
CAGTCAAGAGCCCGAAACGTCAGAAAAACAAAGCCGCACCAATGCGTATCAAGAAAAAGCCAGTCAAGCGGAAATGATTAATCCTTTTCTACATTTGTTCATATTAATTGTTTTGGTCGCACTGGCTCGAAACAATTTAAAGCTGCTTTGCTTGACTATATTTTATGGCATGCAATGGCAGCTAAACGAATACGTTAGCGTTCAGGAGTCATCTAGCGCGCTGATTCAGATATTCTTTTTGACGACATGCACAGCTATAACGTTACATCTAACAATGATGCTTGCGGCTAGCTGGCCAGCGGGAATGTTTGCATTGCTACAATTGTTCGCACTATCAGTGTATTTTATGGTCTGGATGCTGAATATTACTATCTCTAGCAGCGCGTTCAACTCTGCGTTACAATCATTTAACAATTTAAACATTGCTCTACAGTGGTTTGATTTAGTTGCGTTAATCGGGATTGTAAATGGACTTGGCGGCGCTAGGCGAAATACTCAGCAATCATCTGATGCTAATTTATATAGCGCAGTTGGTATATACAGCAATCAAAGCGCTGGTGAGCTGGTGGAAAAACAGGCGAGTTATAAAAGACGATGAGTAACCCAAATGTTTAGCAGAGTTGATACCGGGACGGTAGTAGGTGCAGGAATGACAGGGGGAGGACTAACGGTGGAGGTTGCAAAAAAAGCAATCGAATCAGCGGAAAGAAATATCCCGCACCCGTCGCAAGATATTATGCAGCTAGACTGGCTATTTTTTACCCCTGATTATCATCTAAACACAGGCGGGGCAATTGCATTAATCGGATCGATTATATTAATACACTCATCATATCGCGGATATAAAGAAAAGCAGCGAAGGCGCGAAAAAGAAGCTTTGAATAGTGAGGACGGAAAATGAAATACGTAATAACAGTTATCGCAGCACTCATAATCAGTGGATGCACAACGTTAGAAAAGGTTACTGATTACGTTACTGACAACCCCTCAATAGTTAATATTAGTGCAAAAGTGGCAGTTTATAAATACTGCGATAAGGGCGCGACAGTACAAAAACAAATAGAGCGGGCAGAGCGATTAGTAAATAAATTATCCGGGATTATGAGTTATTTAGATGACGGTTTCGCAACAACAAAAACAAAACTACTAGACGCGTTGCTTGACAATGTAGACGCATCTGATAGATTAATGATCAAAGAATTTGTCGGACTTGTAATCAAAAACGAAGACATCGATACAGACCAAAGAATAATTGTTTTAGGATTGCTCGAAATATCAATCGAAGCAGCAAAAGATTACATCAACGATAAAAAAGAACTTTTTCAAGGATCATAATAATTCGCTCTCTCTCACATTGCCCCTTTTAGTTTGGGGCTTTTTTTTGCCTGTCGATAAATAGTAGGTATACTGTATAGACAAATAAATAAGGGGGTGATATGTCATTATCAGAATCGCAGCGCACTACACTAGCAGCGCATATACGAGCAAATACAGATCAAGATGTCATAGATGCTTTAGCAATCAGAAACGATACAGAGCTAACTAGACTGTATAATCTAGATAGCGATTTTGTTGTGTGGATCGAGAACCTAGCGCCGTCGCAGTACAGAGAAGCTATGGTTTGGACTGAGATAGACGGGCTTCAGGCAGGCAAGGCGCGGATATGGGAGTGGATCACACAGAACATGACGATGAGCATTGACGCGACAAAGACGAACATTAGAGCTGGGCTTGCCGAAGTGTTTCCGAGCAATCAGGTTACACGCGGTAATCTGTTAGCTATTGCTAAAGAGCCGGCATCAGTTGCTGAAAGCATTTACGCAACTGGCACAGGCGCAACAGGCAATCCCGGCGTTCGTGATTTCGTGGGCACGATCACGACAACCGATGTTGGTCGTGCCCTAAACGATAATCCGTAGGTAATAAAAATGGCTAATGAAACGTACATTGCAAACGGCACAGCGTTATTAATCAGTGGCGTTGCGGGCGCAGATTATGCTTTTAGCGTAGAAGGCTTGGGAAATACGGCGGGAAGAGTCTCAGCGCAAATAGATTTAGGGGTAGCGCCCAGGCCGTTTGTTTATGACTGGAGCTGCGAGGTACAGTTTCAAGCGACTCCGACTCAATACGCGACTTTAGATCTTTATATAGCCACAGCGCCAGACTCCGACGCAACACAGATAGACGGCGATGTGGGCGCTAGTGATGCGGCGTTGGGTGACGTAGATATGATAGAAAACCTACAATACATCGGCTCTGTTGTGTCAGAAAACGCAGCGGCTAGCGAGGTCTGCGTAGCATCGGGCACGTTTACAGCGTACAAGCGTTATTTAACGATTGTTGCTTACAACGGAGCTGGTGCAGCAGTCAACGCAACAGATAGCAATTTCAGATTTGATATAACGCCTAAGTCATATCAGGGGCAGTAGATGTCAAGTGTATTGCTAGACAAATATTTACACCCAGATTTCGCACCGGCGGGCGTAAAGCCGCGCGCTCGCAGCGTCGACTATGACAATAAAATAACGCGCAACATCGAATACGCGCACATGCTAGATGGGGTAAAATCAGACCCCGTCGGAAGACTGAGTTGGAGTTTGTACAGCGGGCCGGTAGATTACGCAGTTGATAAAAAACACAAACGAGTGATGAATTGCACAGGGACGGCGGGCTCTGGGAATAGTATGTCGTTCAAAGCCGCTGAGCAGCCGTTTGGCAATCAGGGCCCGCTGACTATACATACAGTGTTATCGTATGATACAGCGCAAGAGGGTCGGTTTGTGTCGTTGGGTCAGTCCAGTGCGGGAGACGCGTTTTGTTGGAATATCGAGAGCGCGGGCGGCGGCAACAGAATTTTATACAGACACGACAGCGGTAACATAAGATACGGCCCAGTGCTCACAGCGAGCACAGAATACTCAATCACGCTCGTCATGCCCATCGGCGCGACGACTACGGACGACATATTATGCTATATCAATGGAGCACATGAAGCTGGCACAAGAAACGCGGGGTCTAATCAGACAATCGGCTTCGGTACGTCAAACGGTGTCGTTATCGGCGCTGATTTTGCTAGCTTTCTGCTTCCTTTTGCTGGACAAATTAAAGCGCAGTTTGGTTGGTCGAGAGCGCTAGCGGCGGCAGAGATTAAGTCTCTATATAGAGATACGTATCAGATTCTAAAACCCGTTGTACCAGTGCATTTATTTTTGGCAAGCGCGACTGTAACGGCGGGCAGTTTATTGCTCATGAATAGATCAATAGCTAATTACGGCGGAACACGTCAATGATAGTTACAGCAGGCAAGACAAACGTATCGGTCTATTACTATATTGTTGGTGATGCTGGCCATGCAACACCAGGGGAGCCGGTTACGGGTCTTTTATTTTCTAACATAGAGACCGGGGGATCTGCATCATATGCCAGGCAAGGGGCTGCTAGGGTTGATCTAACGTTAAAGACATTGGCTTCGGCAAGTGCGGCACATGATGACGGTGGTTTCATTCTAGTTGATGATACTAATATGCCGGGATTGTATCGCTGTGATTACCCGGACGCAGCATTTGCGACGGGGGTTGATCAAGCTTTTTTACAAATTGTTGTAGCTTCAGCAAATAATGCGATAGCGGCCCCGATACTAGTAGATATTACAGATGTTGATCTAAGGGATTCAGTAAGAGGTGGAATGACATCTTTGCCAAACGCAGTAGCAGACGCAGCAGGAGGCTTGCCAATTTCTGATGCAGGCGGTTTAGATTTAGATACGCAACTAGCCGCAACTAATGAGGTAACAGCAGCAAGGATGGGCACCCTTACTGACTGGATAGATGGCGGCAGACTAGATTTACTATTAGATGCAATACCCACAACAGCTATGCGCGGTACTGACTCAGCGGCGCTAGCTAGTGTTTGTACCGAAACCAGATTGCAGGCGTTAACAGACTGGCTAGACGGCGGACGATTAGATCTACTCCTTGATGCCATCCCAACAACAGCAATGAGAGGCACGGATAGCGCAGCACTCGCCAGCGTCTGCACAGAAACCCGCCTACAAGCACTTACTGATTGGCTTGACGGTGGGAGGCTTGATTTAATACTTGACGCAAGGATGGCAGAGGCGAGCATTAACACAACAGCGGGAGCGGTTGATACCGTCACCACGTGTACAACTACAACGACTAATACTGACATGGTAGCAGAGCCTACAACGCTATTAACTACGCAAATGACAGAGGCCTACGCGGCAGACGGTACAGCGCCGACGGTTGCACAGGCATTGTTTGCAATACAGCAATTTTTGCAGGAGAGATCGACAGCTACAACGACAGTGACAGTTAAAAAGCTTGATGGATCAACAAGCGCAATGACGTTTACTTTAGATGACGCAACAACGCCTACATCGATTACTCGGGCAACCTAATGGCAGATATCAACCAGACAATAACGCTTGGCCTTGGGACACCAGGAGGAATAAAGGAGTTTTTAACTTTCGGCCTACAGATAGGCGCGGGCGTACCAAACCCGTGGACTAAGCAATCGGACGCAACAACAATCTGGTCAACACAAACTGACGTAAGCACAACATGGACAGATCAGGCCGACAGCTCAACAGTTTGGACAAAGCAATAGCCGTTAAGATTTAATGCGCTTAGCTGCATCATTCAGCAAATTAGTAATCACAGAGATAGACGCCTCGCCATCTGTATCATTGGGTAGATCAAAATAGATCGCATCTTCCCCGGCAAGAACGGCATCACCCTGAGCGCTGCTAGATTTGATTTCATACAGCTCTATAGTCGGTAGATATTTATAGTTAATGTGTTCGTTACATGCGTCTAGCTCAGTAGTGCTAATACTCCACACGTCATCCCAGTCCATGCCGCAATCATCAAGAATATCTTGCGTGCTGTCCTCTGCCGCTAAACAAACACCCTTCGATGTGACCGTCTCATTCTCACCATAAACAGTATATTCAATTCGTTTTTTCATAATGAGCCCCACACCGTTATCTCTCTGCACGTTGTTGTTTCGTTAAAGTGCGTTATCACACATGTTTCTACTCGCACACCATCCCGAAATGTGCGCTTACAATGCTTTTCATTCATTTCGCCTTGCGCTGCTTTCAATGCTTCATAGCTTCTACATTCTCCAGTTCGCGCACCATTAAACCGGAACTTCCCGTCGATAAAAAACTCTGTTGTTTTTGTTGCAGTAGCCATTTTCTTAATCTCTCGTTGCGTTGTTGATGACTAAACTATAGTTAAACACAGCACTATTTAGAAATACCGTTTTGCTATAATAGCCAGCTCCTTATAACTATTTATTCTTTCACAAAACCAGCGCTCAGACATATAATTACAACATCAAAACAAACAACGAACACCGGAGAGAGAAGATGAAAACTATAAAAGTAAGAATTACAGCTAAAGAAGAAAATTGTAGACGATTTGCAGTGGTATTTATGGGTGAAAAGGTTGCCGTTGCATTTGATAGAGACAGTGGCGCAAAGGTAGCCCACGGCACAAGAATGATTTCAGGCGAAATATCGTCAGGAGGTAGTCGTAAGAATTGGTATTGCATAGTTGATGAAGGCTCTGTTTTTGAATTAGAAGTGAACGAGGAGGCATTTAATAAAAACAAGAACAGAATAAAAAAATGGGAAATAGATGTGATTGAAGATTATTCGATGTCAGAGGAGCAGTCTAAAGCCAATCGCAATGCGGCAGATAATCTAGAGTAAAAACAGGCATATTTGTACATAAACCACATAGCCCTTATAATGCAACAATTATAGGGGTTTTTTATTACTAAAATGACGAACATAAGCGTGAACACCCTTTAAGGAGGATTCACAGTGGCAGAGCGTAAAAGCCTTTCCCAAAGCCAAAAAACAAGAGATAAAATAAAGACAAGTCAGCTTATAAACAGGCTGATAGATCATGCACTTGGTAAAATTGATTTAGAACAAAGCCAGATTAAGGCTATAGAGATCCTTTTAAAGAAGACATTGCCAGATTTAAAACAAATAGAAGTGACCGGTGATGAGAACCATCCGATACACATCCGGTGGGCTAATGGATAGCATTATCATTCCCTATGAGCCAAGAGAGCACCAGTTAATACTCCACGAAATAGAAAAAAGGTGGATGCTAACAATATGCCACAGGCGGTTTGGTAAGACTGTATATGCTATCAACAAGTTAGTTAAAGCCAATTTTATGTGTCAGCTAGAAAGACCAAGGCATGCTTATATCGCGCCCTTCCTCAAGCAAGCAAAACAAATAGCATGGGATTATTTGAAGCATTATTCGCGACCAATTCCGGGCATAGAAATCAACGAGGCGGAATTAAGGGTAGACTATCCAAACGGTGGACGCATTCGGCTATATGGAGCAGATAACCCAGACTCGCTACGAGGTATCTACTTGGACGGCGTCGAGTTTGATGAATACGCACAGATACCACCCAAGCTATTTAGCGAAGTAATCAGGCCAGCCCTATCTGATCGTAAAGGATGGGCCGAGTTCATGGGCACGCCAAAGGGTAGAAATCACTTCCACGAGCTATATGATAAAATAAAAAACAATCACCATTGGGCCGTTAATATATTCAAAGCGAGTGAGACCGAGTTGGTAGATAAAGAGGAGTTAGAGTCAGCGCGAGATATAATGACAGACGATGAATACAGCCAAGAATATGAATGCTCGTTTACAGCCGCTATACAAGGTTCTTATTTTGCAAAAGAGCTGAGTAAAATAAGGAGCAATACACCAAGCCAGATAACTAACATACCGATTGAAAAGGTTGAAGTTAACACGTTTTGGGATCTTGGTAGAAATGATACTACCGCAATATGGTTCCATCAGCGAGTGGGAAAAGAAAACAGGTTTATAGACTTTTATGAAACAAATGGCGAAGGGCTTGAACATTATGCAAGGATTCTAAAAGAGAAAGGCTATTTATACGGCACGCACTACTTGCCACACGATGTAAATGTCACAGATCTATCAAGGGGTGATAATAAATCAAGGAAGCAGATATTGGAAAGCCTTGGGGTTAAACCTATAAATGTAGTGCCAAGAGTTGCCGATATTAACAAAGGCATAGAGCAAACAAGGCAATCGTTTCCATCCTGCTGGTTTGATGAGGTAAGATGTAAGGATGGCCTTAGAGGGCTTGAGGGCTATAGGAAGGCTTACGACGAAAAGAATCAGGTTTTTAAAAATCATCCGTTACATGATTGGTGTTCTAACCCGGCGGATGCATTCAGGCAATTTGCGCAAGGCTATAGCGATCGCAAATGGGGTAAGCTTAAATATCAGAGGCAGAGTGTAGCATGATTGTTTTTATTACATTGTCTGAGGGGTCGAAGTGGCACAAGGTAGACTGCTCTATTTATAATATTATTAAGTGCCTTCTTTTTGGTGAGATGAAAGGCAAAGATATGAAGTACAGAAGTCCAGCAGCATTAAAATTATCAAAAAATAGTCGTGTAGTTTTCGACTTTATTCTCAAGCGGCTAGGTCATGGTTTAATAAGAGTGGACAAGAAATATGAGCATTAAACAACAGAACGAAATTAATGAGCTTCGTGAAAAGCTTGAAACGCTCGAACGCAAGATGAACCGAGTGGGCACAGAGCCGCGAAAGGTTGCGGGTGTTGAAGATTACGACCCGGAGCCTGTGCCAATAGAAAGCACCATGCCGAAGAAAGGGCGTGGTCGACCACGAAAAGAAGATTAATCTATGCCTAACATGACTGACCGTGAATTGCTCGCAATGGTCAATTCCGCAAAAGATGACGCGGTAAAGAATCAGGGCGAGTTTCAGCGTAAGAATGAAGACTATCTAAAGCGATATTTAGGTGATCCATACGGCGATGAAATGGAAGGGCAAAGCCAAGTGGTATCGAATGATGTTGCTGACGTGGTTGAATCTGATATGCCTGCTTTAGTTCGCATATTCTTGGGTTCACACGATATCATGTCATTTGAGCCAGTATCGCCGAATCAGAGAGAGACTGCTGAAGCAAAGCAAAAGACTCAGTATATTAACTGGCTAGTCAGGCATCAGAAAAACTCATTCAAGGTCATTCATGACTGGATCAAAGACACCGAGATCCAAAAGCTAGGCGTTATAAAATATGAATACATCGAAGAGGAGAAGTCCGAAGAAATTGAATATGACGGCTTAGACGAATTAGAAATGGCCATGATTGTTGAGGATGTTGGACAGGATGCAATAATCGGTCAAGATCAAGACGAAGACGGTTTCTATATCAAGTTCAAGCTTGAGCAAACCGACAAGAAAACAGAAATACGAGGCATATCAACAGAAGACTTTATTATTAGCCGCAATGCTACTAGCAAAGATGAGGCCGTAATTGTTGGTGATCGATCTTACCCGACTAGAGGCGAATTAATCGCGTTAGACTATGACGAAGCAACGATTAGAGCGCTTCCCGCTAGAAACTTTGATGACAACTCAGCACTACCATCTATTAGATTCAGGGATGAGGGCGGGGAGAAAACTGACAGTGACGTGTTTGGGTGGGCAACTGAAGAAATTGAAGTATTTGATTTATATGTGCTGGTGGACTATGACGGCGATGGAATAGCAGAGCGTAGAAGAATCATACTAGCTGGTAATAAGATCATTGAGAATGAGCATTTTGGTCATGTGCCCTACGCTATAAACTCAGCTATATTGATGCCCCACCAAGCTATCGGACGATCTAGAGCCGAGGTCACAATGCAATCACAGCGTATTAAAACTGTGCTGTATAGACAGATCCTAGATAATATTTATCGAGTTAATAGCCCGCGCTCTGTCATTAATGATGATGTTACGAATCTAGATGATTTACTAGTCGAAAGAGCGGGAGGCATAATCAGGACAGAAGGCGATCCGTTGTCGGCGGTAGGTCAGCTAGTAACGCCCTACATCGGTGAGCAAGCTTTACAGGTTATACAGTATGTTGATTCTGTCAGCGCTAAGTCTACCGGCTCACAGATGGCGAACCAAGGTCTTGATGCCGACAATCTGCACAAAGAAACAGCTACCCGAACAGATGCGATAGAGGAGGCGGCACAGGCTAAGATTGAACTCGTAGCTAGGGTTATAGCTGAAACTGGCATGCGGGACCTGTTCGAGGGTCTTGTGTGGTTAACGTCTAGATACAACAATGATCAGAAGGAAATACTCGTTACGGGTAGCCCGATACAGATCACGCCGCGAATGTGGCGAAATGAAAGTCACTTGATTTCTAATGTTGGTTTAGCTGCTGGTGATAACGCCGAAGTATTATCTAACATGGGCGCACTGCTTGCGATTCAAGGCAGGCTGAAGACTGAAGGCTCGCCATTAGTCGATGAGAAAAAGACCTATAACACACTAACAAAAACAGTTCAGGCCATGGGTTTGCACAAAACTGACATGTATTTTAATGACCCAGAGCAGCCTCAGCAATTGCTATTAGCGCAGAACGAAAAACTAATCGCTATGGTGAAGCAGTTCCAAGAGCAAGCACAGAACCCATTTACTGAAGCTGAAATGGTCAAAGCTCAAGCGATGCTAACTAAAGCGCAAGGTGATAACCAAGTCAAGCTGTTGGAGGCTACATCAAAGCAGAGTCTGGAGATTGAGAAACTTAGTCAGGCGATGAAGCAATTTGTTGTACAAAAAGAATTCGATTACACTAAGTTAGAGTTGGAGCAGAACACAGACATAATCGGGAAGGGCACGAATGGATAGGTTATCGCCTGCAGATCAGCGCAACAAGGCACATAATGATATAAACCGAGCTGATAGAGCGCGGCAGATAATGCAAGACCCGTTGTTAAACGAGGCGCTAATAGCAATCAAAGGAGATTTGTTCAACAAATTTTGCAAGTCTAAAGTCAAAGAGATTGAAGAGCGTGAAGAAATTCACCGCGAGATGAAAAATATACACAAAATCGAAAGCTATTTAGAGCGCGTTATGAAAGATGGCAAATTAGGCCAAGAAACTCTTAATCTGCTAGATAGAGCAAAAAAAATCGTAGGATTATAAGGAACACCCGATGTCGGATTCTTTAGAGAACGTAACAGATCAACTCGCATTTTTAAAATCTAAGCGAACTGAGGAGCCACAAAGTGAGCCACCCGAAGACAGCTTGGAGCAAGAAACCGCTGACGAAGTAATCAATGAGGTAATTGATGAAAAGGTTAGTGAAGAGTCAGATGACACCAGTCAACCAGAAGTAAATGACGAGGAACTTGAAGGCGTCTATTTAATAGATGACGAAGAAGTCACCCTCGGGCAGATACGGGAATGGAAGAAAGGTAACTTAAGAGAGTCGGACTATACGCGTAAGACGCAGGACTTAGCAGAGCAGCGAAAGCTGTATGAAGCTAAAGAAAGCAAAATCACTAACAAAGCTGAGAAGTTAGATGCATTGATTGGTGATTTAGAGCAGTCGATTGACGATCAGGAAAGCAAAATTGATTGGGATGAATTGATGGAGGATGACCCTTCTCAGTATTTGAAGCTAAAAGCAAATATAGAGGCTAAACAAAAGACTCTTGATCAAGCTAAGGCGGACAAGAAGAAGTCATCGGACGATAAACATCAGCTATATCTACAAGAGCAGAGGGCTTTAATACCTAAGCTTTTGCCGGAATGGACGGACTCCAAAGGAGCAACCGAAAAAATGACGGCAGACCTTAAGTTAATAGGCGACTATCTTGGAAATAATGGTTTTTCAGACCAAGAAATGAATGAGATCGTTGACGCTAAACTTTGGCCAATTTATCTAGATGCCGCAAGATTCAGGGCATTGAATGATAAGACGCCAGAAATCTCAAAGCGCGTAAAGAATGCACCGAAGGTAATTAAACCGACAAAAGCTAGAGTCAGAGCAGTAGATTCAAGTACTGAAACCGAGGCAGCCAGTAGACTTAAAAACACTGGCAGTGATCAGGATGGCTTAGCATATCTTAAATCTAGAAGGACAGGATAATGACTCAACCAACCAACACATTTAGCTCATATGATGCGATTGGTAATCGCGAAGACCTAAAAGACTTCATTACCAATATTTCGCCAACAAAAACGCCGTTTCAGTCGGGTATTGCCACTGTTATGGCCACATCAACCAAGCATGAATGGCAAACAGATTCTCTTGCTTCTGCCAGCGGTACAAATGCCGTAATTGAAGGCGATGACGCGACAACCGACGCATCAACCGCCACAGCTCGTTTGTATAATTACACTCAAATCTTAGATAAGGTTCCGCGTGTAACAGGGACGCAGCGAGCAGTTAATTCTGCTGGACGTGCTGATGAGATGGATTATCAGATCCTTAAGCGAACCAAAGAAATCAAGCGTGATCTTGAAACTTCGCTATTAGCTAACAATGCTCAAGTAGCAGGTGACGACACCACAGCTCGCGAGCTGGGCGGCGTAGAATCTTATATTGCTACCAACGATGACTTTGGTGCAACTGGAGCTAGTCCTACAGGCGACGGCACAGACGCTCGGACGGATGGCACTCAGCGCGCCTTCACTGAGTCACAGTTAAAGACTGTAATAGCGGCATGTTTCGATCAAGGCGGTGACCCTGATACGATCATGGTGGGATCGTTTAACAAGCAAGCTTTGAGCGCATTCTCAGGTGGCTCAACACGTAACATTGATGCAACTGGCAAAACACTGGTTAATGCTATTGATGTTTATGTTTCGGACTTTGGCACGATGAAAGTTGTCCCTAACCGATTCCAGCGTTCGCGCTCAGCTTTAGTGCTTGAGATGGATATGTGGCAGATGGCCGATTTGCGACCACTAACACGTGAAGACCTAGCTAAGAGCGGTGATACTGAACGAGTCCAGTTGATTATGGAAACCACGCTCGTGTCACTGCAAGAAGCTGCATCTGGCGGCATCTTTGACTTAACCACCTCATAGGAGATTATTATGAGCACTTATATTATAAATTCAGAAACAGAGTTAGCCGGTGGGTCAGTTGCAGACGCAGATGAATTAGTTATCTATGACGCAGATGTAAAGATCACCAAAAAAGTACAGATGGATTCTATCCGTCAGTACTGTGGTAGCGGTGTTGTAGTTGTTACAGCGTCGGACGCATTGACAGCAGCTGAGCATGCTAACAGAACGATTGTTTTCAGTGTGCTAACGGGTGCGACGCTAACGTTGCCAGCGGCTACTGGCACGGGTGATACCTATAAAATAGGCGTAGCTCTTACGGTGACTTCGAATGATTATGTTGTTCAGGTCGCTAACGCCACTGACGAGTTCTTAGGGACTTTGCTACAAACCGATACAGACACCACTGACACTTTAGCATCTTACCCTTGCCTTGACGGAGATGGTTTTGACACTATCACTATGAATGGCACGACTAAAGGCGGCTTACTTGGTGACAGTATCGTATTGACTGATATTGCTGCAGGAATGTGGCAGATTTCAGGCCATATCAATGGCAATGGAACTGTAGCAACTCCATTTAGCGCAGCCGTGTAAGGGGGTTTTATGAGTACTTTCGACGGTAATATAGTTGTTCTTACAGGGTCCTTAGCAGATGTATCAACAGCGAGTCAGATCTACATCCCGATTCCTGATGATGCGGCTGGCGAGGTCTTTGAAATTCGAACGGCTTTAAACACTGCAATAACCAGCGCAGACGCGACAATCACCCCAAAGATTGGTGGCACTGCGATGACTAATGGAGCTATTACTATTACTCAAAGTGGTTCAGCGGCGGGTGATGTTGATACATCTAGGCCAACTGGCGCGCGAACTGTTGCGGCTGGTGACACTATCGAGATTGAAACGGACGGTGGTTCTTCAACCACTTCCATTCTATCTTTTTCAATTTCTATTAAGAGGTAGACGACATGACACCGATCAAGATAATGGCGGCAGGCGCGGCTGTTACGTCAAGCGGAAGTAGTCAAAGCATTACTATTCCGAACGATTCGACAGGCAACAAGGCTAAAACAGTTTTAGTTACTGTTGAGGGGCTTACCTATATCTTGCCCGGTATCGGTTTAACAGCAACGGCGGCGTGTACTATTGCGTCCGCCAATGCTCCTTTACTGTTAGATGTTACCGGCATGACTACCATTGCGGTCTTGCAGTTAACAGCAGCACAAATAGTTACGGTTAATCCGGTGGAGTCTTAGATGGGTACGCTTATTGAATCTGACGGTGATGTGCATGAGATTTATCACAAAGATGAATCAAACGGAAAGTTTCACGTTGAGGTAGTTCAGGATGTTGAAAAGTATTTGAACGCTAACAAGACTGAAATAAACGCAGAAAGCTCTAACTGGAAAGGAGATTTCCACAAAGTCGCTTCCATTCCCGAAGTGGTTATTGCGCAGTGGTGGAAAGAGTTAGGTAGTAACCCTCTTTCAAAAGAGAATAAAAATTGGTTCATCGCTAAAATTAATAGTAGTGAATTCAAATCATTCAGGACTAAATCGGGTCGTGTCTAATGGCTTTAGATAGTTACGCAAACCTGAAAGCATCAATTCGCACATGGTCAAAGCGTACAGATGCAAAAGATGCCTTGATCGATGACTTTATCGATTTAGCTGAAGAGGAAATGTACGGGAACCCTATGAGCCCATTGCTATTAAATGCAATGGATACACGTTCAACAGCCGCGACTAGCACTTCAGAAAGGTTTTTAGCTTTGCCTGATGGCTTCATTGAAATGCGAAGGCTAAAACTTAACTTATCACTGGGTGATTGTGACGTTAAGTTTATGGCGCCAGACCAATTAAGGCTAAATGGTGTTTCTGGGATACCTAGATTTTTTTCAGTCACTAGCCAGTTGGAATTTGACAGGGTGCCAGATTCGGCTTATACAGTTGAGATGCAATTTTGGTCTAAACCTACAGCGTTGAGTGACTCAAACACTACTAACACAGTACTGACAAACTTCCCGTCAATATACTTATATGGTTCTCTGTGGGCGCTATGGATGTATTTCAAAGAGGAGGAGCTATCAGAATTCTATTACGGTAAATTTATTGGGGCCCTAAAAGGTGCTAATAAACAAGACAAGGGCGGAAGGTATGGGGCAGCTCCTTTTTCAAGAATGGAGGGCGTCACCCCTTGATAACCTCATTCAAAACTGTTCCCGTCAACATTGTCGGCCCATCTGCTGAGCATAGAGACTCATCGTATAGCGCTCAAACAACAATGAATTTCATTCCCGAGTCTCACAAGACCGGTGCCACGCAGGCATTGTTAGTGCCGTGGGCTGGCTCTAAAGCGTTTTCAAGCATTACTGGCACAACGCCAAGGGGTATCTATGAGTTTAGCGGGACAGTCTATAAAATCTCGGATCAAACGCTTTATAGCGTGGCTTCATCGGGCGTGGAAACTTCTATAGGGACTATTGCCGGGACGCAGCGTTGCGTGATTAAAGATGATGGTACAAATCTCATTATTGCAACGGGGTCGAAGTGGTATCAATACGACACATCGACATCCACACTAAGCGAATTTACATCACCGACAACTAGCACAGGGTTAGTGTTAGGTCAGGGAAACAGCGTTGACTTTCTCAACGGGTTTGCTATCTATGACGTGAGCGGTGGCAAGTTCTACATGTCTGACTTCGGAGACCCTGATTCATTCCAAACTAATAACTTTACAACGGCTGAAAGCTCCCCCGATGACCTGAAATATGTGAAAGTGTTTAACGAGCGCGCTTACTTGATGGGCTCTAAGACTATTGAAACATGGAAGGTCGGCACAGGAAATCCGCCACTTAAAAAGATTCAGAATGGCACGATGCCACGAGGGTTGAAGGATATTCACTCAGTAGCTTCCTCTCAAAACTTTGTTTATTTCCGTGGAGACGACGGGTGGTTCTATCGGTTCTCTTCGACGCAAGCGGTCAATATTACAAGCGGCTTTGCTGCTAATGCTTTCGAGACCTACGCAGACGACACCACCGAAGCCTACATTCTGGAAATTCAGGGCGGCACATACTTAGTTTGTAACTTTACCGCTAACAATAAAACATGGGTATTCTCAGAGCGGAATCACCAGCTAAGCCCCGGCTTCGACGACTGGTTCCAGTTGAGCACGGGCACCGAAGAGGATATTTATATTGGCGCGTTTTATCACAAAGCATTCAATAAGCACCTGATTGAAAAGAAAGGCTCTGGTGATATCTTAGAACTAGACCTTGATACATACACAGACGATGGCAGCACGATTGTTAGACGACGACGAACGCCGCCGATTCATGGCGGACTGCTAGGGAAAGAGGGCGGCCGACTAGAAATGTCGTGGTTTGAAGTCAAGATGAAAAAGGGCGTAGGGCTTGCTACAGGCCAAGGCTCAGACCCTCGAATTTATATCACAGCCTCATTAGACGGTAGTGAATCAAGATCAAATCAAGCGGAGTTAGAAATAGGCAGAACGGGCGATGCTGATTTAATTATCCGCTGGTATCACGATGCATCATTTTATGAATCTGATTTTGAAATCATAGGTTACGACCCTATATTTTATTCGATCCATAGTGCCTCTATTGGCCTAAAGTTCATGGGATATTAATGGCTATTGACGTCGACCCACCAGAAAACTTTCTAGATTTGTTTCTAGAGGGCGTAGCGTGGACTAATAAGGATGGTACGCTGACGGGCGAGGCAAGGTATTATTTAGAGAATCAATTCAGATTTGATTCGGATATGTGGGAAAGGTCGGGCGGCTCTGAAGATACCCTTAATGATGTTGAATCGATTAACTCTATTGATAATGCGGTAGTTGGTCAGATAGCACACTTAAGAACTCTCGTTGAAGAGTTAACGGCTCAGATTACGCGCACTAACGCTGAATTTGCTATAATGCAGCAACGTTATAATGATTTGGAATTACAGCAATGATTTCTACAGCTCAATACGCGGAATTATTGCAGAGAATTGAAGAATTAGAAGGCGATAATAGGTACTTAGCTCATATTGGGGCGCTTAGGAAAGAGATAGAGGATATGCTAAACGATTACTATCTAGAAGTATCAAAGGGCAATATTGCTGGTCATTCTGCTGTAGGTAAATTTGGCGAATCCCCTTCAGGCATTCAAACAACAGCAACTGATATATGGGCTAGAGCTAATGCAACGCCAACACAGCAGATATGGCTAGCCCCTACAGCAGCAAGAGTGCATACAATCTCAAGTGACAGCGCTCAAGATGTATCTGGAGGAACAGGGACAACTAGTGTAACCGTTTACTATTTGGTCGATTGGAATACAGCAGAAAAGAGTGAAACCTTATCAGGTGATATTGACACTGGAATAGCAATGGGTGAAGCAGCGGTAATGATCAATAGGATGGTTGCGGCTCCGCAATCAACAAGTACAGGCCCCGGGCCAAACAAAGGAACAATCATCGCAACAGCTACAACGGATTCGACAATCACGGCGGCTATCCTTCCAGAGGATGGACAAACCGAACAGGCTATTTATGGGTTCCCTTCAGGGTATACGGCTTATGTTGATAGATGGGCGGGCGGTATAGATAAAGCTCAGGGTGCGGCGGCTAGTTGTGATTTTCAACTTAGGTTTAACCCTAACCCTGATGTTCAAACTTTATCTTTTCAGCGCAAAAGAGACGCATCCGTGCAAAGTACAGGCAACACAGGATTTGAAAAGATTTATAAACATGACAACTCATATGTAGGCCCAGGCATTCTGAAAGTACAAGGAATAGCATCAGCAGCAGATCTAGATGGATATTCAGAGTTTAGTTTAATATTAGTAGAGGATGGTTTCTAATGGCTATATCGTATGAAGAAGTAAGAGTTGAGCAGCTAGCCACAGGCGACACAACTCAATATACAGTTGCGGTGGGTACTACGGCAGAAGTCACACAAGGAACTATTTGCAATGAAAGTACAGCGGCGCAAACATTTAGCTTCCATATACCAAACCCAACGGCGGCGGCGGCTGCGACGAATGTGGTGATTGATACTAAGACTATTTTAGCGGGCAAGACTGATTTGGTACCCGAGCTATTAGGTAAGCGCTTTGATGCGGGGACGGTATTTAAGACAACGGCATCAGATGCCAGCTCGTTAAACATGCATCTATCGCTTATGATCAGGACTATATAGAGTAGAGGTAAATCATGGGATTTTTTGATGATGCGCTAGGCGGTTTAACCGGCGGATTGATCGGCACAGATTTCTCGGGCGAGGCGGCAGACCGTCAAGAGCGATCAGGCCGAGAGGCCGTAGCCTTTGGAGCAGAACAGATTGGCCCTTTTCGTGATATCGGTATTGCAGCAGGCGAGCAGCTAGCCGGGGCACAGTTTCAACCGGGATTTGAGGGCTTTAACCGCGACCCGTCTAGAATACTAAATAACCCATTGTTTCAAGCGCTGGCAAAGCAGCAAGAGCAGCGTTTGATTAATCAGCAGGGTGCGCTAGGGCGTGGTGGAAGCGGTGAGACTAATGACCTGCTGACTCAAAACCTAATGCTACTCGGGCAAGACTTTCAACAGCAAGATATCGCAAATCAACAAACAGAATTCCAAAACCGGCTGTCTGAAAATCAATTGCGATTCGGGCAGCTATTTGATCAAACAAGGCTTGGCGCTAACGCGGCGAGCCAGCAGGCAACTAGCGGGCAGAATATAATCCAAGGCATGGGTAATGCGCAGGCAGCCGGTCTCATTGGTCG
>Ga0255047_10001375_pt1 | contig 17705 bp, 17 predicted proteins | sample JV7_2_1_MG_FD_183640 | JGI IMG/M metagenome (GOLD analysis project Ga0255047, IMG submission 183640) | Seawater microbial communities from Jervis Inlet, British Columbia, Canada - JV7_2_1 | ecosystem: Environmental > Aquatic > Marine > Inlet | place: Canada: British Columbia | collected 2016-10-06 | reverse complement strand
TGGAACGGCTCGGGTGTCTCCGGAGCCCTGTTCGGTCTCGGAGCCACCCTCGATTGAGCCTCGCTGCGCTCGGCGCTCTGTTGGTAGGTTCGATTCCCACCCGGCCCACCAAGGAGTCGTCAGTCGTCAGTCACCAGTAAGAGCCTGCTGGCTAACGCTCAACTGCGGCGTCAACCTTCACGCTTCGAACTGGAACGGCTCGGGTGTCTCCGGAGCCCTGTTCGGTCTCGGAGCCGCCCTCGATTGAGCCTCGCTGCGCTCGGCGCTCTGTTGGTAGGTTCGATTCCCACCCGGCCCACCAAAGAAGTCATCAGTCTTCGGTTGGAACCCGACTGCGAACTCACGCTTGTTCGATTCCCACCCGGCCCGCTCCTATTCGGTCGAGAAGATGTGGAACTCGCCGCCCTCTTCCTCCTGAACCGTCACATACGCGTTGACGTCACCGCCATCGAGCGGTGTGATGCCCTCGGCAAGCATCATCAAGTCGTTGGGTGCCAACCAAGTCCAACTCGCGGCACCTCTTTCAGGGTGTGAGACGGTGCCGGTTCCATCGTCCGTTGGAACGTCGTTCACCGAATCGTTCAGAAGGACACTTCCTGCGCATTCACTCTGACGGCACGACAGTCTTACGGTCATCGACTTGGTGCCCTCGACCACCCTCACATCGACGTCGAACAGCCAAGCTGTCATTGAGACTGCCTGTGCATCACCGGAGAACGGAAGCCAGATCTCGCCGCCCCCTACGTTGACGACATCACCCGGCGTCACCGCATCCGTCAGCGCCTGCGGAGTCGCAACGCCGGTGTCGGGTGGACCCTCCGGCTCATCCTCAGAGCCCGCGGCGGCATCGGATTCCGCAAACGCCCTTTGTTCTTGTTCTTCTTCAAGGGCTCTTTGCCGGCTCTCCGCATCTTCGAATGCCGATCTCTGTTCTTCGGCCGCTCGCTGCTCTGGCGTCAGTTGGGTGGATGCTGCGACCACCAACACGAGTGCCAACCACACAACAACAAAACGAACAGACAGCAGCGCCCTGACCATCATCCTTGTCCCCTCCCGGTCTCGATCCGACAGCGCACCTTAAGCGGCTGGTACTTCGGGGCGCTTCCATACTCAGTCGCCGGCAGCCGCGAACATGGTCGCGTGATTCGTTTTGGGGTTTCCACACTTCCGCCCGACGGAGATGATGCGGCGTTTCTCGACGGCGTCGTCGAGAAGGGTCATGGTGCGGTGGAGTTGCCCTTCGTAAAGGGTTTCCCCTGGAAAGAAAAGCGCTGCGAGCAATTTGGAGACCTGGCGGCTGAAAGGGGGATCACGACATCGATCCATGCTCCCTATTTCGCCATTCTCACCAGCGACGATGCCGAGAAGTCGAAAATGACGCTCTCAGCTTTGGAGCACACGATGAAGCTCGGTCGGGCGCTGCGTTCTCGGGTGATCGTCGCCCACACCGGGTATGTAAAGGGAAGGACTCCCGAGCAGCTCCACGAACTCGTCACCGCATCGCTCGAGATCGTCGAACCCAAGGTGCGCCATCTGGGCGTCGCCCTCGGCCTCGAGGTTGGGGGAAGCGACAGAGCTTTTGGAACGCTTGGTGACATCGCACTGATCGCTCAGCAATTCCCATTCGTGCATCCGGTGGTTGATTGGGCCCATCTCCACGCCGTATCGAACGGAGCACTGACCTCGCGCCAGGCCTTTGCAGGTGTGATTGAGTTTCTGCGCGAGAACTTCCCGGGTTGGACTCTCGATCCGCTTCATGCCCAGTTCACCGATAACCAATTCGGGTCGGCAGGCGAGATCAGACATGTGCCATATGGCGAAGGGACGCTGCGGGTGGCGCCGCTGGTAGAGGCCGTCGTAGAGGCCGGTCTGCGAATGACTCTCATCTCCGAAGCGCATGAGCAGTCGAGCCACGATGCGATCCAGGCTGAGATGACCGCGACCCTCGCCGGTGCTCGCACCACTCCGTCGGCCGAGCACCGAACCGCCGCCTCGGGTGCTGTTGAGTTCCCGACCCAGGTGGCCATCGATGTCGAAGGTGACTCCTTTCCATTGGTCGGAGGCAATCGACCGTTGCATCTCTCCAACGTCGACAAGCCATTCTTCGCCGACGGCTACACGAAGGGTGATCTCATCACCTACTACGCGGCAGTTGCTCCTCTGTTGCTTCCTCATTTGGCGGACCGAGCGATCGTGTTGGCCCGATTCCCCGACGGAGCCCACGGCGATTGGTTCTACGAGAAGCAGGCGCCATCACATACGCCGGAGTGGCTTCCCACATTTCCCCTTCCCTCGGAGCACCGTGGTGACGCCATCGACTTTGTAACGGCTCCGGACGCTGAATCGCTGATGTGGATAGCCAATCTCGGTGCCATCGAGGTCCATCCGTGGTTGAGTCGGGTGATGGCGCCGGATAGGCCCGACTTTGCCATTTTTGATCTCGACCCGGCCGCCGGCGCGGAGTGGGAACAGGTGGTGAGAGTTGCCCACCTGGTGAATGTCGCCCTGGAGCGTCTTGGCTTGGCGGGCTACCCCAAGACGTCGGGGGCTACTGGATTGCATATCTATGTCCCCATCGAACCGGAGTTCGAATACCGGCGGGTCCGTCGGTTCGTCGAGGCGATCGGAAGGCTCATCGTCGGTGCCGACCCTGACTTGGCGACGATGGAGTGGGACATCCCGGCGCGCGCCGGTCGTGTGTTCATCGACCACAACCAAAACGTGGGCGGCAAGACGATTGCCTCGGTCTACTCGGTGCGGCCTCGACCGGGTGCTCCGGTGTCTACCCCGCTGCTGTGGCCGGAGGTCGAAACGATCGACCCCGCCTCGTTCACCATTGCCACGGTGTGGGATCGCCTCTCTCGGCACGGCGACCTATTTGCCCCGGTACTGCGCGGCGGCCAGCGCCTGGAGGGAGCCGAGGCGGCGTTGGGCCTTGCGGACTCCTGACTCCTGACTCCTTCCTATCCTCCTTCTTCGTGACTCCTCCCACCGCAATGCCGGCAACCGCACGCGAGGTCATCGTCGGCGGTCTCCGCATAGTCTCTCGCTTCATCAAGGCTCAGCCTTGGGCTTTTGCGCTCGCCGTCACCGGGGCCACCTTGTTCTCCGCGGCGATCATCGCCTCATCCATGGTGATCGGGTGGATCACCGACACCGCGATCCTGCCCGTCCTGACCGAGGATGTGGCTGCGTCAGACAGGATTCCGGCAATCGTCTTGGCGGTGGCTGCAATAGCAGTGTGGAAGGCGGCGGCGATCGTCTTGCGTCGGACCTCCGCCGGCTGGCTCCAGTTTCGGAATCAGCAGGAGCTGCGCGGTCAGTTGGTGGGCCATCAACTCGATTTGGAGTTGGCCTGGTTTGGTCGCCAGTCGATCGGGGATCTGTTGTCCATCGCCGACAACGACACCCAGCGCAGCACCATGGTGCTCGCTCCGCTCCCGTTTGCGACGGGTGTGTCGTTGCTCATCATCGGGACCGTGGTCCTGCTGGCGTTGCTCGACCCCTGGCTGGGATTAGTGGCTCTTGGGGGAATGGCGCTCATCGTCTGGATCGAGGCCCGAGCCGCAATGAGCCTTTATCCGTCCTGGGAGGGCATCCAGACCCAATTGGGCGTGGTCGCCGGCGTGGCCCATGAGAGCTTCGACGGGGCCTTGACGATCAAAGCGCTGGGGCGTGAGGATCACGAAACCGAGCGGCTCCGCATCGAATCCGATGAACTGCGGGATCGTGCCATCTATGTGGGCGTGCGGTGGGAGACCTACCGAACCATCATCGTGACACTCATCCCTGCAGTGAGCCTGATCGTGCTGTGGGTGGGTGCCGCCCGGGTTGATGACGGAGCGATTACTGCCGGCGACATCGTCACCTCCCTCTATCTGCTCGCCCTGCTTTCGTTCCCGATCCAGCTCATCGCTTTCGTATTGTTCGATCTGGCGGTGACCATCCCGTCGTGGAAGCGGGTGGCCTCGGTGCTCGATGCAGACGAACTGGTGGAATACGGAGGGGTGGTCGCCGACCCCGAGTCTGGTGCTGCATCCGTCGACTCCAACCAGGTTGAGTTTGGCTACGCACTCGACGAGATGGTGCTCAGCGGCGTCGTGGTCGACGTTGCGGCGGGTCGGACTGTGGCGATCGTCGGGCCGACCGGCTCGGGTAAGACGACACTCACCCTTTTGATGGCTCGTCTGTGGGACCCGGGAACGGGTCGAATCCTGATCGACGGCCGCGACGTGCGCGACTTTGCCAGGTACGAACTGTCGCGCGAGGTCGCCCACGTCGCACAGACGGCGTTTCTGTTCGACGACAGCGCGCTCGGCAACATCACGATGGGCATCGATCTGCCTCTGGCCCGGGTGCACGACGCAGCAAGCCTGGCGGGGGCACACGAGTTCATCGAGGAATTGCCCGAGGGATACGACACCAGGCTTGGCGAGCGTGGGGCATCGCTATCTGGCGGGCAGCGTCAGCGGATCGCTCTGGCCAGGGCGTTGGTGAGGGACCCGAGGGTCCTCATCATGGATGATGCGACGTCGGCGGTGGATCCGTCGGTCGAAGCTGAGATTCTGCGTCGGCTCCGGTCTGCCGAACTCCCCTCGACGATTCTGATTGTCGCCTACCGGCCATCCTCGATCCGACTGGCCGACGAGGTGATATTCGTCGACGAGGGACGGGTGATCGCACAGGGCGATCACACCAGCCTGCTCGAATCGCAGCCGGGGTACTCCAAGCTCGTTCAAGCCTATGAGCATGAGGCTGCTGCCCGAGCCGGCGGTGGCTCATGACGACCGAAGTGGCAGGGATCTCGACTATGTCTGCGATACGACGCGCCGTCGTCGAGGCGCCGGTCATTGCCCATCGTCTCTGGCTGATACTGCTCTTCAACCTGGGTGGAACCACGGTCCAGATCATGATTCCCGTCATCGTCCAGCAAACGCTTGACCGGTACGTGGTTGGTTCCGACCAGGTCGACGTGGGTGGCGTGGCCTCGGCTGTGGCGGTCGGTCTGGCAGTGGTGGTCGCTGGAGGTCTGCTGACGCGAGCCGGGTTGGTGCGTTTGGTGCGCCAGGCCTCGACCGGTCTCTCAGAACTAAGGGTCTCGGTGTTTGCTCACTTGTTCCGGCGGTCGGTGCTCCACGTTCAGACCGAGCGCCGTGGCGCACTTGTATCTCGGGTTACTTCGGATCTGTCGACGCTCCAAGACTTCCTCGAGTGGGGCGGCGTGATGTTCCTGATCAACAGCACCCAGGTGGTCGTCTCGCTGGTAGTCATGGCCGTGTATGAGTGGCGGTTGGCCCTGATCGTGCTTGTCGGTGTTGGTAGCTACGCAGCCAGCCTCCTGTGGTCGCAGCGGGTCTTGCGGAGACGCTATGACCGGGTGCGAGAGAGGGTCGCCGACAGCCTGGCGGTCATGGGTGAGGCCATCAATGCCCTTCCTGCCGTTCGGGCGCATGGCGCCGAGCGGGCGACTTTGGAGAGGGTCGAAGGAAGCCTCGAAGAACGTTTCCGGGCCGAATTCAAGGCTGCCCATTTCGGCAATGTCCTGTTCGCCACCTCGGAGGTCTTCGCTGCCGCTCTTACTTCGGTGGTGGTGGTGGTGGGGTTGTTGATGGGTCCGGATGAGGGCGTGACTGTGGGAGTGCTGCTTGCCTTTCTCTTCCTGGTGAACCTGCTCATCGCACCGGTTCAGACCCTCGTTGAGATCCTGGACTTTGCGCAGAGCGCTGCTTCTGGGCTGCGCCGTGTGGTGGAAACGCTGGATGCCCCGATCGAGATTCCGGAAGCAGTCGATCCGGTCGATCTTCCCGAGGGCTCGCTCGATGTCGTATTCGACAAGGTCGGGTTCAAGTACATCGAAGGTCCCGAAGTGTTGTCCGACATAGAGGTCGAGGTGGCTGCGGCGTCCCGCGTGGCGATCGTCGGTGCCACCGGTTCGGGCAAGACCACCTTCGCCAAGTTGCTGGTACGTCTGCTCGATCCCAACCGAGGTGTCATCAGGATCGGTGGTGTCGATCTGCGGCAGGTGGGACGGCGCAGCTTGCGCAGGCGTGTTGCATTTGTCCCTCAGGAGGGCTTTCTGTTCACCGGCACGATCGCCGACAACGTGCGCTATGGGCGTCTCGGTGCCACCGACGAAGAGGTGACGGCGGCCTTCCACGAATTGGCGTTGGACGATTGGCTCGGGCAGTTGCCTGAGGGAATTCAGACTCCTGCCGGAGAGCGCGGGTCGAGCTTGTCTGCAGGGGAACGCCAACTGGTTGCGCTGGTGCGTGCCTGGATCTCGAATCCGGACTTGCTGCTGCTCGACGAAGCCACGTCGGCCGTCGACCCCGCCCTCGACGTCATCCTGCGGGGAGCGATTGACCGCCTTACTGCCGGACGGACATCGGTGACCATTGCCCACCGGCTGGCGACCGCCGAGGCTGCCGACCACGTGCTGGTGTTCGATCAAGGCAGGTTGGTCGAGCGTGGTTCGCATGAAGAACTGCTCGGCAAGAGCGGCGTTTACGCCGCTTTGTATGAGGACTGGAGCGCCGGGACGACGGTGATCTAGGAGTCGGGAGTCGGGAGTCGGGAGTCAGGACTTGGCCCTGTGGCTGCATCGCCGCCGCTGGAAGACCAGTCGCTCCATGATCCGGGGTAGAGAGTCGGTTCGGGAAGGCCGGCGCGAACGATGGCCAAGATGTTGTGGCACGCGGTCACACCACTGCCGCAGTAGACGACGGTGTCCTGGGCTCCGCCAACGCCGAGGGCGGAGAATCTTTCCCGAAGGTCCGGTGCTCCTAAGAATGTCTCGTCCGCGTTGAGGTTGTCGGCCGTCGATGCGCTCCGTGCTGTAGGGATATGGCCTGCGACCGGATCGATCGGCTCCTCGTCGCCGCGGTATCGCTCCGGAGCGCGCGCATCGAGAAGGTTGACGGTTCCGAGTTGTGGTCCGAGAGCAGCGCGCTCGATGCGTCGCGTCTCGGGCTGACTGATCGTCATCGTTGTGGCAGGGCGAGGAGTAACCGCCGAGCTCACGTCGTGACCAGCCGCTCGCCAGGCAGTGATGCCTCCGTCGAGCACACGTACCTGTCTGTGTCCGATGTCGCGCAGCATCCACCACAGGCGGGCCGCGATTGCGCCCCCGCGGTCGTCATAGGCGACGATGAGGTCGGAGTCACCGAACCCGAGGGATCCCATGGTCGAGGCGAACACCTGGCGGGTCGGCAGCGGGTGCCTACCCGGTCCTTGCGCGGCGCTGAGGTGACTCTCTAGGTCGATGTAGATCGCACCCGGTATGTGAGCCGCCTCGAATTCAGCGAGCCCCTTGTCAGGCTCCCCGAGGTACCAGCGCACGTCCCCCAAGGCGGGCGCCGATTCGAGCTCGAGCAACTCGGCGACGGAGATGATTGGGTCGGTCAAACGGACGCGGTGCGGTCGGGGACCAGTGAGCGGGGTGCGGCCGCCTGCTCCCACGGTCGCGCCAGTACCTGCCAGGCGAGTACCAGGGCATGGACCGGGGTGGCAATGTCCGTATGAACATCGAGTCGGTTGTACGAAAGCAGGCTTCCGGCGAGTCGTCCGATGGGTTGTCCTCCAATACGGAGCGTCCACCGCCGCGGCATTCGATCAGACGTCAGATCGCAAGCGAAGCCGGTGCCGCTGATCTCCCACCGCCGCCCCCACCATGAGCGGCGGTCGATTCGAGCAAGCACCGCGCCGTCGACCTCGATTTCGACGGTGCCCCAGCCGTTGGGGGTCAGGTCGAATGTGGTTCCATCGGAGAACGATCCGCGGGTGACAAGCCGAGAGGGGTCTCGTTGCATCTCGGCAAGAGGTCCGAAGTCGCGGGCGAGTGTCCATCGATTGGAGAACAGCCTGCTATCGAAGCGACTATCGCCTACGACTACCGGAGGAATCCAACGCCTGCTGGTCACGGGTCGAGGCTAGTGAGTGCTACTCAGATCGGCTGGTTGGCAGATGGGCCACGTACCAGATGGCCCACACGCCGACTGCTGCCACCAGGCCCTTGGCGACAGCGGTCGGCACCACCCAGCCAACCGAGTAGGTGAACGCAGCGGTCATGGCGACGATTGCGAGAACCTTTGTCCCGATGGGAATGCCGCGTCCGGATTGGAAATCGGTGATGAATCGACCAAACCGCCGATGGTTCATGAGCCAACTGTGGAGCCGGTCGGAAGAGCGGCCAAAGGCAAACGCGGCGATCAACAGCGGACCGGTCGTTGGCACGAGCGGGAGGACGATTCCCACCAGCCCAACCGCGAGTGAGACCAATCCCAGCAGCAAGTAGAGCGGCTTCATCCAGCGGCGAGTCTGTGGTGCAACCATCGTCACCGACCGAGCGTACGGCTGAAGGTTTCCGACGGGAAGTCTGCAAGAACGTCTTCAGTCCTCAGTCCTCAGTCTTCGGTCCTGAGACAGCGAGAATCCGACGCCTGAGCACGATCAGCATCGCTCGTATCTCGCGGGATTCCTGCTGAACCTTCTGCGAGGCACCTTCATCGAGAAACCCGAGGCGGCGAGCCAATGCAACCTGTGACTCCAATTCGCTAATCGAAGCGATAGCGATGTCGAGAAAGCGTGCGTAGTCGGCACGGCTTTGCCGGGCCGCTCCTTCGGCAATGTTGCTCGGAACGCTCGCCGCGGCGCGCCGCATTTGGGATTGGAGTCCGAATCGCTCTTCAACTGGGAAGTCGGATGTCAATCGGTAGACAACGACGACAAGGTCTTGGGCTCGCTTCCACACCCGGAGCGTCTTGAAGTAGCGGATGATGCAGAAGTGCCAGGAATCTTCCTCGGTATCAACCCCTTGACTTCGCTCATGCTCTTACTGATGACTGACGACTGATGACCGATGACCCTCTCTTCCCGTACCATTTGGGTAGATGCCCAAGCTGCACCTTCTTGACGGCACCTACGAGTTGTTCCGCTCGTACTTTGGGGCGCCGCCGCGCAAGGCTCCTAACGGCGGTGAGATCGGTGCAGTCCACGGGGTGATGATGAGCACCATCAATCTGCTGCAGGAGGAAGGCGTCACTCACCTCGGCGCCGCTTTCGACAGCGAGATTCGTTCGTTCCGCAACGCCCTATATGACGGCTACAAGTCAGAGGCGGGCGTCCCACCCGAGTTGCTGGCTCAATTCCCGATCGTGGAAGACGCGATGGAGGTGTTGGGGGTTCCGGTGTGGCGGATGGATGAGTACGAGGCCGACGACGCCCTGGCAACGGCCGCCGTCCGCTTCGCCGACGAGGTTGAGCAGGTCGTAATCATGAGTCCAGACAAGGACATGACCCAGTGCATCGTGGGCAAGAAGATCGTCGGCTTCGATCGCCGCAAGAAAGCGTTCATCGATGAGGACGGAGTCATGGAGAAGTTCGGCGTCGGGCCGGAGTCGATCCCCGACTATCTGGGTCTGGTGGGTGACACGGCCGACGGATTTCCGGGAGTCAAGGGGTGGGGTGCGAAGTCGGCATCGCTCGTGCTCGCCAAGTACCGACACATAGAGCAGATCCCGCTAGAGGCCGATTTGTGGGACGTCACTGTCCGAGGGGCTGAACGCTTGGTCGAGACCCTGCGATCAAGTATCACCGATGCCCTCCTCTTCCGATTCCTCGCCGTGCTGCGCCGTGACGTTCCGTTGACCGAAACCCTTGCCGATCTGGAATGGAAGGGGGTCCCCCGGGAGCGATTCATTGACTTCTGTGACCAATACGGATTCGGCTCGCTGCGGGATCGCCCCAAGACCTGGATCGATTAGCGACCCTTTAGAGCAGCATTTGCGGCGTGGTGTCCGCACATCCCGTGGACTCCGGAGCCGGGCGGCGTTGAGGCAGAACACAGGTAGATCCCGTTTCCCGCTCTGTACGGATTGAAGAGCTTCGGACGAGCAAACACCCCCCGCAGCGAGATGGGACCGCCGGTGATATCTCCCCCGATGTAATTGGGATTGTCCGCTTCGAAGTCTCCCGGTCCCCGGATGGTCATGGAGCGAATCCGCGATGCGAACCCAGGAGCGAACCTCTCGATCTGTCCGATGATCTGTTCGGTCATGTCCTGCGTCGATCCAACCGGAACATGACAGTACGCCCACACGATCCCACTGCCCTGGGGGGCGCGGGTCCGATCGGCGACCAGAGGCTGGGCCAGCAGTACGAACGGTCGCTCCGGATGCTCACCGGCGGCCGTGCGCGCCTCGGCGTCGGCGATCTCGTCGAAGGTGCCGCCGAGGTGAACCGTGCCGGCGGCACCGAGCGACTCGTTTATCCAGGGGATGGGTCCATCGGTCACGATGTCCAACTTGAACACTCCTGGGCCCTTCGGACGGCGCCGATACCTGCGCCTGGTGCCCGGTGTCATCCGATCTCCGGCGATCGAGACAGCTGCCTGCGGTGAGGTGTCGAAGAGCACAAGTCGGGTGTCGGGAAGGTCACCCATCCGCCGGATCCAGCGGTTGGTCTCGATCTCCCCTCCCAGAGATTCGAGCACCGAGGCAAGCGCATCCGTGATTGCCGCCGACCCGCCCTGGGCGAATGGCCATCCCACCGCGTGCGCTGACGCACCGAGCACCAGAGCCACTCCGCCGGCGGTGGCGGTGTCGAGCGGTGCCACCGAATGGGCGGCGAGACCGGCGATCACTGCACGCGAACGCTCGCTGGAGAATCGTCCTGCCAGGTGGGTCCCGGAGCGCAATGCGCGGCGGGCGAGACGGAGTCCGGCGACCGGATTGCGAATGGCACGCAGTGGGGGAGCCGTCGCCAGGCGGACGGTCGTATCCCAGTTGGCAACCGTGTTCCCGAACACTGCCTTCCACTCGTCCCCATCTGCTCCGAGGCCGACGGCCGTCTCGTCGATGGAACGGTGGATCAAGACGGCATCGCCGTCTTCCAGGGCATGAGCGAACGGAACCGGGGGATGGGCCCAATGCAGACCGTGGCGATCCAGGTCGAGCGATGACAGAAACGGTGATCCGATACCAAATGGGTGCACCGCGCTGCATACGTCGTGGAGCACACCAGGCTCAGTCAGTTCCTCGGTTCTGGTTCCGCCGCCGATCGTGGGGTTGCCTTCGAGGACCTTTACCGACTTCCCGGCTTGGGCGAGTGTGACCGCGGCGGCGAGACCGTTGGGGCCTGATCCGACCACGACTGCATCGAGCATGAGGAGAGGCTAGGTGGTGGATCGGACGCGGCTAAGCGCCGGATGCTCCCCCGTTTTGGTCTGGTCCAGGTTTTCTATTCGTCCGGTTGGTTCGCCTGGATGATCGAGAACATCGCACCCTGAGGGTCCTGCGCCACCGCCATCCTGCCGTAAGGCGTGTCAAACGGCTGCGCCACCAACGTTCCACCGAGGTCGGTGACCTTGGCGGCGACCGATTCGCAATCATCAACGGCGAAGTAGATGTTCCAGTAGTTGGGCATCGATCCCATGTCGGGGGTCTTCTGCATCATCCCGGCAACGATGTCCTCGCCAACCTTGAAGAAGGTGTAGGACCCTTGGGGGATCTCGTCGATCTGGGCATCCCAACCGATGGCGTCGGCAAAGAACTGCTGGACCGTGGCCGTGTCGTCGGTCATCAGTTCGTTCCAGGTCAATGCGCCGGCCTCGTTGACAAGCTCGGCACCCATGTGGTCACCGGCCTGCCAGAGGCCGATGGCGGCTCCGGCCGGGTCGGTGACGAACGCCATTCGGCCGGACGACATCACGTCCATGGCCGGCATCGCTACGTGACCTCCTGCCGCTTCTACCTTGGCGATCGTTTCGTCGACGCTGTCCACGTTTAGGTAGGAATTCCACATCGGCGGGGTGCCCCGGGCAGCCAATTCCTGAGGCAACGGGGCGGCACCGGCGACGGTCTTGCCGTTCTTGGAGAACATGGTGTAGGCGACACCCACGTCGGTAGGCAGGTCTTCGGAGGTCCAGCCAAACAGTCCCGAGTAGAACGCCTTGGCTCCTTCAACGTCGCTCGTACCAAGATCGACCCAACTGGGAACTCCATGCTTGTACGCGGTTCTTTCGGGCATTTCGCACTCCTTCCACCCTCTGACCGACGAGAGTACCGATCGGGTGCGACAACGCCCGATTAGTGGCGGTCGGGCCTCGGTTACTCTCTTCGGATCTGTCCACATTGGAGTCCTGTCATGAAGTTTGGTGCCTTCGTCCCCCAGGGTTGGCGCATGGATCTGGTCGGAATCCCGACCGCAGAGCACTGGCCAACGATGCTGACCGCGGCCAGAAAGATCGAAGCTCTCGGTTACGACGCGGCGTGGGTCTACGACCACTTCCACACGGTCCCCGAACCGACTCAAGAAGCTACGCACGAGTGCTGGACGCTCATGGCTGCCCTCGCCGCAGCCACCGACACGATTCGCCTCGGCCAGATGTGCACCTGCAACTCCTACCGACTTCCGTCCTACATGGCAAAGGTCGCCACTACGGTCGATGTCATCTCGGGTGGCCGCCTCGATTTTGCGATAGGCGCCGGTTGGTACGACCACGAGTACCTCGCCTATGGATACGACTTCCCTCGGGCCGGCATCCGTATTGCCCAGCTCGACGAGGCCGTCCAGATCATCAAGAAGATGTGGACCGAAGACGAGACCTACTTCGAGGGTGAACACTTCTCGGTAAAGGGCGCGATCAACCAGCCGAAGCCACTGCAGGATCCGCACCCTCCTCTGTGGATTGCAGGTGGTGGGGAGAAGAAAACGCTGCGCACCGTCGCCAAATATGGGGACTACTCGAACTTTGCCGGCACCGCGGAGGCGTTTGCCGCTAAGAGCAAGATTCTCGATGAGCATTGCGAGGTCGTGGGGCGTGATCCGGCCGAGATCGGACGAACCCTCCATGTGATGACGACCGTCGTCGCCGACGAGGCGTCGTTCCGGCCGGTCATGGATCGAGTAGCGGCTCAGTCGGGTCGAGAGACCGATGTCTATCTGAAGAGCTCACAGACAGTTGCCGGTACTCCGGAGCAAGTAGTCGAGAAGCTCGCCGCCTACCAGGAGGTCGGCTGTGTCGACGTAATCAGCTACTTCAGTGACATCGTGTGGGGAGACTCGGCCGACCTGTTTGCAGCCGAGGTGATGCCGCACCTGAGGTAGGTCGGGAGTCTGAGGAGACCTACTGGGTACTGGCTACTGAGCTTCGATCCCGATTTCTGTTGCCTTGATCGAGATCCAGACGACCGAGCCTTCGGATAGATCGAGGGCGGCCACAGCCTCGGGGGTTACCTCGGCGGTGAGAGGGAGCGGGACACTCGTTTGGAGTCGTACCCGGTCGCCGTAGTGCTCTACCCGGGTGATCGTTGTCTGCCAGGTGTTGCGCGGACTTCCCTCTGGATGATTGCGGTGGACGGCTATCGCCCTGGGATGGATGGTGGCGAGTACCTGCCCTGTGGGCTCGCGTTCGGCGCTGTGCAGTGTGTGCCCACCTATAACGACATCGCCACGTGACGCAGTCCCCGGCAGCAGGTTGGCGCCGGCGAGGTCGGCGACAAATCGAGTCCGGGGCCGGAGGCGGATGTCTTCTGCTGTACCCACCTGCGTGATGCGGCCGCCTTCGATGATGTGGATTTGATCTGCCAGCAAGAACGCTTCGGTGGGGTCGTGAGTGATCAGCAAACGGGGTCCGGCGAACTGGGCGAGGTGGTCCGCCAGCGTGTGACGCATTTGGACTCGGCTGGTGGCGTCGAGCGCCGAGAGCGGCTCGTCGAGCAGCAGCAGGTCAGGCTCGGATGCCAGAGCGCGGGCCAGGGCGACTCGCTGCGCCTCGCCGCCGGATAGATCGGCCGGCCGACGGTCAACCAGAGCACCGAGTTCGAGCCGCTCTATCCAGCCCTTCAAGCCCTGGCGTGTAGCCGTTCGGCTGCCATGGTGGAGCCCAAAGCCGACGTTGTCGGCAACGGTCATGTGGGGAAACAGCACTTGATCCTGGAAGACGACGCCAACGGCGCGATCCTCTGCAGGTACGAAAGTCTTTGTGGCGGGATCGTCGAGAACCTTCCCATCCAGGTTGATGCTTCCACCGTCGAGGGGAGTTAGTCCGGCAAGAGCGGTGACGGCTGTTGTCTTCCCGGCGCCATTCGGACCGAGCAGTGCAACCGTTTGCTCGGGCTCGATGGTGAGCGGGATGTCGAGGGAGAAGCCTTCGTCTCTCTGGACGACCAGGTGTGCTTGTAGAGCGCCGCTCATCGCATCCTCCACCAGCGGTCGCGCAACCCCACCAGAACGATCAGCGAAATAGCCACCATCACCAGGCTCAGCGCGACGGCCGTGTCGCGGTCGGTCTCGAGAGCGGCGAAGACCGCCAGCGGCAGCGTCTGGGTTCGGCCCTGGAGGTTGCCGGCAAAGGTGATCGTGGCGCCGAACTCTCCCAGCGCACGTGCCCAGGCGAGCACTAGACCGGCTGCCAACGAGGGGGCGATCATCGGCAACGTCACACGACGCAGCACTCTCCATCGTCCGGCACCGAGAGTCGCTGCCGCGCTCTCGAAGCGGGGATCAAGATTGCGCAGTGCCCCTTCGACTGTGATCACGAGGAATGGCATCGCAACAAATGTGACTGCGATGACAACTCCCCAGATCGAAAACGGCAGAACCAAGCCGGTCGCGTCGTTGAGCGGCTCTCCGATAAACCCGCGTCGGCCAAGCGCAAACAGCAGGGCCGCACCCCCGACGACGGGTGGGATAACCAGGGGCAGCAGCACCAACCCGCGCACGATCGAGCGTCCGGGGAAATCAACTCGGGCCAGCAACCAGGCCAGAGGGACCCCGAGCACCAATGAGATGGCTGCGGCCCCGAGCGATGCAATCAGCGACACCCGCAACGCTTCGGTCACCAACTCGCTGGATAACAGGCTGTCCAGCTGACTCCACGGTGTGCGCGCCAGCAGACCGACGAGCGGAACCACGAACCAGGCCAGACCGATTAGGCCGAGGACAATCAATATCACCGGAGGGCGAGTGGGGGTTCCGTCGGACCGACGCCTGCTCATGGCGCGACAAACCCGTGATCAGTGAGGATGCTCTGCCCCTCTGGGGAGAGCACGTAGTCGAAGAACGCCTCTGCTCCATTCGAGTTGGGGGCCTCATTGAGTGCCGCGATCGAGTAGTCGGCGACCACAACCTGGGGCATCATGATTCCATCCACCCCCGCGGTCGAGGCGACGTCGGTGGCATAGACAAGGGCCGCGTCTAGCTCCCCGGCCTCTACCTTGGTGAGCAGCGAGCGGACATCGGGCTCGTTGGTGTCGATCGCAGCAACGACTCCGGCTGTGTCAAGCGCCCTCCTCCCCAGGTCACCACACGGGACTGCCTCGGCGCACAGTCCGATCAGAAGGTCTTCCTTGGCAAAGTCGACGAGGCCTGTGATCCCAGCAGGGTTGCCACCGGGGACCGCGATCTGAAGTTGGTTGCTGATGAAGACCATCGGTGTTCCCTCAACAAGTCCGGCTGCCACCACCTGATCCATATTGGCGATGTTGGCAGAGGCGAAGACGTCGATGGGTGCCCCTTCGAGGATTTGCTCGCGCAAAGTCGAGCTGCCGGCAAAGTTGAGGATGACATCGGTTCCGGAATTGTCAGCTTCGAACCCGGCCTCCAGTTCGGTAAATGCGTCGGTCAGTGAAGCCGCCGCCGACACCAGGACCCGGTCATTCGAGTTCGAACCGCAGCCGGAGAACAGCAACAGCAGCGCTAGAAGGAGCACGTGGCGTCGTTGTCGGCTGCTGGTGACTTTTTCGTCCTGGTCGTTGCACGCATTATGGGACCAGCTGACGCCGGAGAATGCTTGAGACTCCTGAGTAGTCTCCCCGTCGTGGCAGCCATCACGATCTCAGGACTCACCAAGTCCTACGGAGATGTCCATGCGGTGCGCGGGATCGACCTCACGGTGGAAGAAGGCGAGGTCTTTGCGCTGCTCGGTCCCAACGGTGCAGGCAAGACCACCACCGTCGAGATTCTGGAGGGGCATCGCCATCGCACCTCCGGCGAGGTCACCGTCTTGGGTGAGGACCCGGCCACAGCCGGACGCGAATTCCGGGAGCGGATTGGTGTCGTCCTGCAGTCGTCGGGGATGGACCGGCAGCTGACAGTGCTGGAGTCGGTCGAGCTGTACGCGGCCTTCTACCCGCGCCGGAACAAGGTGGACCGGGTCATCGAGATCGTTGGTCTCGAGGAGAAGGCCGACGCCAGGGTGGGGACTCTGTCGGGTGGACAGCAGCGCCGGGTCGACCTTGCTCTCGGAATCATCGGCGAACCGGAGCTCGTCCTTCTGGACGAGCCGACCACAGGATTTGATCCATCGGCGCGTCGCAAGTCGTGGGAGTTGATAGACCGCCTCAGGTCGCTGGGTACGACGATTCTCCTCACCACCCACTACATGGACGAGGCGCAGAATCTCGCCGACCGGGTGGCGGTGATGGCCGATGGCCTGATCGTGGCCGAGGGGACACCGGATACCTTGGGCGGTCGGTCTGACGGGGGAGCGGTTGTCGCCTTTCGCCTTTCGACCGGCACCGCCGTTGATCTGCCACCTCCGTTTGCTGGGGCAAGCGGTCCGCTCTACGAAGTCGCCGTGAGCGACCCGACTCGCGACCTCCACACACTCACCTCGTGGGCCACGGCAAACGGCGTGTCACTTGACGGGCTGGCGGTGTCGCGGCCGACGCTCGAAGACGTCTATCTGGAACTCACTGGAGACGGCGACGATGGTTGAGGGACGTACTCCGACTGCGGCGCTCGTCTGGGGCCAGGTCAAGTACCAGAACACGCTGTTCTGGAGAACGCCCGTAGCCGCCTTCTTCACGTTGGTATTCCCGCTCATGTTCCTCGTCCTTTTCAACCTGTTGTTCGACGAGCGGATCGAAATTGAGGGCAGGGACCCGCTCACAATCGCCCAGTTCTATGCGCCTGCATTGGCGGCGTTTGCGGCGGCATCGGCCACGTACACCAACATCGGTGTGGGCCAGGCCATCGCCCGTGATGAGCGAATTCTCAAACGCTTTCGCTCGACACCGCTTCCGCCGTGGGTGTACATGGCCGGAGTGGTCGGTTCGGCGATATGGCTGGCGTTTATCGCCACGGTGGTGATGATCTCGGTCGGCGTCTTCGCATATGGACTCGAGATCTACGTAGACCGACTTCCCGCGGCCCTTTTGTCCTTTGCCGTCGGGGTGACGGCGTTTGCCGCACTTGGACTCGCCCTAGCTGCGATATCGCCGACCGGCGACACTGCTCCTGCGGTGGCCAACGCCACCCTGTTGCCGATTGCCTTCATCTCGAATGTCTTTGTCCCGATTACCGACCCGGCTCCCTGGCTCAAGTTCATGGGTGACTTCTTCCCTCTGAAGCACTTCGTCGTCCCGCTCCAGGATGCGTTCAATCCGTTCGTGACCGATAGCGCTTTCAGGGGCGTGGACTTGCTGGTTATGGCGCTGTGGGGAGTGGGGGGACTTGGCTTCGCCCTCAAGTTCTTCTCCTGGGAACCCAGGACAGAAAGCGCTGGTCGCCGGCGCGGCCGCAAGGATCGAGCTTCGACCTAAGATTTCGTCGGCTAGCGAATATCCGCTCCGTACTCAGATCTGAACTGGGAGTTCATCATGTCTACATCTGCTGCCCGCGTCGCGGGCGCCACCAAGGTTTACGGTGAGGGTGAAGCCGCCGTCACTGCCCTGGACGACCTCACGGTCGAGTTCGAACGGGGC
>Ga0255047_10001374_pt1 | contig 17707 bp, 15 predicted proteins | sample JV7_2_1_MG_FD_183640 | JGI IMG/M metagenome (GOLD analysis project Ga0255047, IMG submission 183640) | Seawater microbial communities from Jervis Inlet, British Columbia, Canada - JV7_2_1 | ecosystem: Environmental > Aquatic > Marine > Inlet | place: Canada: British Columbia | collected 2016-10-06 | reverse complement strand
TGAGGCTTATCTTTGCCTGGGTCAATTGATGTAGCTTGATAACTCTAGCCTCGACAGCTTTCTCCTCGTCTGCCAGATCCATGGCTAATAATATGTGTTTATACATGGCTATTTCTTATGATGTAGCGTTAAGCGCTGCGACGACGCCAGCGGTAATCTTCCAGCGCGTGTTTGAATCGGGACTTTTCCCCGCCTTTTTCAAGTGAGTTGAGTAACAGTTGCTTGCTACTGGTGGGTGCCAGACTGCTACCCGGTACATCGCGATCCAGATTAGTCGGGAACGGATAACTATCGCTCATAACCGTAGCCAGGGTTTCCAGGGCACTACCGACAGGGGTGGATTGCCGCAAAATCTCATAGCAGGCCAGCTGAATCCGATCGCGGTCCACCGTTTCCATGGGAATGCCAAACGCCGAGGAAATTTGCAGTAGATTTACCATACGTTGTACATCCATACTGTTATTGGCACCCGCAGCGTGCATTAGAGCAGGATTAAAAAATATCGCATCCCCCATAGCCAGTGGCAGCTGCACCGAATGTTTTTCGAAATAAGCCTTAAAATCATCCCGACGATACAACTGATAGCCTAATTCATATTTTTGCTAGTGAGGCAACACTCGTGTCGGACCTGACTCAACCGGTATTTCTACATGAGCCACCGCAGCTTGCAGGGTCAGAAGGGCCGACATGGTTTGTGTGTGCAACAGGTAACGTACTACTTCATCGATGTTTTGAAATCCCAGATGATAATCGCGATGTGGTTCCTGGGCCGGGCTACCCGGCGGTACCAGGTTAACCTGTGCCGTGACCTGGTATCCCGGACCCAACCAGGCTTCCGTAGCGGCGCCAAGCAACGGATTTTGATAATAGTCGATGAAGACCCGCGGGTCTGCTAACGCAGCTTTCTCCACTGCGTTCCAGAGCCGTTTATTCATACCTTGTCGATTAAAATGATCACCGATCGTATTCTGGTCTTTATACTCCTGGTCCAAAATTCGATCCAATACCCGCGTCATCGCATTCACGGTTTCGCGACTGGCATAAAAAGCCGAGATGACGATAATACCAGCACCTCTTAGCCAGCAATCGGCCCATTCATGATAAACTGTCTGCCACTGCGAGGGATCTAAATCGCGCAGCTGATTGCCATCGTAAACCGGCACCTGCTGATCGACACAAACGGCGTTAGGATAACCCTGATCCTCGTATTCGTGTTCCAGACCCGCACTAAAGTCAGATAACGATGCAACCATATCTCAATCCATTTCTGACGGATTTACCATTCGTCCCTGCTGTAGGGAAAATAAGGCTGCTTCGGCCAACCTAAGCGCTTCCAGGCCATCCTCCATGGTCGGTACTTCAACAGCTTCACCATGCAGACAGCGGATAAAACTATTCAGTTCAAGATTATAGGCTTCGGCATAGCGTTCGAGAAAGAAATGCAATGGTTTGGCACTGTTGACGCCGGCCTGGGTGTGTGCGACAACTGTATTTTCGTTAACATTTTGCGCCACCAGCATGCCCTCGGAGCCATGTACCTCAATGCGTTGATCATAGCCAAAACTGGCACGGCGGCTATTCGAAATCTGTGCCAGTTTGCCGCTCGCGGTAGCCATAGTTATTACCGCCGTATCCACATCGCCTGCTTCGCCAATCGCGGTATCTACCTGGCAGGAAGCCTGGGCGTTGACACTGACTACCTCCTCGGCTAACAGGAACCTGGCCATATCGAAATCGTGGATGGTCATGTCACGAAACAGGCCACCTGAGACTTTAATATACTCAACGGGTGGGGGTGCCGGATCCTTGGAAACGATACTCACCAGTTCCACCGCTCCGATATCACCCGCTTCAATTTTGTCCTTCAATATCTGAAAATTAGGGTCAAAACGGCGATTAAATGCGACCATGGTTTTACGATCGCTTTGCGAAATTCGATCCAGGCACAGTTGCACTCGTTGCAGTGACAGATCGATGGGCTTTTCGCAAAACACGTGTTTTCCTGCCCCGACAGCCGCTTCTATCAAATCGGCGTGAGTATCGGTAGCCGAACAGATTAGCACCGCCTGAATATCATCACTGGCAAAAATCAGCTCGGGACTCATCTGCTCGCAACCGAGTTCACCACAAAGTCGGTCGGCATTGGCCTGAAACGGATCGTGCAGCGCTACGAGTCGGGCCTGAGGATGTTTGGCAACGTTGTTGCCGTGTATCGAACCGATTCGACCAGCGCCAAAAAGGGCAAAATTAATCATAGAAAGTCCTATCGAACAATAGAGTAATCGGCGGCTAATGCAGCCTGTTTAAGCGCCTCGTATCCGATGCAGGCGTATTCGTAAGGGTCAGCCTTGACCGGGTCCTGCTCGGCTTCGACAATGACCCAGCCCTCGTATTTCTTGTCAGCCAGCGCCTGCATCACCGCATGATAGTCGATCATGCCGTCGCCGGGCACGGTGAATACCCCGCGTAGCACGCAATCAAGGAAAGAGTCTTTCTCCCTGTTAACCGTTTTAAGTACTTCGGCACGAATATCCTTGGCATGAACGTGATTGACTCTATGCCCATATCGTTCGATGACGGCGAGAATGTCACCCCCGGCCATCACCAAATGTCCTGTGTCGATCAACAGGCCTACCGCATCGCCGGTATTAGCCATGGTCAAATCCAGTTCACTCTCGGTTTCCACACCAGTACCCATATGGTGATGAAAAGTGAGCGCTACTCCCTGACTGGCGCAATACTCGGCCAGGCCCGTGAGTCGTTCGCCATAGGCGCTAAATTCAGATTCAGGCAATACTGGCTTGTTAATTAATGATTCCTGCTGGCGATTTTGTACCGTTTCATAAGTTTCGCCATATACCAGTACCGGCGCATCGAGTGACGCATACAATTCAAGCTGCGGTTTGACCCGCTCCAGCTCATTTTTCAGGTCGTTGTTCAGTAACAAACCCGAATACCATCCAGACACCAGCTTGAGATCGTGATCGGCGAGAACCTTAGCCAGCGAATCCCTGTCTTTGGGAAACTTTCCCCCGAGCTCTGTTCCGCTATACCCTGCCTCGCGAGTTTCGCGTAAGCAGGTTTCGAGCGAGGTATCTCCGCCGAGTTGGGGCAGGTCGTCGTTGGTCCAGGAAATCGGAGACATACCAAATTTCAGTTTCATCAAATTTACCCTGGCTGCTTGATAATCCATTCATGTGCCGGATCATTGGCGAAATGCCATTCACGAACCGGCCCTGCCATGACGTTAAGATAATAGCTGGTATAACCGTGCGGCACCCCTACCGGATGGTATCCTTCGGGCACCAGCACGACGTCCCGGTCTTCCGCACTCAGGGTCTCGTCCAGACTGCGATCATCGGTATAAACACGCTGATGTACATAGCCACTAGAAGGATTGAGACGGTGATAATAGGTTTCTTCGAGCTTGCTCTCTTCGGGCAGGGCATCCCGGTCATGCTTATGAGGGGGATACGAAGACCAGTTTCCCGAAGGTGTAATGACCTCGACAACCAATAGATTATCGGCCGGTTCGGTTTCCGGTAAAATGTTACGCACGTAACGTGTGTTGGTATCTTTACCACGGACTTCCTGCGACATCTTCGAACTGTCAATTATTCGTGCCGGACCACTTTTTCCTTCCCCGGGTGCGCTGCATACGGCTAATTCCACCGACGAATCGGCCGAGACTTCGGCACTGAGACCGGCGGGTACGTAAATAGCACCCGGTGCCTGATCATCAAAAACACTGTCGCGCCCACCGACATCGTTCCACAATTGCTCACCAACCTTTACGCTGACTGTTCCAGAGAGCACTACCAGGCACAGTTCTCGCCCTGTCTGCTGCAGAACCAGATTTTGTCCCGTTTGAAGATCATAGAGTTCGAATCCCACGTGATGCCAACCAGCGCTTTCAGGCGTAATTCGATGCACTTGTTGAGCGCCAGAGGGTTTTGCTAATAATCTGCTCATTTAATATCCCCTCTGTTTCTGCCGACTTGCCACGGCGGCCTCACGTTTCTCGAGCACTTCATCACGCACCGATACCTCCGGTACTTCCACTTCCCACCACCAACCGCCCGGCGAAGCGTGCATTGGATCGGTGTCAATCACCACAACGCTGACTCCCGCATGGTCCGAAGCCGCTTTAACCGCGGTCTTAAGTTCACCTACATTTGCCACCTGTTGGGCTTTTGCTCCCATTGATGCGGCATGCGCGGCGAAATCTATTTCGGCGAGACCTTCATTATGGGTATCACGTAGCAAATTGTTAAAATTTGCGCCGCCAGTTGCCATCTGTAGGCGGTTAATGCAACTGAATCCGCGGTTATCCAGTACCACGATGGTGATTTTCAGGCCAAGGCTAACGGCGGTCGCGATATCAGAATTCATCATCAGGTAAGAACCGTCGCCGACCATTACCACTACTTCACGCTCGGGTTCCGCCAGCTTCACCCCGACACCTCCGGCGATTTCATAGCCCATACAGGAGTAGCCATATTCAAGGTGATAACCGCCAACCTCCGTGCTTTTCCAGTGCTTGTGTAATTCGGCAGGTAAACTGCCGGCAGCCGCCACGACAACCGCGTTGGCAGCCACGCTTTGATTCACCGCCGAGATTACCTGAGCGTCGCTCGGGATAGTGGCGTCGTCAGCGGCTGAAAGAATGTCCTTTTGAACTCCATTCCATTCCTTCCTCGACTGGTTGGCATAGGTAATCCATTCGGGATCTGACCGGTATTCGGCTAAACTCTCCGATAATAACTGCAGTCCGGTTTTTGCGTCGGCTACGCAAGGTATCGCACGGTATTTGATTGAGTCCATGGGCTGAACATTCAATTGCACCACCTGACTCGTGAACAGGCTGTTGGAGCCGGAAATGAAATCTTGTAAACGTGTACCCACTGCGAGTACCAGGTCAGCTTCACTGGCTACCGAGTTGGCGCAGGTAACACCCGTTACACCAACCGCGCCAAAATTAAGTGGGTGATCCGCCTGGAGAGAAGATTTACCGGCCTGGGTTTCGACGACCGGTATCTGGTGTGCCTCGGCGAAAGTTTTTAGTTCCGCTTCGGCACGCGAATAGCGCACACCGCCTCCAGCGACTATAACCGGTTTTTTTGCTGCTTTGATTGCTGCCAGGGTTTGCGCCAGTTCGTGGCTATCGGGCGCCTGCCGGCGTAAACCCCATACGCGCTTCTCAAACATGACTTCAGGATAATCGAAGGCCAGTGATTGCACATCCTGGCAGACACTGATTGTCGCGGGGCCACACTGGGCAGGGTCGGTCAGCGCCACCATTGCCTTTGGTAAGGCCTGAATCAGTTGTTCCGGGCGGGTAATGCGATGGAAATATCGGCTAACCGGACGAAAAGCATCGTTTACCGTGGCGCTGCCATCATTGAAATTTTCAATCTGCTGCAATACCGGGTCGGGCAGGCCCGATGCAAAAACATCACCCGGAATCAGCAGCACCGGAATCCGGTTTACATGCGCCACTGCGGCCGCGGTAACCATATTGGTTGCGCCCGGACCTATGGAAGAAGTGGCAACCATGACCTGCTGGCGCCGACGTGCCTTGGAAAAAGCGACCGCCGCATGCGTCATGCTTTGTTCATTATGACCACGATAAGTCGGTAGCTGGTCTTTTACATGAAACAGTGCCTCACCGATTCCAGCCACATTGCCATGGCCGAAAATAGCCCAGACACCGGCAAACAAAGGTAGTTCACTGCCATCATCGAGACGTACAAATTGATTGACAAGAAATCGTACCAGGGCTTGCCCTGTAGTTAAACGTATAGTATTCATGCTGGATTACTCTTCAAATTTGGATTTAATTTTCACAATTGAATTGCACGCAAGCCGCATCCCAGGCGTCAATCATTACCCGGTATTTAGCGCGCATTTCTGTTATCGCAGCACCATCGTCAATATTTCCCGCGAGCCATGACCTGGCAGATTCAGAAAACAGAGTCCGACCAATCGCGAACCCTTTGACCCACGACTGGGCTGCAGCAAGCATAAATGACTGACTAATGGATGCGATGGTTCCATCCAGGCCTAATACAATAATGCCCTGACAGTGCGGGTCATAATCATCAATAACTCGTCCTACGTTCTGCCAATAGCTCTCGTCTTTTCCCGGCTCTAGCTTCCACCAGTCGGGTTTCACACCGAGTTCGTAAAAGCGCTGCATGATAGTGGCAATACTATCGAACTCAGGAATTCTCCCGTTGCGGGCGGTAATAATTTCCAGTAACCACTCATGTCCAGTGTGTCGGCAGGCACGATTTAAACGCTGAATCATTTGTTCATGGTGTGCCCGGGTTTCCTCGTCGTCATCTAAACGATAAGGACACAATACTTTAACGATCTGTGTCAGCGGCCAGTCGGCAAGGTGCTCGGTAATTTCACCTTCGGCTTCAAATTCTAGCGGAAATTGACCGGAGGATTCAATTGGGCGCCCGATCCAGGCGCCTGAAGACGTCGCAGCGTGTAGGGCCGAGCGTCCCAGTCGGTCGTCAATCAACACGCCAAACCCGGGGTCGTCACCCGCTTCTTCGCTTGCGGCCTGCCATGCCAGCTTTTTGAACTGGCCGATTGCAGTAGAATCGCGCCCGTATTCACTCGCCCAGGTTTCGAACTGATGGCGATGGTCGCAGGCAAAGGCCACTACCCGATTGTATTTTTTACATCGTGTCGTGGCCCGATGTATATGGTTAAGCTCTGGATCAAACCGCAAAGCCTCATATTCACTGCCATGCTCGATGAAATCAAACAATTCGGTTTCTGACGGATAGGCAGGACAACAACCGTGACGCGAGACGGCGATCGCACCACAGGCATTGGCGTAAGCGCAGGCGGTCTGCCAATCCTCATTTCTTAACCAGCCGCGCAGCAAGCCCGCCATAAATGCGTCACCGGCACCTAGCACGTTAAAAACTTCAACCTTGAATCCTGGGCCGGATATTCCCGAGTCCCAACCATTAATCGCTGCCTCAAATACCTTACAACCCGTGGCCCCCCGTTTACATACCAGAACCGCTTCGGTGAGTTCTCTCACTCTCGATAGAGCTGTCAGCGTATCTTCCGAGCCGCCCGCGATATGAAACTCTTCTTCGGTACCAACGATAAGATCGCAATCGGCAAGATAATTTTGCAGGTGCTGACTCACACCCTGGTCCGCAACAAAGCGGGACTCGCCTTCACCATGACCAGCCAGGTTCCAGAGGTTGGGTCTATAATCGATATCCAATGCCACCCTGCCTCCATTTACACGCGCCAGTTTCATCGCCTTGTGGCTGGCTGCCGCAACACCGGCAGTACTTAAGTGCGTACCCGAAACCAACACGGCTTTGGCCTGGGCGATAAATTCAGGATCCACATCAGCTTCGCACAAGGCCATGTCAGCACAATTTTCACGGTAGAAAATTAGCGGAAAGCGCTCTTCGTCCTGAATACCCAGGAGGACCAGCGCAGTAAGGCGTTGCGGGTCGGTGATTATCTGTTGTGAATCTACGCCTTCAGCCTCCATGGTTTCACGGATAAATCTACCCATATGTTCATCACCGACACGTGTCAGCATGGCTGATTTCAGACCCAGGCGTGCCGTACCTATGGCAGTATTCGAGGGACTCCCACCTACATACTTGGCAAAGCTGCCCATATTTTCCAGTCGGCCACCTACCTGCTCGCCGTAGAGGTCTACACCAGCTCGACCGATACAGATGAGATCCAGGACTTTATGACTCATTTCTTCCCCATTACGAAAATTTTAATTTTTACATTCACAAGCTATTCAATTTAATAGCACATCAAATTCTAGTCCACTTGCGAACGGCATTTGCCGGTTTCAACCGCCAGACACAAGGCAAGACACATGGTTGCAGACAAGCCACGAATACCGCCGACCTCTTCTTCGATCACTTCAAGATGCAGGTCATCAGTCCTGGCAATCGGGCTTAAAGTCGAGTCCGTCAAAGCTACTACAGGCACTTGCTGCGCCAGGCATATATCTACCAACTCACGGGTATTGGCCGTGTAAGGGCTGAAGCTAATCGCTACTAGCACTTCGTCTTGCCTGATCAGATTCGCCTTATCGGCTATTTTGCCGGCTACCCCATCAAGCAACACCGCCTGTATACCTAATTTAACTAAGGTATAGTGCAAATAAGTGGTCACCGGTGTCGCGCGCCCCTGACCGGCAATATAAACCGTACGCGCTTCAGCCAATTGCTTACTTGCCTGCAATATCGCCTTCTCGTCAGCCTGCTGCTCCAGTTTATCGATAGAAGTACTGGCAGCTCGGCTAAATCGATGTAAAACAGTTGACTCAGGCTGCTCTTCGTCGTCCAGGTGATGGAGTCGCTGCACATAAGGTTGCGGCATGTGGCGCATGCTTTCCTGAAACACGGCCTGCATATCGGTAAACCCCTTGTATCCAATTGATTTTGCAAATCGCACCAGTGTTGACGGGGTAACCTCTACTTTGTCGCTAATAACTGCGATGGTATTCAGTGCGACAACATCTGGATTGTGCAATGCGAATACGGCCACACTCTGTAAGCGTTTCGGTAGTGCCGTATAGTGTTCCTGCAACCAGGGCTTTAATTCGCTGAAAACCCTGGGTGGTTGTTGGACTGTCAGCGTAGACATAATGGCCTCAATTATTAACAGCCTCCAGGAGTCGACCGGAGATCAAATTTTAAGTATACGCAAATCGATTATTTTTGGAATAAATATTTTATTTTTATTAAATTTGCTATTTTTTTTCTAAAATGTTACAAATGATTTGCCTTGGTGTTATGCACCAAACCTAAATGGAATGTGATAATAAATGACGGACCCGGGTCCCCCGGATTAATGTCCAGGCGGTAATGAAACAGGCCCGTCCATAAAAAATGGGTCGGGCTAAACTAGCAACCTTAATAATAAGGTAAATTTAGAGCAGCGCTCTGAATATCGTTTATTTTGTAGGCCAACCATCCTACGCGGAGGATATATGAAAAAAGTTAATTTATTTGCGACTGTGGCATTTTTAATAGTATTTGCGCTGCCACTTGCGATGACGGCAACGAGCGTCGATGCGGCTGGTGAGAGATATATTCTCGTCAGTCATGCACCGGATTCTGACAGCTGGTGGAATACCATCAAAAATGGAATTGCTCTGGCCGGTAAGCAGATGGGCGTTAAAGTTGAATACCGTAACCCGCCCACAGGCGATCTGGCCGACATGGCTCGCATCATAGAGCAGGCGACGGCTTCGAAACCGAACGGCATTATCACCACCCTGGCTGATTTCGACGTACTCAGCGGCCCGATCAGAAATGCGGTCGATCAGGGCATCAACGTAATCATCATGAATTCCGGTACGCCCGAACAGACCCGCGAAATCGGTGCACTGATGTTTGTCGGCCAACCGGAATATGACGCTGGTTTTGCAGCCGGTTTGCGCGCCAAAGGTGATGGCATCAAGTCATTCCTTTGTGTCAACCATGTTATTTCCAACGCTGTCGTAGCAGAGCGTTGCCGTGGTTTTGCGGATGGCCTTGGTATCAAACTGGGTAGCTCCATGCTCGACAGTGGACAGGATCCTGCCGAAATCAAAAACCGGGTACTGGCTTATTTGTCAGCCAACCCCAAGACTGAAGCGATATTGACGCTTGGGCCTACATCGGCTGATCCGACTCTTCTGGCCTTGCAAGAAAACGGCCTGGCCGGTGATATCTACTTCGGTACATTTGATTTGGGTGACAACATCGTCAAAGGTATCAAGTCTGGTGTAATCCAATGGGGCATTGATCAACAGCCCTTCCTGCAAGCCTATCTGCCAGTGGTTATTCTGACTAACTACGACCGTTATGGCGTACTGCCCGGCAACAACATCAACTCAGGCCCGGGTTTCGTGACCAAAGACGCTTTGACCCTGGTCGAGAAATACGCTGGTGAATACCGCTAAACTATAAAATGATCGGGCGACTGCGCAGCCCGCAGTCGCCTATTTAACCTCCAACGCCACGAGGGATCCAAGATGTCACAGACAGAGCAAACACCGATAGCAACGGACGAGCGCGTCAAAGAAATGTCGGACTTTCACAAAGCCCTGATCCGACCCGAACTGGGAAGCATCTGCGGTGTCATCCTGGTATTTGTGTTCTTTTTCCTCACTGCCCGAGACTCGGGCATGTTTTCGCCCGCCGGTGTACTAAACTGGTCAATCGTATCGGCGCAGTTCATCATTATCGCCGTCGGTGCCTGCCTGTTGATGATCGCCGGTGAATTCGACCTGTCGGTCGGCTCGATGATCGGTTTTTCCGGCATGTCGATTGCGTTGCTGTCGGTCAGCTTTGGCTGGCCCGTATGGCTAGCGATTATCGTCACTTTTGTCCTATGCATGGCAATCGGTGGATTAAATGGTTGGTTGGTAATCAAGACCGGACTGCCGAGCTTCATCGTGACGCTGGCATTCCTGTTTATATTACGCGGCCTAACCATATTTGCCGCTATCGCGACCACCCGCAAAACCATTATCGGTGGTGTCAAGGACGCGGCTGAAGGCGACTGGCTGGCTCCCATTTTCGGCGGTAAGGTGCTGACCGGATTTTTCCAGTGGATGGGAGATAATGGCTGGATCGAAACCTTTACACGCGGCACCAGAGAGGGCCAACCGGTAGTCGAAGGCATCCCGATGTTAATGATCTGGGCGTTAGTTCTGGTCATTTTTGGTCACTGGTTGTTAACTAAAACCAAGTTCGGTAACTGGATATTTGCCTCCGGTGGCGACGCGCAGGCGGCCCGTTATGTGGGCGTGCCAGTAAACCGGGTCAAAATCACGATGTTCATGTTTACTGCATTTTGCGCCTGTGTCTTTGCTACCGCTCAGGTAATGGAGTTTGGTTCAGCCGGCGCAGATCGTGGGCTGTTGAAGGAATTCGAGGCGATCATCTCCGTTGTCATCGGTGGCGCTTTGCTAACCGGCGGTTACGGTTCGGTAATCGGAGCGGCACTGGGAGCGATTGTCTTCGGCGTCGTACAGCAGGGCCTGTTTTTTGCCGGGGTGGAAAGTTCGCTGTTCCGGGTGTTCCTCGGGGTAATCCTGCTACTCGCTGTAATTCTGAATACATATATCCGTCGCATGATTACAGGGGAGAAATAAGATGACTGAACCAGTGATCGAAATGAAGAACGTCGAGACGACTGACGATACGATTATTGCAATGAAGGGCATCGAGAAGCACTTCGGTTCGGTCATCGCACTGTCCGGCGTGTCGCTCGATGTAGTCCCTGGCGAATGCCATTGTTTGCTGGGAGACAACGGGGCAGGCAAATCGACCTTCATTAAAACCATGTCTGGTGTACACAAACCCTCGGCAGGCGAAATTTATTTCGAGGGCAAGCCGATGAATTTCGCACGACCACGCGATGCAATCTCAGCCGGAATAGCCACCGTGTACCAGGATCTGGCAATGATTCCGCTGATGTCGGTGACGCGCAATTTTTTCATGGGCAACGAGCCGACGAAGAAAATCGCAGGAATCAGTTTCTTCGATCACGAGCACGCCAACGAGGTGACGATGAAAGAAATGAAGGAAATGGGAATCAACCTGCGTTCTCCGGACCAGGCGGTCGGTACGCTTTCGGGCGGTGAACGCCAGACCGTGGCAATTGCCCGTGCGGTTCATTTTGGCGCAAAGGTATTGATATTGGACGAGCCGACCTCGGCGCTCGGTGTACGCCAGACCGCCAATGTTCTGGCTACGGTCGACAGGGTGCGAAAGCAGGGTATTGGCGTGGTGTTCATCACCCACAACGTACGACATGCGATGGCCGTGGGCGACCGTTACACGGTGCTCGACCGGGGTAAGACACTGGGCACTGCGAAACGCGGCGATATCACGCCCGAGGAATTACAGAACCTGATGGCTGGTGGCCAGGAACTGGCGACTTTGGAAGGCTCACTGGGCGGCACAGTTTAAGACTTATTGGCTAACAGGGGGTTACTCCCCAATTGGAGATACGGCGGTGCCAGAACAGGACGAAGAACAGATATCCGGTCATATCTAGCCGGGTACTCTACCCGCGCAATTGCAACAGTTTGCGCTCAATCCAACTCCCTGGAATTGCGCCTATAATTAGTATTAAGTAGAGATAATCGCATGAAAGAAATTGGTGTCGGAGTCATCGGTACGGCTTTTATGGGCAAGGCCCATTCAATTGCTTATGTTGCAGCAGGCACCGCATTTGGCGATGGTCTACGACCGCGACTGGAAATGCTGTGCGATATTAGTGCAGAAAGAGGTGAGGCCAAACGAATAGAAATGGGCTTTGCGCGCTCTACAACCAACTATATGGACGTTGTAAACGATCCTAAGGTGGAACTTATTTCGGTCTGCGTACCCAATTCAGTACATAAGGTAATTTCTGTCGCCGCGCTAAAAGCCGGTAAACATGTCTGGTGTGAAAAACCGATGGCGACCGATTTAGCCGAAGCCGAGGAAATGCTGACCGCGGCACGTCTTTCGAATTGCCAGACTATTCTCGGTTATAACTATGTCCAGAATCCATTGGTGCAATCGGCGCGCCAACTGGTAGAGGAAGGCGCGATAGGCAAAGTCATCGGCTTTCATGGAATCTACGATATTGACAACGAAGCCGATCCAGATCGTCCACACAGCTGGAGAATGAGTCGCGAAGCATCCGGCTCCGGGGCCAACGCGGATGTCATGTGCCACCTGTTGAGCATAGCCCACCTCATGACAGCCAGCGAAGTTACCCGCCTCGTTGGTGACTACGACACGGTACACAAACAACGCAGCGATCCGAAAATTCCAGGGCAGACGCTTGCTGTCGACAATGACGACGTCTGTACCGTGCTGGTCCATTTCGCCTGCGGCATTAAGGGCACTCTACGTGTCAGCCGCGTCGCCTGGGGTCGCAAATGTGGTCTACGCTGGGAGATCCACGGTTCGGAGGGCATGATTTATTTCGACCAGGAACGTCTCAATGAAATCAAACTGTACACGCGCAGCGACGACCCTCGTCAGCAGGGGTTTAAAACCATTTTATCCGGGCCTTACCATCCACCCTATGACGCATTTCTGCCGAATGCCGGTCACAGCCTCGGATTCATTGATGTGAAGACTTGTGAGCTCAACAAATTGCTGGTTGCGATTGAATCTGGAGAACCAGCATGGCCCAGCTTTGAAGACGGTATAAAAATAGAGAGAGTGCTAGATGCCATCGACCGTTCCGCAATGTCAGGCCAATGGCTCGATGTCTAACCAGACCGCCTTACAACTCGAATATGATGCTTCCCGATCCTGGCAGGCACTTGTATTGGGGCGTGCCGGTATGGATTTATACCCAGAGCCAGATGGTTGCAAGATTCACGAGGCGATTTCATTTTCCAGCGATTTGGGTGGCTCTGCCGGAAACATCGCCGTGGCCATGGCGAAAGCCGGGGCAAGTGTCAGCCTGATTTCTGCCCTGTCAGATGATCCAGTGGGTCATTTTGTACGTCAACGCCTGCAAGTTGCCGGTGTCGATATTTCACTGATTATAAACACTTCCGGTAACGAACGTACCAGTCTGGCCCTGGCCGAAGTTCGCAACGCGGACTGCGAGGTAGTTATGTATCGCAACGATGCGGCGGATCTTAAGCTGCAATGTACCGACCCGGTCAAGCTGGCTGTAACCGATTCCAGTAACCTGGTCATCACCAGTACCAGTTTGATTGACCCGGAATCGCGCCGTCATACGCTTGAGATAATGACCCACGCTAAAAAATCGGGTTGCCAGGTATGGCTGGATCTTGATTACCGTGCCTGGAACTGGCCCAGCCTTGAAGCAACCCGTGCCGTCTACAACGAGGCAGCGACGTTGGCCCAGGTACTGATAGGTAACGACGAAGAGTTCGCCGTATTATGCGACGACCTGGATGCCCAGATAAAACAATGCCAACGACGCGGCCAGGTAATGGTGCTTAAACGCGGCGCCAAGGGGGCCAGCCTTTACGCGGGCAAGGCTCGGCTGAATTCGGGTATTTACGCGCTCGACCCGCTCAAACCCTACGGCTCTGGAGACACCTTTCTCGGTAACCTGCTAGTCCATTACATGAATAGTGGCGACTGGCTGGAGGCTGTCGACGCTGGCAGCGCTGCGGCAGCACTGGTGGTGTCCCAACGCGGTTGTGCCAGCGCCATGCCCACTCCCGATCAAATTAAATCCCTGCAGCAAAGACAAACCATGAACCCCGCTGCCAAATGGAGCTAAGCATGCATATTCCTCACCACGACAATCAAAACCAGCCTATCGTCGACCGCAACGACAACAAGGTCCCACTGTGTTTCTTTAACATCGTAAAATTAAAAAAGGGTGAAAGCTTTAACTCGCAGGTCGAAGGCTACGAAACCTGCATAGTACCCGCCACCGGCAGTGTCGATGTCCACGTCCAGGGCCAGGCTTTCGAACAGGTGGGAAAGCGCATGCATATCTGGCGAGGCGAGCCGGAAGGCGTCTATGTACCCGTGGGTGTCGAGGCCAGCCTTAGCTGCGTGGGTGATGAAGTTGAAGTATTCATCGCCGGTGCCCAGCACGACGAAGTATACGAAGCCTTTGTTGTACGCGAGAGCGATATCGACCGGGTACAGTATGGCTCCGACGACACCAAAACCCACCGCAAAATAAAACATATCCTGGGCAAGAGTTCGGCAGGGAAAGTCGGCAGGCTTCTGGTCAGTGAACTGTTTACCGTAGGCGCCGGTGGCTGGTCGGGATTCCCACCACACAAACATGACACGGACCACTTGCCCGAAGAGTCACGTCACGACGAGGTATACAATTTCCGCTTTAATCCTGAGCATGGATTCGGCGCCCAGTTTCTCACCCCGGAAGGCGAAAACTACGGCGATGTCCACCACATCCGCAATGGTTCCACTATTCTGATCGAAAATGGTTATCACCCCTGTGTCGCGGCACCGGGCTATGAAATGTACTACTTTACGATACTCGGGGGCCTGTCACAGAGACCATTGCATCAGAACTTCCATCCGGAACATGCCTACCAGATAGAAACTATCCCCGGCATCAAAGACATGATTAGCAAATTCAAATAATCGAGTACTCCTTCAGTGAGATATCTTAGGATGCAGCCAACCAGGAAGCAGTTAGCTGCTAGGCGTGCGAACGCAGGACTAGCCGTAGCTAATTCAAGGGAGCACAACAACGCAGATGACTGCTTCCAGGCTGGCCCACAGGGAGCGCCCCAAATTGACCAATGCCGCGTTGCAGTCCTTGTAAAGGGCATGCCATTCCTTTCGGACTGCGCCTTGCCTTGGTCAATTTGGGGCGCTCTGCACCCTAAGATATCTCACTGAAGGAGTACTTATATGCTAGTTAATCTAAACGATCTCATGCGCCCCGCCCTCAAGGGTGGCTATGCGGTAGCCTGTTTTAACGTATTCGGCTACGAAGATGCGCGCGCGGTGGTCGAGGCGGCCGAAGCACGTAACGCCAGTGTAATCCTGGCGGTCAACCTGGATATGACCGAGTTCATGCCGTTGAATACCATTACCGGTATGTTACTTCCACTGGCGCATGAGGCCAAAGTTCCGGTATGCATTCACCTGGATCACAACTACGAAATTGATATGGTCAATCGCGCAGTCGACTCTGGTTTTTCCTCGGTGATGTACGACGGTTCGCAAAAACCCATCGCTGACAATATTGCCGGAATCCAGGCGGTGAGGGACCACGCCCATAAACAGGGCGTATCGGTAGAGGCCGAAGTCGGCTCGGTACCCTATGCCAAAGGTCGCGACCATATCAAGTCAGCACCGACAAGCGTCGGCGAGGCCGTCGCCATGGCAGAACAGGGCCAGCCAGATGCGCTCGCCATTTCGATAGGTAACGTACACCGCGTCGAAAACAGTTATGTAGAGATCGATTTCGATAATTTCGATGCGCTCGAGCAGGCGCTAAAGTTACCGCTGGTAATCCACGGTACCAGCGGTATCAAACCCGATGATATTCGTCACCTGTCCCGGCGTAGTGTTTGTAAATTTAATATAGGCACCTGCCTGCGACAACGTTTTGGCAACGCGCTACGACGCATTTTATCATCCGATGAAAAGTTATTTGACCGACTCACTATCATGCAAAAAATAATGCCCGAACTAAGCGACGAAGCCAGTCAGATGATCGAGTTACTGGGTCAATAAGCGGGTTACTCGACCAGTGCAATCCCGTGGTTACGCAGGCGAACCGAAATGGTTGAACCAATCGAAATTGCATTACTGATATCGGGCTCGACGACAAAAAGCTCTCCTACCTCTGTATCGAGTGTATATTCCATGTGGCTACCGAGATAGGTCGCCTTAACTACCTCGGCCTCAATCGAGCCAGGTGCATCTTTGTCACTGATCTGCAGAGATTCAGGACGAATGGCAACCTGAGTACTGCCCGGTTTCATTCCCCGGCTGGGTAATCTTGTTTCGGCATGACCGACCCGGACATTTGCCCAGTCTCCGTCGATTGAACTTATTTCCGCGGTGACCACGTTGGCATCGCCAATAAAGTCGGCGACAAACAGATCCGCCGGTTCTTCGTATAATTCGCGCGGCGTTCCTTCCTGTGCAATCTCTGCGTTTTTCATCACGATTATGCGGTCGGAAACTGCCAGGGCTTCTTCCTGATCGTGGGTAACATAAACCACGGTGAGTCCGAGATTAGTCTGAATGTCACGGATTTCTTCTCGTACCTGGCGGCGCAACTTGGCATCCAGATTTGAAAGCGGCTCGTCAAACAACAGTACCTGGGGCTCCAGAACAAGGGCCCTTGCTACCGCGACGCGTTGCTGTTGACCACCCGACAATTCGCTCGGCAAGCGGGATCCATATCCTGTAAGACCGACCAGTTTCAGACCATCTTCGGAGCGGTCGTTAATTTCTGACTTATCCATACCACTGACCTTGAGGCCATAGCCGATATTCTCACCAACGGTCATATGTGGAAATAGCGCGTAGGACTGAAACACCATCGACACATCGCGATCTGTAGCCGGCAGTTTGGTAACGTCGACATCGCCGATAAAAACACGACCTTTTGTTGCCATATCCAGTCCGGCGATCATCCTCAGTGTGGTGGTCTTGCCACACCCCGAAGGCCCAAGAAGGGTGACCAGTTTCGCGGCTTCAATTTTAAACGATACCTCGTCGACGGCGACCACACTGCCACCATAAATCTTGCTCACCTTGTCAAACGATACCGTCGCTGCATTACTCTTGATACTCATGCAGGTTCCCCCTGTTTGATGACTGACTCGGCCTCACCACGTTCAACCCGCCGTCCCAGTTTTCGTTCACCGACTACCAGCTGGAATGTAACGACGGCAGTGAGCATAACAAAAATCAGCACCGTGCTATAGGCAATCGCTATTCCGTAGTCGTTGTTTTCAACCCGGCCAATAATATAGGCCGTGGCCATATTGTGTTCCGCACTGACCAGGAAAATCACCGCACTGATCGCGGTCATCGCCCGCACAAAACTATAAACCAGTGCCGCAACAATCGCAGGGCGTAACAACGGCAATACCACCTTACGCATGGTGTACCAGCTATTAGCCCCCAGCGTCAGCGATGCCTCATCCAGGCTCTTGTCGAGCTGCGACATGGCTGCAATTCCGGCGCGAACTCCCACCGGCATATTT